>OJBN01000236.1_pt1 | contig 15155 bp, 10 predicted proteins | sample 1590441 | NCBI WGS metagenome assembly OJBN01 (sample SAMN05416760, study PRJEB24817) | seawater metagenome | isolation source: Sea water | place: Canada:Atlantic | collected 2013-07 | reverse complement strand
GTCGGCAGCGTCAGATGTGTATAAGAGACAGATATTGATCATGATTACAATTAGGGGCCCTTTTTCAAAGATATTGAATCATAATTGCAATTGTGTGCACTTTTTAATTGAAACGGCTTTCTGTCTAGCATTCGTAGGGGCGAAGTATTTTTATTGCTTCAGAGCATATTTTAGAAACTAACCACCCAATGAAGATTCAGTTTATTTCCCTCCTATTACTGGTAACCATGTTGCCCAGCTATGCTGGCACCACTCAAGCAATGAAACGTAATGTCGTCTTCATCTTAAGCGATGATCACCGCTTCGATTTCATGGGCTTTACCGGCAAACTGCCTTGGCTGAAGACGCCACACATGGATAATATGGCAGAGCGGGGAGTGTATTTCGACCAAGCTTACGTGACCACCTCCCTCTGTTCCCCGAGTCGCGCCTCGATTTTAACGGGTCTCTACGCCCATACGCATACCATCGTCGACAATCAGGCCCCAAACCCGGGCAACCTGACTTATTTCCCAGAATACCTACAGCAAGCGGGCTATCAGACTGCGTTTTTTGGTAAATGGCACATGGGTGACGAGTCTGACGACCCGCAGCCTGGCTTTAATCATTGGGAATCCTTTAAAGGACAGGGCGTCTACACTGGGGTGACGCTCAACATCAATGGGGAGCATACCAGTTATGAGGATACCGTCTACACATCTGATCTACTAACGGAGCATGCGGTGGAATGGATGGAGCAAATAGAATCGGATCAGCCCTTTTTCGTGTATCTATCGCACAAGGCGGTACACTCAGAATTCAAGCAGGCAGCGCGTCATGCGGGGATGTATGCAGGGGTAGACTACGAATTACCGGCGACCTACTCACAAACTCAAGATGGTAGCTATAAAGATTTGCTCTGGCCGGAGTGGGTCAAGGAGCAGCGTCACAGCTGGCACGGTGTGGATTACATGTATCATGGCAACGGAGCAGTGGGTGACTTGGTCATCGATTATTGCGAAACCCTCATGGGAGTCGATGAAAGTATCGGCACTGTGATGGCGTATCTAGAAGCGCGTGGTATTGCGGATGAAACCGTAGTGATCTATATGGGCGATAACGGCTTCAGCTGGGGTGAGCACGGATTGATCGACAAGCGGCATTTCTATGAGGAATCCGCCAAGGTGCCGCTCTTAGTGCGTTGTCCTGATCTATTTGAAGGTGGTGAAACTTTACATAGCCTTGTGCAAAACATTGATATTGCGCCCACAGTTATGGCGATGGCAGGACTTGAAAAAAATCCTGAGATGCACGGGGATTCCTTTTTGCCATTGCTCGTCGGAAAAGAAGTGCCCTGGCGGGATAAAGTCTTTTACGAATATTATTGGGAGTATGATTTCCCGATGACTCCATCCGTTTTCGGTGTTCGCACAGATCGTTACAAGTTAATCCGCTATCATGGGCTCTGGGAACGAAACGAACTCTACGATCTCCAAAGCGACCCAAACGAAATGTATAATTTAATCGAGCACCCCGAGCACCAGGACCTTATCCGCGAACTCGCCGGTGAGATTTATGACTGGCTGGAAAACTCGGGCGGTATGCAAATCCCTCTTAAACGTACGATCAAGCACCGCTGGGGAGATTATCGCCACCCTGGGCAGTATTAAGGAAGGGCACGCCTTCTGGAACTAGCGAGATTTCCTCGGGGTAATCGGTGGTGGGACTTCCGCCTGTAATTGGCCGAGTGCAGCTTTGAGTTGACGGGCGATTTCCGGCTCTTGCTGCCAGCGATCCTGACCTTCAGTGGGGTCTTCTCCCAAGTGGAAGAGTTGTTCCCCATCATCTGCATCGTAGACCAGCTTCCAGTCGCCTTGGCGAACGGCGCCTGCTTGGTCGGACATCCACAATAGGGTTCGTTCCGGTAAAGCGGTATTTCCCAGTTGGAAAGTGGGCGTAATGTCATGGCCATCCACATACATCTGTTGATCCGGTTTCGCCCCTGCGACAGCACACAAGGTAGGCAATAGATCTAAGGTAGTCACTGCTTGCTCGCAAGTAATCGCCTGTGGGATGGCCGATGGCCATTGAATGATGAATGGCACACGGATGCCACCTTCGTAATAAGTTCCTTTATGGCCTCTCAGCCCAGCAGTGGAGCCAAGTAGTTCGCCTCGTGGCCATGCTTCAGGCATTCCTTTAAAGCTAGTAATGGCTGGGCCATTGTCGCTGATGAATAGAACCATAGTGTTCTCAGTAATTTGCGACTCATCGAGAGCGCCTAATACTTGACCGACGCCGTCATCGATCGTGAGTATCATGGATGCGTAGAGTTTCAATGCTTCACTCTCGATGTGTTGTAGTTGTTCTTGATGCTCACTCTTGCCCTGTAGCGGACTGTGTGGTGCATTATAGGACAACATTAGGAAGAACGGGTTATCTTTTTGCTCATGAATGAATTCACATGCGTGGCGGGTCAGTCGATCGGTCAGGTATTCTTCGCCGGCTTCTGCCGGACCCCAAATACCGCTTTGCTTACTGCTCCCATAGTTACGGTCATCGACGCCCTTATAAACGCCATTTTCGTTTGGCCAATAATCTCCCTCCCAGACCATCACGTCATAAGTTTGATCGAAATAGTTGCTCGCTGGCATTGGGTCCCAGCCTGGGTTGTTGAGGTTCCATTTCCCCACTAAGCCAGTAGTGTAGCCCGCAGTTTTCAGTGCTTGTGGCAAGATCTGGTGGCCCTTTGGCATCTGCACTGCCCCCATATCAGGATTCCAGTAAACGCCAATGCGGCTTGGTTGCATGCCGCTGAGCAGTCCGACTCGACTGGGCCCGCAAACAGGGCTTACGCTGTAACCTTGGGTAAATCGAATGCCTGGTTCAGTTAATGAATCAATATTAGGAGTGGGCACGAGCGAACCGCCGTAGCATCCGGGATCGCCGTAGCCCATGTCATCCACAAAGATTAGAACAATATTCGGCTTCGTCGCGCTTGTGTTTGCGTAGACATCTACTGACAGGCAGAGCAGAATGAGTAAGCTCCATAGGCAGTGAATAGTCGCAGGCAATTGGTGCATTATTTCGGATATCGTGAGAGAAAGAGTGTCTTAGTTGCACCCGAACGACCATTTTTCCAGCTGTTACTGTCCTCTGGTCTTTCTGCATCGACTGCATCAAGATAACTCTCGAGCTCAGTATTGAGTTTGCCAGCCAGAGCGATGTTTGCCTCGTAAAGATCTTCACTCTCGCTGGGATCATCGGCGACGTTAAAGAGCAATTCACGCTTGGATGAGGTAAACTTCAGTAGCTTGTGGTCGCCTATGCGGATTGCTGAATGCGGTTCATTGAGGCCAACAACATTGTAATGTGGGAAGTGAAAGACTAAGCCTTCGGGTGGGCGTTGAATTTTGGTGTCAGGATTTTTGAGCACGGGGCGAATGCTTCGGCCATCTAGCTCATCAGGGAGGGCATCGGTCGCACCGGCGATATCTGCGAGAGTAGGCAGAAGATCATAACTAATGACAGGTTCATTACTCTGTGAACCAGCTTCAACTCCTGGGCCCATGACGGCAAATGGCACGCGTATGCCACCTTCGGTCAAATCCCATTTACCTCGAAGCAGAGGCGAATTTAGCCCCGCCGAGTAGGGTTCGCCTTTGTTGACTTGAATTGGCAGTGTCGGCATGCCGCCGTTGTCTGAAGTGAAGATCAGGTAGGTGTTTTCTGCGAGGTCCAGTGCATCATAAGCCTCTAAGAGAAGACCAATCGACTGATCTAGGTTGTGAACCATGGCCGCGTAAGCTCGGTTTTGGTGAACTTTGCCATCAGGCCAATTACCTACCTCATCGAAAGCTTCTTCGTTATAAACAAGGTTCGAGTGCAACGCATAGTGGGAGATTTGAATGAAGAAAGGCCGCTCCTCTTTCAGCGATTTTTGCATGAAGTCGATGGCCCGGTTGGTGAGAGAGAACACTCTCTTGGGATCGTCTTCGGCGTAGCCCCCCCATTCGCGATCATGGTCTTTCATCGTAAAGCCTCCCTCTCGGTTAGTCGTCTTGCCATCATGCACATCGTAACCGTAGCGTTCAGGATCTGCACTAATGTGCCACTTGCCGAGGTGGGCGCATAAGTAATCGGGATCGGCGGCTTTCAAAACCTGTGGGATTCCGACTTGATTATGGTCAGCTCCATTTCGACCCATCACTCTGGTATAATTTAGGCGCGCGGGTGATTTTCCAAATTGAATACTGTAGCGAGTTGGCGAGCAAACTGGAGCCGCTGCATAGCCATTACTAAAGCGCATTCCGCGTTCAAGTAGGGCATCCATGTTAGGGGTTTTATGATAATCACTTTTGCTGTTAGGGAGCCTAAGATCCATCGCTGCTGACAGGCTCGTCCAGCCCTGATCATCGGTTAAAACGAGGATGAAATTGGGTGCTTCCTTGGCGCAAAGACCTCCAAGCGAAAGCATACTAATGAGGCCCAGCTTTAAATAGAAAGCACTGGCGATCCATGTGAGTTTTAAGCCTTGGGTAATCGATAAGGAAGCTGCGGGATTTTTTGTCATATGCGGGTGCATTGAGTCGTTTAAAGTTGAGTCAGGATGAATGATTTTTGGTTTTAAGAAAAGAGCACTCTTAAGAAGCGCTTTACCCATCCCGCTATTATTTAACGGTCTGTATAGGAACCAGTGACCTTGCGTGCATGAAATTGCATTGCAAGGGCTTTTCAATTTATGCGAGCTGCGCAAACTAGCATGCTTGGGCGTAAGGTCTTTCCTCGCCTCACTGATTCAGGTCGATGTAAGCCCGCGCATTCTGGAACATCTTCAACCAAGGGCCGGCTTCCTCTGTGAACTGATCGTCTGGCTTGTAGCTCATTTGCACAGATCGGAAACAGCGTTCTGGGTGTGGCATCATGATGGTGGCGCGGCCGTCGCTTGTGGTGAAGCCAGTGGTGCCTGCAGGGGAACCGTTTGGGTTGGCTGGATACACTTCCGTTGCTTCGCCGTTGAAGTCAATGTAGCGGGCTGTGATTTGATTGCCGGTGAGGCACTTCTCGAAGTCGCCTGTAGTGCTGAAGTCGGCGCGGCCTTCGCCATGAGCGACAGGGATTGGGAGGAGGCTGCCTTCCATACCTTTGAAGAAGATCGAAGGGCTCTCCATGATTTCAACGTTGCTGTAGCGGGCTTCGAATTGCTCGGAGCGGTTACGCTTGAACTCTGGCCAGCCCTCGGCACCAGGAATGATCTCTTTGAGTTGAGAGATCATTTGGCAGCCGTTGCAGACGCCTAGGGTGAAGCTGTCTTCACGCTCAAAGAAGGTCTGGAACATTGCTTTGAGTTTCGGATTGTAGAGGACGCTCTTGGCCCAACCAGAACCTGCGCCGAGGACGTCGCCATAAGAGAAGCCGCCGCAAGCGACGAGGCCCGCAAAGTCTGCGAGGTCAACGCTACCCTCGAGGAGGTCGGTCATGTGGACATCAATGCTTTGGAAACCAGCGCGGTCGAAGGCGAAGGCCATTTCGTTTTGGCCGTTAATTCCCTGTTCACGAAAGATGGCGACGAGCGGGCGCTTCGTGTTAGAACTTAAAAGTTGGGAGTTCGCTGTTAGAAGTTCATCCACTTCAGCGACGCTGAATGAGGGTTTGATCAGGATGCCCTTATTTTCTTCGAGGAGGGCATCATACTCTTCCTGTGCGCAGTCTGGGTTGTCGCGCTTGGCTTGCATCTGGTAAGTGAGTTCGGACCATGCGAGGTTCAGCACCGTGACACTTTCGCTGAATAGTTGTTCGTTATTAAGTTGGATGTTTAGAATAGGTTCTGCCGACGTGTTGCCGATCAGGTGCGTGATGTCAGAGACGCCGTGCTTGGCGAGCACTCCCATGATGGTGGCTAGCTTTGTTATGTCGATTTCGATGACTGCGCCTAGCTCTTCGGAGAAGAGGGCGGCGAGTGGATCGTTGCCTAGCTTGTCGAGGACGGCGTTAATGCCCTTGCGGCCGGCGATTGCCATCTCGCAAAGGGTCGCTGCTAGGCCACCGTCACCACGGTCGTGGTAGGAAAGGATGAGGTCGTTCGCGAGGAGCTCTTGAATAGCGCTGAAGAAACCTACGAACTTTTCTGGGTCGTCAAGATCGGGTGTGGCTTTGCCCACCTGATTATAAACCTGTGCAAGAGTGGAGCCGCCGAGGCGGTTTTTGCCCGCGCCTAGATCCAGGAGGAAGAGAGCGCTGTCGGTTGACTTCAGGTCTGGTGTGGCGGTCTTGCGCACGTCTTCGACGCTAGAAAATCCCGTCACCATGAGGCTGAGCGGGGAGACTTGCTTGTGGTCTGCGCCTGCACTGTCTTTCCAGCTGGTGCGCATGGACATGGAGTCTTTACCGACGGGGATACAGATGCCTAAGGCTGGGCAGAGTTCCATGCCGACGGCCTTGACGGTGTCGTAAAGGTTGGCGTCTTCCCCGGCTTCGCCAGCGGCAACCATCCAGTTGGCGGAGAGCTTGATGTTGCCGATCTTGCCGACGTGGGCGGACGCGATATTAGTCAAACATTCGCCAATCGAAATGCGGCCAGATGCGGCGGCGTTGAGGATCGCAATTGGTGTGCGCTCACCCATCGCCATGGCTTCGCCGGTGGTGCTATCCATACTGGTGGCGGTTACGGCGACATCGGCAACGGGTGTTTGCCAGGGGCCAACCATTTGATCGCGGGCGACCATGCCGGTGATGCTGCGGTCGGCGATGGTGATGAGGAAACTTTTATTGGCGACGGCAGGGAAGCGCAGCACGCGGTCGATGGCATCAGGTAGTTGAATTTCAGATACGTCGAGTTCGGCATGGGTTTCGGCGAGACGTTTCACGTCTTTGAGCATCTTCGGTGTCTTGCCAAGAAGAACGCCCATTTCCATATCGATGGGCTTATTTTTGAAATGGGAATCTTCGAGCACAAGTTGCCCGTCGTCGGTCGCTTCGCCGACGATGGCGACGGGGCAGCGCTCGCGTGTGCAGAGCGCGGTGAAGGCATCAATGCGGTCCGGCATGACGGCCATGACGTAGCGCTCTTGGGATTCGTTGCACCAAATCTCCATGGGCGACATGGAAGAGTCTTCGTTGTGGATCTTGCGCAGGTGGAAGCGCCCACCAGTGGCTTCGACGAGTTCGGGGAGGCCGTTGGAGAGACCACCAGCGCCGATGTCGTGAATAGAGAGCATGGGGTTATCCGCGCCGAGGGCGATGCAGCCATCGATCACTTGTTGGCAGCGACGTTCCATTTCTGGGTTACCACGCTGAACGGAATCGAAGTCGAGTGCTTCGGACTGCGAGCCCGCTCCGATGGAAGAAGCTGCGCCGCCGCCTAGACCGATCTTCATTGCCGGGCCGCCGAGTTGTAGAATAAGTGCTGTCGGTGGGATGGGCTTCTTATCCACGTGTTCGCGCTTCATGTTGCCCATGCCGCCTGCGACCATGATCGGCTTGTGATAGCCGCGGTGTTGGCCGTTGTGCTCTAGCTGAAGGGTGCGGAACATGCCACAAAGTTGTGGGCGACCAAACTCATTGCCAAAGGCTGCACCACCGATTGGGCCTTCGAGCATGATGTCGAGCGGGGATGCCATGCGTGTCGGGTGCTCGGCGATATGTTTTTCCCATGGCTGAGTGTAGCCAGGCACTTCGAGATTGGAAACCATGAAGGCGGAGATGCCAGCCTTGGGGCGACCACCAATACCAGTGGCACCTTCGTCGCGGATTTCACCACCGACGCCCGTTGCGGCGCCAGGGAAGGGCGAGATTGCGGTAGGGTGATTGTGGGTCTCTACTTTACAAAGAATGTCTAACTGGCTCGGTGTCTTACGATAAGTTTTGTTCGAGCCCGTTTGGTTGACTTCCCACCAGTCCGCAGGGGAACCTGGGATCACGCCGCAGTTGTCGGCATAAGCGGAGAGTGTGCCTCCGGGATTTAACTTGTGGGTGTTGCGGATCATACCGAAGAGGGAAATATCGCTCTTCTTGCCGTCGACGATCCAGTCGGCATTGAAAATTTTGTGACGGCAGTGCTCGGAGTTGACCTGCGAGAACATGACAAGCTCGGCATCGGTCGGGTCGCGCTCCATTTTCTGGTAGGCGGCTACCAAGTAGTCGATCTCGGGTTCGGACATCGCGAGACCCCAGTCAATGTTGGCCTTGGCAAAAGCTTCGGGGCCTTCGACCATGAGTGGGACCGTGCGAAGGGGGGCGGGTTCGAAGTGGCTGAAAAAGTCGGAGACGTCGTCATAGACGGCTTCGGTCATACGGTCGTGCAGGGCGAGGAGCGCCAGGCCAAGGTCTTTGATGCCGAGGACGAGACCATCGGCGGTGCTGAGACGGAAGTGAATGCCGCGCTCGACGCGTGCCACAGCCTCAAGGGCACAGTTGTGAAAGATGTCTGTTGCCTTAGTAGACCAGGGCGAGATCGTGCCCTTGCGCGGGGTGACGTAGAAACCGCCGTCATCGGTAAGGCTAAAATGTTCTTGTGCCGCGAGGAGGACGAAAGCGCGCTCGGTGGTGGTATCGTCAAGCGGATTGGCCGCCTCAATGAAGTAGCACTCGACGGCTTCGATCTCGGCGATTTTGTGCGCGTCGATGGCTTCGTTGAGCGCTGTTTTAAGTGCGGCGAGACGGAAATCGGAGAATGCCTGGCGGCCTTTAAGAATGATCGGATGCATAGCTGGAAAAGTCGTAAAAACAGCTAAGTTGGCGTGCGGTTCAAGGGCTAACAATACTGAAAACTTGAAAAATGTAGGTAGCCATTGAGTTTTGCCTACGAATTCAACTCGACCAGCTTCGCCATGATAGCCTTTTGCGCATGTAGCCGGTTCTCGGCCTCGTCGAAAATGATACTTTGAGGGCTATCGAGCACTTCCTGGCTGACTTCTTCGCCAGCGTGGGCGGGGAGGCAGTGGAGGAAGTAGGCGTCCGACTTTGCCAATGCCAGTAGATCGCCATTCACTTGGTAGGGAGTCATCGCTGCCTTGCGTTTCGCAGCCTCAGCTTCGTCACCCATCGAGACCCATACATCTGTGCAGAGGACGTCCGCGTCTTTGGCCGCTGCCTTGGCATCGGGAGTGAAGACGTATTTTTTTGCCAATCCATCTGCTTCTAATACAGCATCGATTTTATGAGTCGGGGCAAAACCTTCGGGACCCGCTAGCACAATCTCCATGCCGAACATGGCGGCAGTGTGGATCCATGAGTTGGCCATATTGCTGGCGCAATCACCGAGGAAAACGACCTTTTTGCCCATGAGTGCGTTGATATCCATCGCCTCGGGCGAGTAGCGCTCTAACAGAGTGAATATATCTGTGTATAGTTGGCAGGGGTGGTTGAAGTCGGTCAGTCCGTTGACGATGGGCATCGTGGCATGTTTGGCAAATCCCTCGACAATCTCGTGCCCGTAAGTCCGGATGACGAGGCCATGCAGATACTGGGACATCACCTTGGCGGTGTCTGCAATCGTTTCGCCTCGTCCGATTTGTGTGTTTTGCGAGTCGAGCACGATGGGAAAGCCGCCGAGTTCGTTGACGCCAACTTCAAAGGAGATCCGTGTCCGCGTGCTGCTCTTATAAAAGAGCAGACCCCATGATTGCTTGTTAAGGGACTGCGGGCAATTGAGCCGATCGTGTTTGAATTGCTTGGCGAGTAAGAAAACTTGCTGAGCTTGTTCGGGTGTAAAATCGGTTTCTTTTAAAAAATGGTGCATCGTATTGAATTAGTATGTAACGCGATAAGTGCGAAGATAGTGAACTGCTTAGGGTTTACCCCAAAGGGGCGGGTGAAGCGGGTGCCCTTTAGGGCGCTGAAGGAACAATGGAGAATTACGAAATTTGTTCAGAAAAAACCTCGTCCAAAATAGCGACGGATTTGCTGAGTTGTTGAGGTGTGGCGATGAGTGCGGGAAGGAGCCGAATTACATTGCACGCTGCGGGAACGGTGAGGAGGCCTTTTTCCTGAGCGGCAGCGGTGATCTTGAGATTGTGGCCTTCGGGTTTGAGCGCGAGCCCCACCATGTAGCCAGCACCCCGTATGCCAGCAATTAGTTCAGGATATTTTTCGGCCAACTTTTCTAGTTCGGCGTGCCACTGGGGGCTGTTGGCCGCAACATTTTCGATCAATTTCTCTTCTTCGATGATGTCGAGAGTCGCGTTGGCCGCAGCACTGGCGAGTGGGCTGCCACCAAATGTGGTGCCGTGTGAGCCTGGCTGAAAAAGTTCTGCATAAGGCTCTGAGACCCAGATCGCACCGATGGGAAACCCACCACCGAGACCCTTGGCCATACCGATTGCGTCAGGTTTGACGCCGCTTTCTTCAAAGGCGAAAAAGTACCCGCTCCGTCCGATGCCGCATTGCACTTCGTCGAGCATGAGCAGCGCATTCCGTTCGGTGCAAAGTGCCCGCAGCTCTTGCAGGAAACTAGCCTCAGCAGGAAAGAGCCCGCCTTCACCTTGAATTGATTCGATGAAGACTGCTGCGACCGAGTCGTCGACCAACTTGTCAAAAGTTTCGATTTTATTGAGTTCGCCGAATTTGAAGCCTTCCAACATTGGGCGAAAGCCGCCTTGAATCTTCTCTTGTGGAGTGGCCGCCATCCCGCCGAAGGTCCGGCCATGAAATGCGTTTTGGGCAGCCACCACAGTGAAGCGTTTGCCTTCTTCGCCACAGATGCTTTTGCCGTGGAGCCGTGCGAGTTTGATCAGCGCATCATTGGATTCTGCGCCGCTGTTGCAAAAGAGCAAACGACCTGCGCCTGCTTGAGCGACTAGCCGATTGGCAAGCTGTTGCTGCTGCGGAATACCGTAGAGGTTACTGCAATGAGTGAGCGTCGCGGCTTGAGCTTGGAGGGCGGCGACCCATTTTGGGTGTGAATGCCCCACAGAGGTGACCGCGATGCCACTGCCAAAATCAAGGTATTGCCTGCCTGAATCGTCATAGAGATACACGCCTTCGCCCCGCACAGCGTTGAACGTGGGCGGACCGTAGTTTTTAACTAATGTGGGATGATGGCTCATAGGAAAGAATTGGTTGGAAACCAACAATTAGGCATTCACGATTTCGGAACCGACGCCTTGGTCGGTGAAGATTTCTAGTAAGAGACTGTGGGCTTGCTCCCCGTCGATGAAGTGGACGCGGTGAACGCCGTTTTTAAGAGCGCTGACTGCGCTGTCAGTTTTTGGGATCATGCCTTTACTGATGGTTCCGTCTTCGACGAGTCCTTCGACTTCGTCGGCTTTGAGAGACGAAATGAGCGACTCGGGGTCATCCACGTTGCGCATTAGGCCAGGCACATCGCAGAGGTAAACGAGGCGGCGCGCCCGTAGCGCGGAAGCCACGCGCCCCGCAGCGGCGTCTGCGTTCGTGTTGTATATTTGACCGTCCTCGTCACAAGCCATGGGTGAGATGATGGGGATGTAACCGTCGTTGAGAGCTTTCCTGATAATCTTAGTTTTTACGGTATGCGTCTCCCCCACGAAGCCGAGGTCGATGGACTCGCCGTCTACGACAACCTCTTTCTTGTCGCAAACGAGGATGCTATTGCCAGGTAAGGCAATCGGCCGGGCGTGCTTGGCTTGAAGGAGTTCACAGATCTCTAAGTTGACAATTTTGTTGAGCGTGTGATCGACCACTTTAACCGACTCAGCGTCAGTGACCCGCAGGCCGTGCTCGAAGCGTGTCTCTACATCCGACTTAGCGAGTGCTCGCGTGATGGCTTTGCCACCGCCGTGTACGACGACGACTTTGATGCCCGCCGCATGGAGGAATGCGATGTCAGTCGCGACACGGGTCCGCACCTCTGGGTTGGCGTCGTCCATAAATGCGCCGCCGTATTTAACCACGAAGATCGCATCCCGAAATCGTTGGATATAGGGGAGTGCTTCTAAGAGCACGGATGCCTTAGTGGTGACGTCTAGATTTATGAGATTAGACATTATTCTGACTTATTAAAGTTTACGTAGGCTTCGCTCAGATCTGAGGTGAGCAGCCGGAAAGTGCCGCTGCCTTGATTCAAATTCAGGGTGATCCTGAAGCGTTTTTTGGCAACAATTGCTTTCCACTCGGATAGTTTACTGTCCTGTGGAATGCCGCCGATGAGGGCGGGCACTTCGTCATAGTGGATGTCGAAGCACGCCTCCTTAAGGCCGACCCGGGCATAGCCAGCTGCGTCGGCCAGCCGTCCCCAGTTGGGGTCAGAACCATACCAGGAAGTCTTGACTAGCAGTGAGTTACCTACGCAACGTGCCACTTTTTCGGCGTCTTCCTCGGTCTGGCATCCTTCGACGATAAGTTCGACTAGCTTGGTGATCTTTTCACCGTCGCCGACGATCTTTTCGGCGAGAGTATCGCAGACCATGAAGACGGCTTCCCGGAATGCTTGGAGTAATTCGGGCGAATCGTCGGGAACTAAGCCAGACTTTCCATTAGCAAGTAGGAGCACTGTATCGTTCGTACTCATGTCGCCGTCGATGGAGATCCGATTGAAGGTTTTATTGCAGGCTTGAACGAGTGTGTTCTTGAGTGCGGCGTTATCGACATCGAGGTCGGTCGCAAGAAAGGCTAGCATCGTAGCCATGTTTGGCTCGATCATGCCGGCACCTTTCGCGATGCCAGAAACGGTGAGTGTCTTACCTTCATAGGTAAACTGGGCAGTCGCACATTTACGCCCTGTGTCGGAGGTGAGGATGGCGTCGGCTGCATCGAGTGAATTTTGCGACTCCTCATTGAGTGCTTTAGCCGCGGCGGCGATGCCTGTCTTGATATTTTGCATCGGTAACTTCCGGCCGATCCGACCGGTCGAACAGACGAGAAAGGGAGAGCCAATGCCGGTTTCGAGTTGAGCAATAGCCGACATTTCTTTGGCGTCGATCATACCTTGTTCCGCTGTTGCTGCATTGGCGTTGCCACTATTGACGACGATACCTGCTACCTTTGCGGAGGGTGAAGTAAGTATCTCTTTGCAAACTAGAACGGGTGCGGCGCAGACATCGTTCAAGGTGAAAACGCCGGCGGCATGACACGGTTCTTCAGAGGCAACGAGTGCAAGGTCGAGCAATTCGAGGTCACCTTTTCCCCGGATGTCACAGGCCACTCCAGCAGTTTTGAAACCAGGACAATCGGCGACACCGCTTGGGCTTTCGATTAGCTTTACTTGTATGCTCATGGGAAATGCTGAAACGTTTAGATTAGGCCGTTAGTTTCCTTGAAACCGAATTTCAGGTTCATGATTTGCACGGCTTGACCGCTGGCTCCTTTGAGCAGGTTATCGATCGCGGAGGTGATGACAAAGTTTTCTGTCCGAGGATCATAGATGGCAGAGATGTCGCACCGATTAGTGCCAGTTACGTGCTTGGTGTCAGGATGCGTACCGCTGGGTAGAACAGTGATAAAGGGCTTTTCTGCATATGCTTTTGCCCAAGTTGAATAGAGGCTATCTAGGGAAGTCTTGGCCTTGGCCACGATAGTGGTGGAGATGCCCCGTGACATGGGGGCGAGGTGCGGATTAAATTGTACGACGCAGTCGGCGAAAGCGGCCTTTTCGAGCTGCTCTTCGATCTCGGAGAGGTGCCGATGCTTGGGCATGCCGTACGCTTTCATACTTTCGTTCCTTTCGCAGTAGATGAAATCTTCTGCGACCTTCCTACCCGCGCCGCTGACACCACTGTAGCTATTAATGACGATGCCTTTGGCGTCGATGAGTCCGGTTTTGAGGAGCGGGACGAGCGGAATTTGCACACTCGTTGGATAGCAACCTGGACAGGCGATGAGTGAGGCGTCCTTCCATTTGTTGTCAGATAGTTCGGGAATGACGTAGGGTGCCGCCTCGAGTAGGTTTGGCGCGGGGTGAGCTTGGCCGTAATAATCTTGGTAGACCCTAGTGTTACTTAGCCGGAAGTCGGCGCTTAGGTCGATGATGGTCTTGCCGGCCTTAAAGAGAGGATCAGCAAACTCCGAAGCCACGCCGTGCGGAAGGGCGAGGAAGAAGAGGTCGATATCGGGATTGGCCGCCAGCTCTTCGGGATCAGAAGCCGTAAATGTAAGCTTGCCGACGAGGTGTTGGAGCGCAGGCATCTGTTCGGCCACGAGCTTACCGGCTAGTGACCGGGAGGTGACTGCGGTGAGCGTGACATCTGGGTGCCGCGAAAGAAGCCGCACGAGTTCTTCGCCGGAGTAGCCAGAGGCGCCTATGATTGCTGCGTTCATGGATTTAATTGCTGATGACTGATGTCGGATGAATATTTTTCTTAATCTTACTCGACTTGAGCTTTAGGATTATGAGTAGGAAGACGATTAAGATGTGTTAAAATAGGGCAATGCTAGGTCTTGGGAAACAAAAAACCCTCCAAGCCACGCAATCGCGGCTTTGGAGGGTTGCAAAATATGCGACCGTTGCCGCCGCTGGCGGTTTATCGTTTCGAGAATTGGAAGCGCTTTCGAGCACCTGCGAGACCTGGTTTCTGGCGTTCGCGAGAACGAGGATCACGCTTCATGTGGCCATCTTGTTTGAGCGGCACGCGGAGATCTGCGTTGAGCTTTTCAAGTGCACGAGCGATGCCGAGGCGAACCGCGCCAGCTTGACCGTTGAGGCCACCACCTTGTGCTTTAATTGTGATGTCAACTTGGTCGGCCATCTCAACAGTTTTCAATGGTGAGAGCGCTGCGTTAGCAAACTCTTCAGTTTTAAAGTAGGCGCGTGGCTCAGAGCCGTTGACGACTATTTTGCCAGTGCCACGTGTGAGGCGGACGCGCGCAATGGCTGTCTTCCGACGGCCGACGGTTACAAATGTTTCTTCGCTCATTATATAAAAGTGTGTTAGGATAAACCAGCGCTTAGACGAGTGGTTTTGGTTGCTGAGCTTCGTAAGGATGTTCGGCACCTGCGTGGATTTTGAGTTTCTTGATCATGGCACGACCGAGCTTGTTGCGTGGAAGCATGCCCTTGACTGCGTGCTCGATAATGAATTCAGGTTTCTTGGCGCGCATCTTATCCATGCTGACGTGGCTTTCGCCACCCATCCAGCCCGAGTAGAACATGTAACTCTTATCGGTATTCTTCTTGCCAGAGACCTTGATCTTCTCGGCATTGACGACCACGACGAAATCGCCTGTATCGGCATGCGGCGTATAGATCCTGTCTCTTATACACA
>OJBN01000221.1_pt1 | contig 15691 bp, 24 predicted proteins | sample 1590441 | NCBI WGS metagenome assembly OJBN01 (sample SAMN05416760, study PRJEB24817) | seawater metagenome | isolation source: Sea water | place: Canada:Atlantic | collected 2013-07 | reverse complement strand
ATCATACGCAGTGAATAGATTATTCACACCGCGTAACAATAAGAAGGAAGCGTAACATGGCTGGCGGTGGACAAACGAGAATCCCTACTGATAGATTTATAGACCCAGCACCCATGCCTGGTGGTAAGGGTGGCGGAAATGGTGAAATGCCAAGAGCTATGCCAGCTCCAGCACCATCTACGCAATATTCGCCAATGGCAGCACCAGCACAAGCACAAGCGCAACCACAAGGGTTTGACGTAAACCAAGCTGCGGCTGGTGGTTTACAACAAGCTTTCCAAGGTACACAGCAAGCAATGCAAGGGCCAAACATTGGTCAGTTTATGAACCCATACACAAAGCAAGTTACGCAAAACACGCTGACTGATCTTGAGCGACAACGCCAAATGCAAATGAATACGTTAGGAGCGCAAGCTTCAAATGCTAAAGCATTTGGGGGTTCGCGCCACGGCGTAGCAGAAGCTTTGACTAATGAAGGATTTGCAAGGCAAGGCGCACAGACGTTTGGCAACCTACAGCAACAAGGGTTTAACACAGCTCTGCAAGCTGCACAAAATCAACAGCAGATGCAAATGGGCGGAGCTGCACAGCTTGGTCAACTTGGACAACAAGCATTTGGCACAAGCCAAGCAATACAGCAACAGCAAGCTCAACAAGGTCTGCTACAGCAAGGCATACAGCAAGCACTCATTGATGCAGCTAAACAACAGTATGCGGGTTACACTGGAGCGCCAACGGCGGCACTCAATGCACCACTTGCTGCACTTGGTGTTACACCAGTACCACAATCAACGACAAACTCTATGAAGCCAGGCTTGTTTAATTATCTACAACTTGGTGCAGGAATGATGGGATAAAGTATGATGAAAACACCTGAACAAATCATTCAAGAGCAAGTAAATCCAACAAAACCGCGAGGCGGTTTAGGTGGTTTACTAGATTACGCTAAAACACGAAATAATGACACTGGATTAAGTAGGATGCAAAACTTTGCCGCCGCACTTGATCCATTAATTCTGCCAGAGATGCGTGCTGGTGAGGGTATTCGTGAACGTGGGGCGCAACGTGTTGCTGCTGGTAATAAGAATAAGACTATTCAGATGCTCATAGATAGAGGCCGCCAAGACTTAGCTGACATGGTTCAGAATGGATCATTAGATATTAAAACAGCGATGAGTATTCTTTTAACACCTCAAAAGCAACAATCTGGTATTGCGGTAGGCAATAAGATTATAAACCCTGTTACTGGTCAAGTTATTTATGAAGGTGATCCAGAGGTGGATACTACTAAGTCTTCCGCTCTAAGAAAAGAATTTACAAGTTTATCTAAAATTAAAGATTTTTCAAAAGTATCAGACGCTTATACTAGGGTTGTTGCATCAGCTAAAGATCCAAGCGCAGCAGGGGATCTAGCGCTTATATTCAATTATATGAAAGTTCTTGACCCAGGTTCTACAGTTCGTGAAGGTGAATTTGCTACCGCACAAAACGCAGACGGAGTGCCAGGTAGAGTTCGAAGTTTATTTAACAGCATAAAAGAAGGTACTAGACTTAATGAAGAGCAAAGATTTGATTTTGTTGATAGAGCTACCAGACTTTATAAGGGTGCGGAAGATCAAACAAAACCTCTTTATGAATTTTACAAAAATATTGCCACAACAAGAGGTTTTGATCCTGATTTAATTCTTCCATCATTTGGTTTTGTAGGTGATTTTCCATCAATGCAAGTTACATCTAATATAAAGCCAATGAGCTTTCCCTATGCTCAAGAAGAGTGGGATGCTATGACTGACGCTGAAAAAGCACCTTTTTTATAATAAGGACATAAGATGACACCTGAACAAAAAGCAGCATACGAGGCTTATCAGAAGAGAATAGCTTCTAAAGAATTAATGGCAAGCGAAACTCCAACGCAGAAAACTCGCACTATAGCTCAAGGTTTAACTTTTGGCTTTGCTGATGAAGCTGAAGCTAAGTTGAGATCACTATATGACCCAAGGGAATATGAAGAGATATTAAATGAAATTAGAGGTTCACTAGACCAGTATTCAGAAGCATACCCAAAATCTTCATTAGGTTACGAATTGTCGGGAGCTGCCTTACCAGCTTTACTTGCAACAATATGGTCTGGCGGCGGTGCTGCTCCTGTGATTTTTGGAAGATTAGCGGCAAGGCTACCAAAAGCTGTGACTAATATAATTGGCACAACTGCGCCCAAAACATTAATTGGTGCAGGCTTAACTGGAGCTACTCAAGGGGCTGTAACTGGTATTGGTAAGGGTGAGACAGCATCGGAAAGAGCTGAAGGCGCAGTCGTTGGTGGGTTTGCTGGTTCTGTACTTGGCCCAGCGGCAAAGGTTGCAACTGATGTTATTGGTGGTTCTGCAATAAAAATAATTGACGCTTACAGAAGAAAAGTTGGTGATAGAGGCGCATCTGTTGTTGAGGCTGAATTGCAAAGGTTGGTAGCTGAAACAGGTGGCACTGTTGATGAAATAATTACTGGCATACAAAACGGCACAATAATGGCAGAGAATAAAACCTTACTTGACGCTGTGAGAGGTTACAGGGCGCAAGGAGGTGCATCTGGAGCTACTTTAAAACAAGTTATGGAAAGAAGGCCTATTGAGACTAGAAAAGGGGCTATGGCTAATTTGCAGGGTGGATTATCACAAGTAGATGACCCTAATGTTTTAAGGCAAATGACTGCTGATTTTGATGAGGCAAAGCGTCTTGAGAAAGAAGCATATGACCCATTTAAAATACCTAAAGTTAGCAACTTATTACAACTAGAATTAAAAGAAGCTATTGCTCGCGTTCCACAAGCTGGACAAGCCCTTAATAAATTATTTGGCGCGCGAGGTGGTGATGCCCCATTTGTTATTAGTGATGCGGGGAAGGTTACTTTTAAACGCACACCTACTGTAGAAGAAGCAGAAATTGTACGACGAGTTTTGTCCGAAGTAACTTCAAGTGAATATAGAGGCGGAATGGGTTCAGTAGGTGAAGCTATAGGCGAGGTTGAGTCAGGGTTAAGAAGAACTCTTGATGTAGAGCAGCCAAACTTAGCAATTGCTAGAGAAGGGGCTAAAACTTTACGAGTTGCCCAAGATGCTTACAAAAATGGAACTTCTATTTTTGGTAAAAGCGCAGATCAGGTTGACGTTGATTTTGCGGAAATACTTAAAAAAGGCGAAGGCGCTGTAAAAGCTTATCGAGCTGGCTTGATGACTGCTATACGAAATAAAATTACAACTGGCAGCAAGCAAAGTGTTATGAAAAATTTACTAGATCCAGAGCGAAAAGAAGGCATAATACTTAGAACTGTTTTCCCTGAAGATCAATTGGATGAAGTATTAAATAAAATTGATGTAGCGGCTACAAGTCAAGCGGCTTCTAATAGAATATTACAAGGCGCAGACACAGCTATAACTACACAGCAAATAAAGAACCAAGGACAAAAGATTGGCGGCGGTGAATTGATGGAAGTTATTGCAAGCCCTAATCCTATTAATATAGGTAGAGTTGTAAATAAATTTATAGATAGAACTGCACCTCAACTAACAGACGTTGAAAGGCAAAGAGTTATTAACGTATTAGTATCAGAAGACGCTGCATTTGTAAAAAATATGCTAAAAGATGAAAGTGGGATAGCTAAGTTGCAAGAAGCTGTTAAAAGATTGATAAACACTGTAAAATCTGGAGCTACACAATCTGTAACTAAAACATCTCCAGAATTAGCTAGTCCGATTTTAGGAGAATAGATCATGGAATTAAAACCAAAGTCACGTAGAGAAGTTGAAGGCATAGTCCAAGACGCAATATCAAGCGCAGTAGACTTTGTTGAAAGCGAAATAAGCCAAGATCGCATTAAGGCACAGCGATACTATGATGGTGAAGTTGACCTTGGCTATGAGGATGGCAGAAGCAAAGTTGTAGCTACAAAAGTACGTGATACCGTACGTGCTGTAAAACCAAGCTTAATGCGTATATTTCTAAGCACAGCAAAACCAGTTGATTTTGTTCCGCGTGGCCCAGAAGATGTAGCAATGGCAGAACAAGCTACTGAATTTATGCATCACGAATTTACACGTTTAAACGGATACCGTGTTATTAATGATGCTTTTCAGGATGCGCTTGTGAAAAAGCAAGGTATCGTAAAAGCGTACTGGATGACATATCCAGAAGCCGAGATATACACGTTCACAGATTTATCTGATGATGAATTGGCATATCTTACAGATGATGATGAAGTAAGTGTAATTGAGCAAACTACAGAAATGAGCATCTCAATGGATGAGATGGGCATGGATATAGAGACACCATCGCACAGCGTTAAAATTAGCCGCCAGCAAGAAAAAGGCGAACTATGCATTGAAAGCGTTCCACCTGAAGAGTTTTTCGTAAACCGTGATGCACGTAACTTAAAAGATGCTTACTTGGTGGCACATAGGACAGATATGCGTGCTGGTGATTTAATCGCAATGGGCTATGACCCTGAAGTTGTGCTTAATTTAAATAGCATGGAAAATGGTTCAGAGATGACTGAAGCTGAAGTCTTTGAGCGCCGTGGATATGACATAGATACATCTGATGAGGATGAGCAAGACCCATCAATGAAGAATGTGACTGTAACAGAAGCTTACATGCGTATTGATGTAGATGGCACTGGCATACCTGTTTTACATAAGCTTACTTGTGGCGGTACTGCATATGAGTTGCTAGACTTTGAGCCATGTGATGAATTGCCTTTTGCTAAGTTTGAGATTGATCCTGAACCACATACATTTTACGGGCGTTCATTGGCTGAAATAGTTATGGATGACCAGGATGCAGCAACGTCAATATTACGTTCAATATTAGACAACGTAGCAATGACAAATAACCCACGCATTGGCATAGTTGAAGGTGCTGTAAATATTGATGATGTGTTAAATAACGAGATTGGTGCAATCGTAAGAATGCGCCAAGCTGGTTCAGTGCAAGACTTGTCAGTCCCATTTACTGCTGGTCAGACATTAGGTGCATTAACTTACCTAGATGGGCTTGTGGAGAGTAAAACAGGCGTCTCACGGGCTTCTATGGGCTTAGACCCAGATGCAATGCAATCTACAACTAAAGCCGCTGTGCAAGCGACTGTGCAAGCTGCGGCTGGGCAAGTTGAAGTTATGGTGCGTAACTTAGCAGATGGCATGAAAGAGCTATTTGGCATTATGTTGCGCTTGTCTCACAAGAATGTAGATGAAGAGCAAATGATGCGAATGAATGGCTCATTCATACCAGTTGATCCCCGCGTTTGGGATAGCTCAATGGACGTTAGTATTAATGTTGGATTGGGTACTGGGCGTGAAGAGGAAAAGGCTATGGCGTTAAACCAGGCATTACAAATGCAGACTATGGTTTACCAGACATACGGCCCAATGAATGGTTTAGTAAGTATGACCAATATCCGAAACACATTAGCGGATCAATTGGCTGTTGCTGGCATAAGAAACGCTGACCGCTATTTCGCTCCAATTACTGAAGAAATTGAAGCTCAAATGCTACAACAGCAACAGCAGGCACAAGCGCAGCAAGGTGAAGGGCAAGATCCAAATGCCGCATTCTTGCAGGCAGAGCAAATGAAGGCACAAGTTAAGATGCAGTCAGACGCCGCCAAGATGCAATTAGACGCGCAAAAAGCCGCCGCAGACAATGATTTAAAGCGAGATCAGATGGCGCAAGACTTGCTCGTTGATGCAGCTAAAGTGTATGGTGAATATGGAACATCAGTTGATGTTGCACGCATACAAGCGGAGCAAGATAAAGTGAGAATGATTGGTCAGATGGCACAAGGTAATCCACAACAATGACAACAGAAATACGCATAACAGCAGATGAAGCTAAACGTCTAAAAAACGATACAGCATTCAAGCAATTTATGCAGAGTGTACGCGATGACCAAATGAGGTTATTCGCTGACAGTAGTGCATCAGACGTTGATGTACGTGAAGATGCTCACGCAATATTGCGTGCAGTGAACCAGATCGAAATTATACTCGACGCTGCTTTGGCGGCAGAGGTAATATTAGATCGTAAACAAAGGAAGTAGCACCGATGGAATCGACTACCCTAGACCAAGCTGTAGAAAGCTTATTATCACCCGCCCCAGAAAATACTGGTGGCGATAATCTTAGCGAAGCTGTAGATCAAATCACTGAACCTGAAGACGACGGTCAAGGCGAAGAGATTGAGGCTGTAGCCGAAAGCGATGATGACGCTGAACAAGAAGCATCCAGCGAACAAGATGATGAAGAATATGATCTTGAAGATGTGGAAGTTGACGACGAAGACCCTGTAGAGGCACAAGCTGAAGACACCAAGCTTATCACCATTAAAGTTGATGGCAAAGAAGAGCATTGGACACTGGATCAGTTAAAGCAATCTGCTGCGGGACAAGCGGCAATTAATAAGCGGTTTCAAGAGGCTGCCGAGGCGCGCAAGCAAATCGAACAGCAACACGCCGCATTGCAACAGCAACAAGCTCAAATTGTGCAGTTGCACCAGCAAGCAACACAAGGTGGTTTACAAGCTCCAAACCCACCGTCCAGAGAGTTATTCGAAAGTGATCCAATAGGATACATGGAAGAAAAGCTTAAATATGACGAGGCGAAGACACAGTATGACCAAAATATGTTCCAACTACAGGGCGTACAAAGGCAGCGTATGCAAGCTCAACAAGAGGCTCACCAAGCCTACCTTCAAGAGCAAGCACAAGTTTTGCAAGAGTATATTCCTGAAATAGTTGACCCGAAAAAAGGTCAATTACTTAAAGATGCACTTGTTGACACTGGCGTTTCATACGGATTTTCCGCAGAAGAAATGCAAGCTGTGACAGATGCTAGATATGTGCGGGCATTAAATGATGCACGTAAATATCGTGAGTTGGTAGCTAAGAAAAAATCAGTGCAGACTAAGAGCAATAAAGCTCGGCCTGTAGTGAAAGCTGGTGCTAAGAAACGGCAAGATGGGAATGATGCAACTCGTAAAAAAGCGCAACAGCGCTTGCAGAAGACAGGTTCAATTGATGATGCATTGAACTTGATAATTGGTGATAGCTAGAAATAGCTTCTTAATCCTTGAAAGGGAAAAAACATGGCACAACCATCCAACACATTTGACAGCTATGATGCTGTCGGGATACGTGAAGATTTATCTGACGTGATTTACAACGTAAGTCCAGAAGAAAGCCCATTTTACAGTAAGTGTGGTAAAACTACAGCTAAGAATACTTTAACAGAGTGGCAAACAGATTCACTACGTGCATCTGGTACAAACGCTCACATCGAAGGTGACGCAACTGCTGCTGAAGCACGCACAGCAACATCTCGTTTAGGCAACTATACACAAATCTTTAAGAACGCAGTTGTAGTTCCTGATACAGATGAAGGTCTAAATAAAGCAGGCCGCGCAAAAGAAGTTGCATACCAAACTTTAAAGATCGCAAAAGAGCAAAAATTAGACATTGAAAAAGCTCTATTTGCAAACAACGCAAGAGTTGCAGGCAATGCAACAACAGCACGCGAACTTGCAGGCGCTCCAGCATGGATGATTACAAACGTAGACTTCCAATCTGGTAACTCTGGTGCAAACCCAACTGGTGACGGTTCTGACGCACGTACTGATGATGGTACAGCAACAGCATTCTCACAAACTAAATTTGACGGTGTAATGCAGTCAATTTGGGAAGAGGGCGGAAAGCCAGACACAGTTTACTTGTCTGCATTCCAAATGAACGTAGCTTTAGGCTTCACTGGTAACAACAACCAGCGTTCAGCAGTACAAGCTGGTGATGAGAAAGTTATCAAATCACTTGCTGTATATGTAACACCTTGGGGTTCTGTTGAGTTCATGCCTTCTCGTGAAAACAGATCACGCGATGTTTTCATCATGCAAGACAATATGTGGGAAGTTGCAGTTTTACGTGGAACAAAGAATGTTGCACTAGCGAAAACTGGCGACAACACAACACGTCAAGTTGTAACAGAGCTAACACTTTGTGCTAAAAATGAAAAAGCAAATGGTATCATTGCTGACAACACAACTTCATAAGTAGTGTAAAACTAGGGGCAGCTTCGGTTGCCCCTTTTAACATCATTGGAGACTAAAATGAAAAAAGTATTAGTGAATGCAATTAAATTACATTGCAGCAAAGGCCGAGTAGAAAAAGGCGAAACTGTTATACTGCCAGATGAAGAAATTGCTAAGATAAATAAATTACGCCCCCACATAATTACAGTGATGGAAGACGTTGTAGAGAAGCCTGCAAAGAAGCCTCTACTAAAGCGTAAGCGTGCTAGAAATGATAATGGCACACTCAAATCTGATGATAAATCTACACCTGATGTAAATGAAGCATGGGAATGAATGATAGATGGCAAATTTATCAAACAAAATATCAGAGAAAATGTACTTTGAAGGCGATCAGATACTTATTAAGAAAACACATGATGGCGGGCAAGCGTTAAGGGATGCTGCATATGCCCGTGAAGTTACTGATAATTCATTTGGATCAGACTATAAGCATGTAGGTAATGTAGATGTAGCTATGCTTGGTGTATGGTTAAAAGAAGCTGGAGTACAATGGACGGATACACAAGCAGTCAAAGATGTGTTAAAAAAGAAGCTAATGATGAGTGAATTTAGCGGATTGCGTGTCTGGGAAGGTAACTACTGATGGAAATGACTGATGTTTGGACAGGTATATTAACGTTTGCGTTAGGCTTTATTGGCTTTACCTTGCGTGGATATGTTGTGGAATTAAATAGATTGCAGATATTATTAAATCGCACCAGAGAAGAATATGTCACAAAAGTTGACAATAGCACTTCAATGAATAGATTGTTTAGTAGATTAGACGCACTAGATGCTAAAATGGATCGAATACTGGAGCGAAAATGATACGCTTACTATTAGTTGTGATTTTATTTATTATTGGTGGCACTGCATATGCAGAAGATGACACCATTAAATCAGAAAGCACAGTAATATCTAATGGAACTATGGACACCACAATTAACAGTCCACCACCATCAGCAATATCTCCCCAAATCAGCGCAAGCAACTCTGACCTATGTACTGTAGGTGTAGCTGGCGCAGTCCAAACACAAATACTTGGCATATCTGCTGGCAGAACGGTGCGTGATATGAATTGTGAAAAACTCAAAAACGCTAAAACCATGTATGATATGGGAATGAAGGTAGCTGCTGTATCTGTAATGTGCCAGGACGAAAGAATTTTCTCCGCAATGCTCAACGCGGGGACGCCCTGTCCACACATGGGGTTGGTGGGAGATAAGGCTAGGCTTGCATGGGAAATGGAAGCAGTTAAAGAAGAAATACAAAGAGACCAAAATAATCCAATGCGGAAAATATTTAATGAAAATGTTGAAACTAAAATGGGGTTTGGTGTTATCATTAGCACTTTGGCCTTCTTACTCTTATTGTGACCCATATACATATGGTGTGACTAAGAACGCAGCTTCCACAGCATTAAGCTGGGGCATGAGTTCTGTGTTACCCTCAATACCAGGCGTTGATATAAATGGTATGGTCTACCGATACACCACCAATAAAGAAACTGATGCTGAAATGAAGGTTCATATAGGCAATAAGAACGCAAATGGTGAGGGTTATCTGTTTCGCAAGACTGATAATTGGTCTGGTGTACCTGGCAATACAATTGTGCGAAGTTTTTCATTTAGAAATGTACCATCAGCATTATGGGGTGATGGGTCAATTGAAGTTGAAGGCGAGGGAAGTGTAAAAGACCCTGTAGTGATATACAGCTTTAGAATAGATGAATGTTATGACAAGCAATCTAATCCAGCTTGCCCAGGTTACATCAAGCCAGTGCCAAAGATACCTGAAGTTGAAATATATGCAGCCCTAGATGATGATAATGTTTTGGAGGCGATAGATACAGAATTAGATTACGAATATGATGAAGAGGGTAATATAATACCTGATGAGGATGAAGAGGAAAAAGAAACACGCCTTGAGATGGGTTTAACTGCATCAGCTAATGCTTTGACTATGTTAAGAACCCAAGGTCAGTCTGAAATCATAGCTGCTATGAACCAAAACACAGATTTAGCTATGTACTATAATTCCTCTATAAATGGTGGTATATACAATGATACAGCTCAATTAGTTGATGGAAACCTACCTGATAATAAAAAAGGTTTACGAAATAATTTAGCACAACAAGTCCTGCATGAGAAAATGGTCGATATGCAATATAACAAGTGAGGTTAAAATGAAGTATTTTACAATGATGCTTACAGTATGTGCATTCCCTGTTTTTGCAGGCAATGTAGATATAGTTGGTAATGTAGCCGCCAAGTGCGTAATACAAACAGATAAATCTGGGGTATATGGAAACCCTACAGCAAGTACACTAAGTACAGCTCCAGCAGACGGTGGTATATTACCAGTGATAAGAATTGATGTGGCAATAGCCAACAGCTATATCGCAAATATAACACATCCAACATCCTTTACATCATCACCAGCATTATCTGATTCGGTGGCGTGGACAGGTTCAACATCTGTTACACAAACATCAGATGCGGGTATGTCAGGATATGATGCAGCTAAAACAGTGTCAGGGGCTACAACAACGTATACCTTAACCACTGCGGGCAGTACGTGGTTTTCAATTGCCAGCACAGCAACATATGCAGCAAGTAAGCCATTTACAGGGGGTACATATGTAGCCCAGGTTACAGCATCGTGCATCCCTGCATAAAAATTGGATCAATAATATTAGGTCTGGCGTCTAGTGCTTATGCACATGAGCAGACGCCAGCCTATCCTAAGATGAAGTTTTCACACGTAAAAGATGTTGTGAAATACGAGCTGTCTCTATTTAACCAAAGAGAAGACGTAAAGTATTACCAAATTGCTCTATTTGACAAAGACTTTAACAGTATGCCATTTTCTACTAAATATAGAATAATGAAAGTCGATTATAAAGAAAGAGTAAACTTTGAAGTATACGTCAGAAAGTCTGACCTAAATCTCGCAACATATATTTGCACAATCTCAAAGGTAATTAAGGAGCGGAGTTCTAGGCCAATTATTTCTTCAATGATATGTTCAAAGATTAAGGAGAAAACTAAATGAAATTGGCTATACTTTTATCCATAATTGGTAGCGCAGCTATTGCAGAAAGTAGCTCACTAGCCCTAACTTTACCAAACCCGCCAATGAATTATCAATCTGACAGGTTTAGATCAGGTAACTTGGATTGTTCTAATGCAGTTGGAGGCGGTATAAATCTTGAATACGGTGTTACTGGCGTTCTATCTGGATTAGACACAATAAACCAAGGTAAAGATTTAGGCGTATATGCCCGCATAGTTATACCTTTGGATAGGCCGCGATCCAGAATAAACTGTGATGATTTATATAGAGTAGAACTAACGCAGCGCAAATTAGAAATACAAATGCTACAAGAGGAATTAAAAGCAATGCGAGACTTGCAGGCTACAAGTATGGAATTTGAAAACTAATGGATACTACCAAGATAGCAAATGACATTGATGGCTTGGCTGACCGCCAAATCAAAGCTGGTGGCATGAAACTTACGGCTGGTTCTGTTATGGCTATATTTGCATTTATGTCCACTATTGTTGGTGGGCTGTATGGCGGCTTTGTCCTTTATCAAAAGATAGAAGCTGTAGCTGGATTAGACTTAGAAGCATACCAGCAAAACATGAATGTAATGGACACAAAGATTACAGGTATATCTGAAAAGGTAGAGGAAAGCGTGGAATACACCAGAGACATCAAGAATGGCCTGAAAGACGATATATTACGCATAGAGCAACAGACAGATCGCATTGAGGATATGGTGCGTGAATCGGAAGACAAAGTAAGGTCTATGATAGATGACGCCGAGGTGCGCTTTGAAAATCAGCGTGAACGTGTTAGGGTTTCTCAAAGTGGATCAATGAAAGAACTCGAAGATAGATTGATGGGTAAAATACAAAGAGCATTGGATAACCCATTAGCAGATTAGGTGAAAATATGGATGAATTTAAAAAATTTGATGTAGATGGTAATGGGTCAATAGATCAATCTGAATGGGATCGCATGGCTCTTGAGGATAGGCGTTTAAAAATGTTAGATGACGACGCCCAACGTGACACGATTAGGTCAATGAGCTGGTTCGCATTGTTTGGAATGTTGCTTTATCCATTTGCCGTGATTGGCGCAGAAATTTTAGGATTAACTGAAGCCGCCAAAATATTAGGATCAATGGCAAGTATATATTTTGTAAGTGTAGCGGCTCTGGTAAGTGTATTCTTCGGTGCAAACGCATTAGCGAAAGGTAAGCAAAATGATGAGTCTCGTAAGTAATTTAATAGGGCCTGTTACTGGCTTATTAGATAAAGTAATTGAAGACAAAGACCAAAAGGCACAGTTGGCTCACGAAATAGCTACTATGTCTGATAACCACGCCCAGCAAGCATTAATGGGTCAACTTGAGATAAACAAAGCTGAAGCTGCGTCAGGTTCTTTATTCAAAGGTGGATGGCGTCCATTTATTGGATGGGTATGTGGTGTAGCATTTGCATACCACTTTGTATTACAGCCATTGATCGTGTTTGGTGTAACTGCTGCTGGCATTGATATACCAGAATTGCCAGAGTTTGATATGGGTTCACTTATGACCGTAATGATGGGTATGCTCGGATTAGGCGGAATGAGATCAATAGAGAAACTAAAGAAAATTGAGAAATAGGAGTTAAATAATGCCAGAAAATACACTATATGGAAATATTGCAAGAAAACGTGCGCGTATTAAGGCTGGTAGTGGCGAAAAGATGCGTAAACCTAATACAAAAGGTGCGCCAAAAGCAGGTGCATTTAAACAAGCAGCCAAGACTGCAAAGAAAAAGAAGTAGTATTATGAGTGAAGCAATGAAGAAACTCCAGGAGAAAATCGGCGTTGGTGCTGATGGACATTTTGGAAAAAACACAGCAAGAGCCATAGCAAAACATTATGAGCTGTCTAATGAAAGAGCTGCACATTTAATGGGGCAAGCATCACATGAAAGCGGTGGATTTAGGCTTTGCAGGGAAAACTTAAACTATTCTCCAGAGAGCATGATGCGCGTCTGGCCTACCCGTTTCCCAGATGTAGCAAGCACAGAACCATATGCACGTAATCCATCAGCATTAGCTAATAAAGTTTATGGCGGCAGAATGGGAAATAATTCTGAAAAAGATGGCGAATTATTTTCTGGCAAAGGTTTTCTTATGATTACAGGAAAGGCAAATTACCGTTCTTTTTCAAGCGATATGGGTTTACCAGACATTATAACTGATCCAGACTTGGTAGCTACTGATTATGCATTTGAAACTGCAATGTGGTTCTTTAACAAAAACAAGTTATTCGACATTGCAGATGATGGTGTGAATGACGACACAATCCTCAAAATAACCCGCCGTGTAAATGGTGGAACACATGGCTTGCTTGATAGAACCAATCAAACCAACAAAATCTATGGCTGGCTCAAATCATAGCAATAACATTGGTAGAGCTGGAGAGTTTTTAGCTCTATCAAAATTAGCTTACGCTGGCATCTCATGCACTCTAGTTCAACACGATGTAGATGATGCATACCTCAAAACGCCAAGCGGTAAATTACTGACCCTACAAGTCAAAACAGCCAGCAAACTTGCAAATAACGAAAACAAATACAAATGGCCTACAGTTGTCGTAGGTAATCGCAAAAAGTCAGATATATATGCTTTGGTGGCATTTGATATGCAGAAAGTTTACTGGGCTAGAGGTGATAATAATATTATAAAAAAATGGACAACACGCTTATTCCCAGAAGACTTTGACAATGAAGATGAATTATTAAATCAAGTAATAAAAAGCTTTGAAGCGTAAATATATTGCTTGATGATTACCTCTATGAAATATAGGTAGAAGTGTGGGCAATTCGGGCATGATTTGCCCACACGATTAATTATTTTGCAAAATACACATACCGCCACGATTTAGGCCCTGCATTGCCAATAATAGGCGTTGTCCTTTCATTTGCTCGATCAATAAGTTTATCTTTAAACATGATGTTTAACGTCCATGCCAGCGATGAAACACTCAAGTCAGTATAATTTGCAATCATAGTTGTTGTGTAGCGTCCGCCACGATTTATGCATTTGAAGATTTTATCATAATCATCCTGGCTAAACGGTTTGATATTCCTAATATCGCTATCACTCACAAAATTGCGGTGTGATGGCGAATTTGTAATAATCTGCCGTGGGCGATTTGTCCTGCTTGGAGTATCTCGCAAACCAAGTTTGATCTGCTTTTTCTCAAAAGCGTGAAGCAAATGAGAATACATAATCTCATATTTTATTTCTTTGGGCTGATCCCTCATTGCTTCTTTGGTTTGGGTGAGCGTCGCATAACGGAAAGGCGGTGTTCGAGGTTGTTCAATATCGCAAGCTGCTCGTCCATCATCCAGAGGTAATACCCCTTGGTGCGCTTCTCTTTGCCTTTCATGTCTTCTTGCACTGCCTCGTTCAGCTTTATCAGCCTCGTGACATATTGGTAGCATTCCTTTGCCTGCATCTCGTTTCTCCTTTAATTTGGTGTGGTGATTTACAAATGATATATTATGGCGCTTGCTGATTTTAGATAAAGTTACTTGCAGTATACCCAGTATGTTACAAGTTTCCTTTTGGCTTAACCCCTCATTTGCACATTTCTTTATTAAGCCAATTGTATCTTTCCTCATGTTAATCATAATTCACGCCTCACAAATTTCCCGTTATCATCAAGCGCTGGGATGCGCTCACGTTCAGGCTTTTGTAAATCTTTAATGTGCTTTTTAAAAACTTCATTTAAAATATTATTGGTGTTGAAAACAATCTTTTTACCACCAACAATTATTGCTTTGTCTTTATTCATAATTTTAACCCCTCTGGACGTAGTTTTGGTTTAATATTTATTGATGCAGAGCTGACATGGTTTGTCTCGATGCACTGAGCCATGCTGTCTAGGTGAGCATATGCCTCATACTTTGCTGGCAGAGCATTGCCGCATTCCATTGCGCTGCGGTACATTGTGGAGTTGCTTAACTCAACGCCGCCAATGACGTATGTTAGGATGAGCGTTGTGTAAAATGTCATAACGATTGCTCCACTTCTGCTGGCTTAAAGTCATTAGATTTAGCCGCCCATAGACGGTAAGAAGCACGCTTCTGGGATGGTTTGTCATAAACTTTCGCAACGGCGATCTGACCCCCCTTAAAAAGCTTTTCAAGCAACGGTCTAGCCTCATCAACGTGCATTGCCAGCTTTTCAGCCATTTGTGCAGAAGTGCAAGGATGCCTATGCAAAAGTATACCCATCATATGCTTTTGTTTTATCTTTTGTTTCATCTCGTGATCTTTGTTAAGCAGATCAATATTTAAGCTGCCAGACTTGTTTTCAATCATAATGTCGATTGGATCTGCATGTTCTTTCATCAATGGATTTGGGATTGCAAGAAAAGGTGTTTCTGTTGGATTTGTTGTTTCCATAACTTCATCTAACGCTTTTCTAATGCTAGTAATGACTAATGGGTCAAACCTATCAATTGAGAGGTAAGTGCAAACAAACTTGCACCCACCCTCTAATTTAT
>OJBN01000204.1_pt1 | contig 16619 bp, 31 predicted proteins | sample 1590441 | NCBI WGS metagenome assembly OJBN01 (sample SAMN05416760, study PRJEB24817) | seawater metagenome | isolation source: Sea water | place: Canada:Atlantic | collected 2013-07 | reverse complement strand
ATCTTGTTAATGAACAACAAGGTTTGGAATACTGGATTGCTTTGGAACGAACATCTAAATGGGGGTAAAAATGCCAAATAGAGCGGCTGATACATTCCGTATTGCTATTATAGCTAGTGGGGAAAATTTTAATCACCAAGAAGTTGATACATTAAAATACTTGTTTACAAAAAACATGAATGATATTATGGTTTATGACTCATCTAATAGTTTAGAGGATGTAATTAACTTTGATCCTAATTTAAGTATTATTATAACTCCCACTGAAAAAGATGAGGAGCACGGCGCTGTTATTGCATCACAATTAGAATCAGAAACGCTACAATTACTTGCTAAAACATCTGGCGGTGTTGTTATTCGTACACCACTTCCAATTGAAATCATTGATCGCTTATGTGCTACTAACGATAAGGTTGTTTATTATCCGATGCTTTTCAATGAAGGTAAAGATGAAAATCAAACCTTTCATATTCTTGGCGGTGCAGAAAACTCTGTGATGGCAATGGGTAATATACTTCGTAGTAAATCTACGGCACTTGTATCAAACATTGTTATGGCAACGGCAGTAGAAGCAGCAATGATTGAACAAGGAATCTCAGCAATTACTGGTATGAAATATATGTTCCTAAATCAGTTACACGATTTTATGACCGAGTATGGTGGTGATTATCATCTTGTTTCTAGTTATATTAACTCACACCCAAGTACTGGTCTCACAAATGACAGAGTACCTAACAGAAATTATAAAAGAGGTATTCAAGATATTAGAGTTGATGCTATTAAAAATTTAATGAATATGGATAAAGAGTTGTTTACAACACTTGAGAATTTTGATATAATTAACACATCATATACCAATAGAGAGGATTAATATGTCAATAATGGACAAACTCAAAAAGAACTCGAAGTTAAAACACACTTCTGTTCTTTCAGAGTCTAAATTTTTTAATGAAAGAAAACCAGTACCAACTGATGTGCCGATGATTAATGTGGCACTCTCTGGTTCTGTTGATGGAGGTTTGCTACCAGGTTTGACTACACTTGCTGGACCTTCTAAACACTTTAAAACATCTTTTGCTCTACTCATGGCAGGGTCATATCTGCGAGCAGAAAAAGATGCTGTAATGTTGTTCTATGATTCTGAGTTTGGTTCACCCCAGTCATATTTCGAACAGTTTGGTATTGATACTGGACGTGTACTACACACTCCAATTACTAATATTGAGGAACTCAAGTTTGATGTTGTTGGTCAACTCGAAGGCCTTTCACGTGATGATAAAGTCATTATTGTGATTGATTCTATCGGCAACGTTGCATCAAAGAAAGAGCTAGATGATGCTATTAATGAAAAAGCAGTGGCAGATATGTCTCGTGCTAAAGCATTGAAGGGTTTGTTCCGTATGTGTACACCATATCTTGCAATGAAAAATATTTCTATGATTGCAATTAACCACACATATAAAGAACAAGGTTTATTCCCTCGTGATATCGTATCAGGTGGTACAGGAATTTATTATTCGTCAGATAATATTTGGATCGTTGGTCGGCGCCAGAATAAAAAAGGTACCGATGTTATTGGATATGATTTTGTAATTAATGTAGAGAAATCTCGTTATGTAAAAGAAAAATCCAAGATCCCTATCAGCGTAACATGGGATGGTGGTGTAAGTGAATATTCTGGTTTGCTAGATGTAGCACTTGCAGGTGAATATGCTAGAAAACCATCCAATGGTTGGTATGAAGGTGTTAACCCAGCAACAGGTGAGGTTCTAACAGGTAAGGCTCGCCTCGATGCTACACAGAAAAAAGAGTTTTGGGATCCCATCTTTGCCAATACAAACTTTGCTGATTTTATTACTGAACAATACCAAATCGGTAAAAAATCAACAGTGGATATGGATGAGATTGTAGCTGAAGATGCCTATTGATACGGTCCAAAAGTTTAATGTAATACCTGATTTTATTATTAATGAATGTATTGATGATTATAACTCTAAAGACAAGCGCCATCCTGGTGTAATGAATACGGCTGATCCTGGTATACACATTGGTAAGATTTCTAATATCGTGGAAGATATTCTTGGTAAAAAGATCCAGTTCAAGAGTGGTAACTACTACCAACATGATAAACCATACTTACCACACACTGATTGGTTCTCGCATTTAGATAACAACTTGAATGTGGTGATTCCATTACAAATTCAATATCCAATGGGTCATTCACCTAGCTTGGTTGTGTTTGACCAGAAATGGCGAAGGAATGGTGTTACTTGGTGTATGCATCATCCAGTTTTAGACTTCTGTCCTAATACTGGTGTAAAGGGTAATCCAAACGAATACCCTGTTGAAAATAAAACAGGTTTGGCAATGCCTTACGATTTTAAAAGTAGTCACTTGCCTCACTATCACGGTTTGGATTTGTTTGGTCTCTCAGGTCAAGCATACTCATTTACCAGAGGATCCGCTATCATATTTGATAACCAACGTATTCACTGTACGAGTTATTTTAAAGGAACTAAATTAGGACTAAGTTTGAGGTATAAGTTATGAAAGAAAATACAGATTATGAAATGATTACTGGCACTGGAGAGAACTGGGATATCCGCATTCTTACAGGTGAGTTTAATGAAACCGTCCTTGAGTTTAGTACACTGAAGGTGACTGATGATGGTGAACACCTTTCGTTCAACTTTGATATTGTGTCAAGTCCTATTGATGACCTTGATCCAGATACCAACTTTGAACTACAAGAGACTGCTGGTCTTATCCTAGAGAACATCCTTGAAACGGCAGCGCATGTGAAGAAACCAGAGTCACCAAAATCAATTCCATGGGGAAATGCTTAATATTTCTCTGAAAGGAAACAAAATGAAAATCTTGATCTGTGGTTTGCCAGGTAGTGGAAAGACTACTCTGGCAGAACCTCTTGCTAAAACACTCAATGCTATTTGGTTGAATGCTGATGTTATTCGAACAAAGTATGAAGGTAGTGATACAAACAAATGGGATTTCTCTGAAGCTGGTAGACTGAGACAAGCTGACCGAATGCGATACCTTGCAGATGGTGCAGTTATGTCAGGAAAACTTGTCGTTGCTGATTTTGTCTGCCCGACTGATGCTACACGTGAACACTTTAAACCAGACTTCACAGTGTGGATGGACACTATTAAAGAAGGGCGGTTTGATGACACAAATAAAATGTTTGTAAACCCCCAGTTAAAAAATGTAGAATACCATGTTTCAGAGTGGTTTAATAATACGCACGAGGTTCTAAAAGAAGCCCTGTGTCGATATTCTAAAATAAGGGAACAAAATGATTACTCAAGATGATATAGATGCATTTACTCCCCCCAGATTTGATTTGCAAAAACCAACTGTACAGATGCTTGGACGTTGGCAACCATGGCACGATGGACATACAAAACTTTTTAAAAAAGCCCATTCTATTACAGGGCAAGTATGTATAATGGTGCGTAATGTAAGTTTTATAGTAGGTGAAGATGCAGGTGCAGGACGTACCGGTGTACAAGATGATAATCCCTTTAGTTATAATTATGTAGTAGATGAAATTGAAGATAGCTTGCACAATGCGGGGTTTACAAGAGGCGCAGAGTATGTTATAATGGCAGTACCGAACATAGTGGACATATCATATGGCCGAGGTGTCGGTTACACATTTACAGAACACGATTTAGGTAAAGATATCCATAATATCTCTGCTACAAAGATCAGAGAAAAGATGAGAGCCGAAGGTGTCTTGAATGGATAGTAACTATTATTATATGAAAGATTCTAATGATTAATGCTAATATAGAACAAACAATTATTCGTAATCTCCTCACAGATGATGATTATATGCGCAAGGTAATACCATTTATTCAACCTGCATATTTTGAAGGAGTTTACCAAAACCTATTTAAACAAGTTGTTTCATTTGTAGCCAAATACAATAAACTGCCGACAACAGAAGCATTTAAAATTGAACTTGATAGTGCTACAACATTTTCCGATGAACAATATAGACACGCTGTAGAAATTCTGCCTGAAATATTTAAAAAAGAGCCAATTGATGAAACATGGCTTCTGACCAATACAGAAAAATGGTGTCAAGACCGAGCAGTGTTTAATGCCATTATGGAGTCAATTTCGATCATCGATGGTAAACATAAATCTCTTACAAAGAATGCATTACCAGATATTCTTACGAAGGCTCTCGGTGTAACATTTGACACTAATGTCGGTCACGATTACCTAGAACAAGTGGATGAACGGTATGAATTCTACCATAGAGAGGAAGAAAAAATCCCATTTGATATTGAACTACTGAATCAAATTACACAAGGTGGTTTGTCTCTCAAGAGTTTAAATATTATTCTTGCTGGTACGGGTGTGGGCAAATCACTTGCCATGTGCCATATAGCGGCAGGTGCTTTAAACCTCGGTAAAAACGTATTATATATCTCTATGGAAATGTCAGAGGAAAAAATTGCAGAACGGATTGATGCTAACTTACTTGATATCCCTATTGATCAAATCGGAAACTTGTCAAAACAAATGTTTACAGAGAAGGTTGCACATTTAAAACGTAAGACTAACGGCAGAATGGTTGTGAAAGAATATCCCACATCTACTGCTAATGCTAACCACTTCCGTGCATTACTCAATGAATTAAAACTCAAGAAAGGTTTTGAACCTGATATTGTATTCATTGACTATTTGAACATCTGTGCATCATCTCGTATGAAGATGGGTAATTCTGTAAACTCTTATACATACATCAAAGCAATTGCTGAAGAATTGAGAGGACTTGCTGTTGAATTTAACCTACCGATTGTCTCTGCAACACAAACGACACGTTCTGGTTTTGGTTCGTCGGATCCTGGGCTTGAGGACACTTCCGAGTCTTTTGGACTACCCGCTACTGCAGACCTCATGCTTGCCTTGGTATCTACAGAAGAACTGGATGCTCAAGGTCAAATCATGGTTAAGCAACTCAAGAACCGATACAACGACCTAAACAAGAACAAAAGATTTTTAGTCGGTATTGACCGATCTAAGATGCGGTTATATGATGTTCAAGATAGTGAACAGAACTTAGTCAAGGATGTTCCAGTATTTGAGAACACAGAAACCAATGAAAGATTCAAGGATTTTAAACTATGACTTCAGCAAAACTAATCGGCTTTACCCAACCAGTAGGTATTGAGCTACCAGAACTAGAAACTGCACAAGACTTGATTGCATATTGCGCAAGGGTATCAAACCCATCAAATCAGATGAATAAGGAAACAGGTGAAAAGCTTATCCGATATTTGGTAAAGCACAAGCACTGGTCTCCACTGGAAATGGCGTCTGCTACTATTGAGGTCAGTACGACACGTGATATTGCCCGACAGTTTCTGCGCCATCGTTCGTTCTCTTTTCAAGAGTTTTCTCAACGATATGCAGATCCAAGAGATATGGATGACACATTTGTATTGCGTGAAGCACGTCTACAAGATACCAAGAACCGCCAGAACTCAATAGAAACAGATGATGAGCAGCTTGAAAAAGCATGGGCTATGAAACAGACTCAGATTATTTTTGAGGCTAAGATGGCATACAAGTGGGCTATTGATAATGGGATTGCAAAAGAACAAGCACGTGCTGTACTGCCAGAAGGTAATACCAAGTCTGTTGTTATCGCAAACGGGACACTACGGTCTTGGGTACACTATATAGAACTAAGAACAGCAAACGGAACACAGAAAGAACATATTGAACTAGCAGAACAATGCGCTTTGGAGATTGCTAAAGTGTTCCCAATGATTAAGGAGTTTACAGAATGAAAAATTTTATTGTTGATAGTTGGGCAAGTGTTATGATTATGGAAAAATCTCCTCTTGGAAATATCCCAAACCTAATGGTAAGGCATATGGCATTTCAAATTCTTGCTTGGATGTGGTGCATTATCTTTAGTATGATTATAGGAAGCTATGTTGCATTCGGCATTAGTGCTATTGCACATACACTTCTTATTGCAGGTATTTTTATTACCTATAGCACTTACCGTACAGCAAATAATTGGGGTAGTGAACAAGGGACTTTTCAATATAGAGGTGATGAATGAACAGGGTTATATCAACTTTCTGGAGTGATGTAGAGGAGGGACATTATTGTGAGATTAAAATAAACTCCAAAGAAGAACATTTCTATATTAAATATTATAATGACAAAGGTGATTTATACCATCGTGAAGATACAGAACACATTAACAAGTCGTTACGTTGGTGTGAAGATGCTGCCGAGAACTGGGCATTAGGCTATAAAAAGTTAGAGAAAAATGACTGAAGTAACTATTGGAAATGAAGAGCTTCTGGAGAAACTCAACTCTGGTCTTGAAAAGTTTTTAGCCATTGATGGTAGAGATGATCCTAAGTATCACGTTTGGGAACCAACTGATGTAGGTAAGCAAGCTGGAGAACATTATACCAGCGATACCTATATTGAAAGCAAACTTGCTATTGGTAATAAACACAGTGGATTTCCAGAGGAACACTTTGCGTCACCTCTAGGTAATATGGCAAAACAAGATCCTGATAAATGGCATAGCATTATGTTTGAGTTAAAGAAAGAGTTGCCAGCATACATTGGTGCTCATTCAAATGCTCTATTCAACTACTACCCACCAGGTGGTTATGTTGGGTGGCATACTAATTGGAATGCAAATGCCTATCAGATATTGTTCTCTTGGTCTGAAACTGGAGACAGTTGGTTTAAGTATCGTGATCCAGAAACCAAAGAGATTGTTACTGTTCAAGACAAACCCGGTTGGAACTGTAGACATTATTATTTTGGTGCAAAATCAGAATTAGAACATCACTGTTGGCATGCAATGTATACAGAGTGTGAACGGATTACTTTGGCATTCAAGGTTGTGAATGGTACAGGATTGAAAGATCCAATAGATGCGCAAGCAAGACGATTGCGTGACGAAATAATCGAAGATATCTCAGAGGATTTTTAATGACCGACTTAGTATGCAAAAGTGTTCAGACAATCCGAACACATTTCCCTGACGTAACCCGTGTTGAAGTGATCGATGAGAATGGTCGGTCATATGTAAAATATAATTGTAATAACGTAAAAATGTGTTTACAAGACGACGGTTATACGTTAAAATTGTTCTTAGATAAGGAGAACAACGATGAGCCACTGGCACTACCAACTAATGTATCACAAGTATGACAAACCTGTTCTAGGGGAAGAAGGTTATTATGCTGTACATGAATACCACGAGATGGATGACGGTGCTGGTTGGACAGAGAACCCAGCCAATGTGACAGGCGATAGTATTGAAGATGTGAAGAAGATGCTACTGTTGATCCTAAAAGACATTGATAAGCATGGAGTAAAAGATTATGAATAAAGATATAGATGGGAGAAGAAAACATGAGCATTATACAAGGTAACAAACCTAAAGACAAAGAAACAGAAGACTTGGTAGCACAGTTTCTTGCTAAGGGTGGCGAAGTTACCAAAGTTAAAACCAAAGCCATGGCACCAGAACTTGGTATTAGTAACAACACTTGGAATAATAAATTAACTAAAGCAGAAAAAGACGCAAAGACAAGCAAATGATGTGTATCATAATTGATACATTTATACGGTATTTAGAAAAAAGTTTTAAAAAGTGTTAATTAGGTATTTACATCTATGGTTACATATGGTATATTAAATTATCAAATCAAAAGAGGTACGAATATGATTATCGTAAATGACATCCAAGATGCTACAACAATGAAAAATAAACTGGGCAGCCTTCTGCGCCGGTCAAGAGATTTTGGATTGTCTAAGTCTGATATTCAAGTTGAACTAGATATGATCATCGAGGATCTAATAAAGAATGTAAATCGTATTGATCAAGAAATGTCTGAAAACGAGGAAGTGTAAATTGAAAAACACAACAATGGCAACACTGGGACTAGTAGTAAATGCAACATTCATTGCTAGTATATTAAGTGCGTGTAGTACAGATGGTTATATCTATAACTATCTCAATACACCTATAGAAAAACCTGTAACTTTCAAACCACCTCCAGAAAAACTTGTAACTCATATGGCTGGTAATGTCATTATTAATACAAAGGAACTAAAATGTCTTTCTGACAATATCTATTTTGAGAGTTTGATCGAGCCTATTGCTGGAAAGATTGCAGTCGCTAACGTGACTATGAATCGAGTTGCGTCAGAACATTTTCCTAATACTGTGTGTGAAGTGGTTTGGCAGAAAAAGCAGTTTTCTTGGACTCACGACGGTAAGAGTGATAAGCCATTGGCTGGTAAACAATATGATGATATTTACAATCTTGCTAAAATGGTTTATATTGGTGAGTTACCTGACATTACCGAAGGTTCTACATTCTACCATGCTGACTATGTAAATCCAGGATGGGCAAAGAAAATGGACCGCAAGGTAGTAAAGATTGGTGCTCACATATTTTATTGGAACAAGGATATACATTAATGGCTATTGACTATAAATTTAATGAAGGTGACTTGATTGCTGAGTTTCAAGACTATATTGACTCAACATATACCGGTCACTATTCAAAGAACAAGTTTCAGTCCACTGAAGTGATTATTGAACGTGGTCATGGAACTGGTTTCTGTATGGGCAATATTGACAAGTATTCTAACCGATATGGAAACAAAGGAACTCGTGAAGATGCTCGTAAGGATCTACAAAAGGTTCTTCACTATGCTTTGATCCAGTTGTATATCCACGATAATGAATTATGATTAAACATCTAGATCATGGAGCTGTAGAACTTGCTGATGTAGATATTACACAATTCCAACAAGTTGATTATGATCATCTACGTACTCTATTAGAACAAGAGCAAGTTGTTGTTTTAAAAAAGCAAACAACGAACCCGTGGGAATATACCAGACTTATTGAGAAACTCACTCCAAAATATGCATTAAACTATAATCAATTTGCATTTGAAACTGACGGGCATGCCTTTTCACGTAATGCTGTTGTCCCAACATGGAAGTGGCAAGGAACAAAAAAAGGCTATCCGGTACAAAGAGTTACTGGTAAAAAATCGAATGGTAAATTTACTGGCATCTTTAGTACTGGTAAACTAGATTGGCATGCAAATTTAAATGGACCAGATAGAGCCGATGGTGTTGCTCTACAAGGTTGGGCAGGATGTGAAGGCACATCAACATCATTTTTAAATGGTGTTACTGCTTACAATGATATGGATGTAGATCTACTTGATGAGATTGAAGATCTATATGCAGAGTATGAATATGCACCTGAGGTTTGGGCAGAAGGTTTACCAGAAGATCAATTACAAAGAATGAAGCAGAACTCTGGTAAGTACCGAATGAGACTCGTACAAGAAAATTGTGCTGGAGTCAAAGGTATTTATTTTTACACTAATAATAGATGTAAGGTAATCACCCCTGATCAAAGTGTGTATGATGATCTATATAACCATATGTTCCAAGAAAAATATATGTATCAGCATTGGTGGGAAGTAGGTGATATTGTACTTATGGATCAACTGCTGACTCTACATAAAAGAGATCAAAATGATCCAAAAATATTAGCAGAAAGAATTTTACACCGCATTACTTTTCGCATATCCAATACAGATGGTTATGTAGAGAAGTATAATAGTGTATCATAAATGTAACACCTAAAACATAAACTGTAAGGGTGTTTACATTATCAACAGGTTATGTTAATATATAACTTGTAAGCGTTGAAACAACGTGGACACATACTGGACTCGGGGGCGGTACCCGACATCTCCACCATAAGGGCGCTATGATCAGCTTGGTACTCGATGCATAGGGAACGCCTCCTCTGGTGTCCTTTTGATGGGGATGAAATAGGATCGACAGGTGTGAAAGTGAAGTGGAGTTTACCGTGTTGGCCTACGTTATTCAGCCAAAACTACTAAATGCAAACAATAATTTTGCACCATCTGAGTTTGCCCTAGCGGCATAACCACAGGGGGTATGGGTTCCACCTAGCAACAGAACGGGCCTCTTTTTATAATGAAAAACTCAAAACAGGAAATAAATTAAATGAAAACTACAATTCTTGCAACTACTTTTGCCCTTGCAGCCTCATGCGCTTTTGCAGAAGATATTTTTATTGGCGCTGGCGGTCAAGTTGAATACAGTGTCGAAGGCCAAAAATTTGAAATGGAAGTTGGCCCTACAATGACCCTTGGTAACATTGGTGTTGCTCCGAAACTCTTGTCTAGTGTAGACAATGACGCTGACTTCAATTTCGAAGGTGCTGAACTAGAAGCCACATACGGATTGTCTGACAGTCTAGAATTGTATGGCGTAGCATCCGCTGACAAAGATTTTGACTACGAAGACCTTAAATTGGGTGTTAGATTTCAATTCTAATACAAAAACAAAATAATGTAATTAAAAGGGTCTCTTGCGGACCCTTTTTTTATAAATAGTGTTTGAATGAAATGGTTTATACGCAATTTATACGCAATGGAATATAACATGTACAAAATTTTATTAACGTTATTTTTTATAGTTATCGGAACAGTTAGTTATGCACAAGAAGAAGCTATAACTTGTCCAGATGGTTATATCTGTACCGAGTCTACTACAAATGGTAAACAAACAATAGACAGTAACACCACTGTCAAGTCTCCTCCTCCATCAGCTATTAGTCCTTCGATCAACACAAGTAACAGTGATAGCTGTACTACAGGTGTATCAGGTGCGGTACAGACACAGATCCTCGGCATCAGTGCTGGTAAAACTGTTCGAGATTTTAACTGTGAGAGACTCAAGAATGCAAAGACATTATATGATATGGGTATGAAAGTTGCCGCAGTTTCTGTGATGTGTCAAGATACTAGGATCTTTGATGCGATGATGGATGCTGGAACTCCATGTCCATATGATGGAATGATTGGTCAGATGGCTAAAGATGCTTGGCAGAATGATCCAAAGAAACAAGAAGAGAATACGAATAAAGATTTAAACATTTTTAAGAATTGGGATAAGGATGACTCGGATACTGCAAAAGCTGGTCTTGGCATTGGTGCTCTTTTGGCCCTCTTACTCTTTCTCTGAAATAATATTCGGAAGGGGTACGACAGCAGAGAAGAACTGGGCTATGACAAATGTTATACCTCAAGCCTTGGGATTAAAGGTAAATGGGATTTATCATCGTTATACTATTGAGAAAGATCCAAATTCAGATGCCACGGTTAGAATTTGTAATGAGAATACGAGTGGAAATGGTTGCTCATATTTGCACATTGATAACTGGAACCAACAACCAGGCTCCACAAAGATTGGTTATGATCCAGTGAGTATAGCAGGAGAACTATTAGGAAATGGTTCTATTGCTGTTAATGGTGATGGCACAATAACGGAATCTATAATTCATTATGATTACACATATAATACATGTGATGATCCATTGACTGATCCAAGATGTCCGAACTATGAATCGGCTCTTTTACAGTATTTGTTAGATAATGGTTTACTTAACGACCCTGACGTAAAGGATCCGTATTTGGATGAATATGTTCAGATGCAGTTAGACCGAAAAGCCGAACAAGAAGAAGCCGATGGCAATAAGGAAGAGATTGCAGAGGAAGAGGAAAAAGAAGAAGAAACCTTACAAGAACAACTTGCGGTTGGTGGTGCAACAGAAAAGATTGCTAATGCGGCGCAACAGAATGCTATGATGTTAGCACTCAGTCAAGCACCAAAACTTAACTCATATTATGCGCAAGACTTACAAGGTGGCGAATATAAAGAAAACATAAAGCTTAAAGATAATGAAATTGTTGATAACAAAAGAGCCTTGAGAAACTTGGCTAGTGACACTAAACATAGAGAAATAGTACGCTCTCAATATAAATAAACAGGAAACTAAAAGAGGAACTACCATGAAAAAATTTTTAGCAACTACTGCTTTGGTTATTATGGGAACAACTGCAGCATATGCAAATAACACAAACATTCAAGGTAATGTTCAGTCACGTTGTTCAATTGTCACAGAAACTTCTGGCGTATACGGAAACCCTACAGCAGACAAACTAACAACTGTTGTTGCTGATAGTGGTGTACTACCAATTATTCGTGTAGACGTTATTCAAGCAGATTCATATAAAGTAAAAATTACTTGGCCTGATTCATTCTCATCAAGCCCTACACTTACAGATAGTGTAGTGTGGACAGGTGAAGTAGAAGTAAGTGCTGTATCTGATGCGAATATGTCTTCGTATGAAACAAACAAAGTAGAATATAACAATCACACAGAATTTGACTTAGTTTTGTCTGGAAGTACTTGGTTCAAGGTAACATCTACTGCCCTTTATGGCTCTACTAAGTCATTTCCAGGTGGCGTATATACCGCTGTTGTAACCAGTGAATGTATTCCGAAATAATGAAGACGCTCATATTATGCATTGTCTTGGGTTTAGTTTTTACTAGCTGCAGCATCTATTATGCTGCAGCGCATGAACTGACTCCAACATATCCAGAGATAAAGGAATCTCATATACCAAATGTATATGTGGTAAAACTGGAGACGTATAATAGAAGGGAAGAGGTACGGTTCTATGAAATCCAGGTATTGGATAAAGATATGGAACCTATAGTATTTGCTACTACAGACAGAATCATAGATCTGCCGCACCTGTCAAGAAAGAATTTTTCTGTGTATATACGGAAAAAAGACGTGAAAAGGGCGGTATATGTTTGTACTGTCTCAAAATTAAACAGACTTGTTAATGCAGAACAGAATGCTAATACAGTCATATCTTCGAGGGTTTGCTCCAAGATTAAGTGAGGTGATATATGAGAATACTTTACGTGTTCTTTCTAATTGTGATTGCTAGTAAAGCTTATGCTGACAATAGTTCTTTGAACTTACAGCTGCCAAATAGTAATGGCAATTATCAATCAGATAAGTTTAGAGATGGTGATTTAGATTGTTCGAACTCTATAGGCTCGGCAACGAACCTAGAGTTTGGGGTTACGGGAATCATTGATGGTCAACCAACTGTTGGGACATCAAACACGGGTCAGAGTCCTGACATTGGTGTGTTTGCCAGAATTACAATACCCCTCGGTCGAAGGGTCAAAAAGAGAATCGACTGTAATAGATTATTCGAGTTGGCGATAAGAGAAAAGCAACTAGAAGTTATGCGGCTAGAGGCTGAATTAAAGAAACTACAAGAACTTTCGTTCGAGAACTGATTTATTACTACTACCCCTTTTGGGTGTGATACACATTATGTTTAACACTTTAAGAGGGGTTTACTATGTCTTACGTAGACAGAAGCCACAAGATGGCAATCATGGCTCAACTTGCTTACAAGGGCAAAGAAGCTTGGGTGGATTTCAAAGAGATGGGATATCCATACCATAGATTTTATGATGTAGATGGAGCTCAAGTACATATTGTTTGGAATAGTGGAGAAATGTCCATTTGTTTCCGAGGTACTGAGCCATCAGAATTTTCCGATATTACTGCAGATTTAAATGCGTTTCCAGATAAAGCGCAAGTTGGTGGTTGGGTTCATAATGGATTCCAAAACGAACTTGAAAAAGTATGGGATAAAGTTGTAGAAACTGTATCTGATAAAGGAAAGAAAAAGAAATTATTTATATGCGGGCACTCCCTTGGTGGTGCTATGGCTACAGTATGCGCAAGTAGATTGAAACCACTTGCTCTTTTTACATATGGGTCTCCAAGAGTTGGCACACGTAAGTTTGTGCGCAATATTACTTGTGAACACCATAGGCACGTGAACAATAACGACATTGTTACAAAAGTCCCATTTGCTGTTATGGGCTACAAACATCATGGTTCATTATGTTACATTAACTTTTACGGCAATATCCGTAAGATGTCAAAGTGGCAAAGAATTAAAGATGGTTGGAGAGGTCGTATGGCAGCATGGAAAAAGAAACAACCCTTTGACGGCGCACGAGATCATGGAATGGAAAACTATGTAAAATATCTGGAGAAAAAATAATGGGCGACACTAATCTTTACGAAGCAACACTTTTAAAAGTAGTTGATGGAGACACTTGTGATGTAGATATCAATCTTGGGTTTGGTATCACACTCACAAACGAACGTGTACGAATTATGGGCATTGATACACCCGAATCACGTACATCTAATAAAGTAGAAAAGGTATTTGGACTTGCTGCTAAAAATCGTCTCAAAGAAATTTTAGAAGGTGAATGCATTCTTATCACTCACGAAGATAAAAAGGGTGAAGATATGAAAGGCAAGTTTGGTCGTGTACTAGGAGATTTTCAAGTAGGCGATAAAACAGTAACAGAAATAATGATTGAAGAAGGTCACGCTGTTGGTTATTGGGGCGGTGCCAAAGAAGAATTGGAACAACAACATTTAATGAATAGAACAAGGTTGTTATCAGAAGGTACTGTATCTCAAGCTGATGTTGATGCAGCAGTGGAACAAATGAAATGATGGAAATGTTAAACAGAATGTTTGGTGATACGCTGTGGATTTGGACGGCTATCATTGGCGCTTTACTCGGTGCGGCATTTCTCGCATGGTTTAAAGAAACACGGGCTGGTATTTGGGGGTACTCCAAGTTTGACCAGTTGCTAGATCATCTTGTTAACAGGTGGGGGTGGACTTGGTTACAAGAACCACCTGATGCTTGGCGGAAAAAATATCCACGTGTTACTAAAAAGATTGACGACTTGGAATCTCGCATTAAAGAATTGGAAGGTAAACGATGAATCAACTTAATTTACTAATTCTTAATCAAAAAATTAATCAGTTTTTAGAAACAAACGATATTACGAAGTTTTGTGATTGGGTTAATAAAAATATAAACGATAGTTACTTAGAACCTGTAAGTATTAAAGAATTTGAAAAGGCAACGATCATTTCCTTTTGCACTCAAGAGCCGAGGATATCAGCAAAAAGGAAGTGATCGTTTCCAAATTGAAGCTGAACTGTTAGGAAAGAAAAAATGAACTGGATAAAAGATAGACTTAAAGAGCGCACGTCATATGACGGTATGGTTCTTATCGCTGGTGGAGTAGCAATGATACTCATGCCGATTTCACTGGTAGCCTATGCAATGATTGCTTGGGGTGCTTTTACGATTTGGAAAAAACAGTAGATGTCTGAAGAAGAAGTAAAGGCTTATCATCCAGCCGACAGTAACGGCGATGGAAAAGTAAGTTCCGAAGAAGAGGCAATGTACCTAGAGTTTAAACGTAAAGAACTCGAAGATGCAGACGCAATGAGAGATGCTCAACGTAACATGACTTGGTTCGCCTTGGCTGGTTTGTTGCTCTATCCATTTGCAGTTGTCTTGGCAATGTGGATTGGTCTAGATCAAGCAGGTAAGATCCTAGGCGATATGGCAGCGACATACTTTGTGTCGGTTGCAGCAATCGTAGCCGCATTCTTTGGTGGACAAGCATACGCAAAAAAGAAGTAGATAACTGACTCGGTGGGGCATTGCCCCACCGGATTTAATAATAAGGATTTAAAAAGATGGCAGAGATTGAATATGAGGGAATAAAAGTAGGCGGTTCAAAGCTGTTGCTTCTTGTTCCATTACTGGGTACATTGGGCGGTGGTCTCTGGGGCGGTTTCGAATTTTACAAAGATTATATGGATATGAAAGAAATCATAGCCAACATAGACACCGATGCTATTTCGGCACGTAATGATGTGATTGAAACAAAGCTTGGAGAGGCAATCGACTACACAAGAGATATCAAGAACGACTTGAGATCCGATGTGATGGCAATGGAAGACCTAGTTGACAAGATTGAGGCAAAGGTTGACGTGGCAGAGAACCGTATTAAAGATTCCCAGAATGCCATAGAAGCAACTCTTGAAGGTGTGCGTAATGAGATGAACTCACTACAGAAAGATGTAACCGCATCAATTCGTGAGGTAGAAGCCAATAGCAGAACAAATGAAAAAGATGTTCGTGACACTATGAGAGCAACCGAAACTCGTATTGATGAAAAGATGAGATTGCTTGAAAGAGACCTCAAAGAGATTCTACAAGAAGCATTGGATAACCCACTCTCAGATTAGGGTTTACATATACGTGAATTTATGTTATAATATATAATAATGTAAAAACAGAGGTTCCTATGCTAGAACGACTAAACACTTGGCTCATAAAAGTTTTAAAAATAAAATCAACACCTCCTGTGAACTATCTTGGTGGTAAAAGGTTAGAAGATGAACGATGATTTTATGGGGGTGCCTTTTCGTAAAATCTCGAAAAATGTAGATTTAAATGGACTCAGTAGAGAATGTAAGGAGATATTATCTTCTCATAACTCTTTACAAGTAGGCTTGCAGTCAGACAAACCAAATGGCTCTTGGAGAGATGCTATTGGTAAAGGCACATATATGAAGGAAACTGATTTCATATATCCTGTATTTGCCTACCCTCTTATAAACCATTACATCAAAAAATACAATATGCATAGGACACGGATCTTTGTCAGTAATCCGAAGACGTGTCTCAGTTGGCATCACGATAGATTACCGAGAATACACATCCCTATACAGACAGATCCTGGTTGTATCATGATTGTAGAGA
>OJBN01000203.1_pt1 | contig 16640 bp, 14 predicted proteins | sample 1590441 | NCBI WGS metagenome assembly OJBN01 (sample SAMN05416760, study PRJEB24817) | seawater metagenome | isolation source: Sea water | place: Canada:Atlantic | collected 2013-07 | reverse complement strand
TCGTCGGCAGCGTCAGATGTGTATAAGAGACAGGTTGAGGGTTATATCAACGGCGAGGATGTTACGTTGAAGGCGTCGATGGCTAAGTTAAAGACTGGGCGTCTTTCTCGCGAGGTGACTGATGCCTGTCTGCAGTATTGGGGTGGTATGGGATACATGTGGGATAACCCTGTGTCTCGTGCTTATCGAGATAGCCGGTTGACGTCGATTGGTGGTGGCGCGGATGAGGTGATGTTGGGGATTATTTGTAAGCATATGGGGATTATGCCGGCGCGTAAGTAAGGTCGGGTTTAAACTTCCGAGTTTATAGAACTTTCATCTTGGTTTTCTATAACTATGTTATCTTGAACCTCAAACTGCCTGTCATCTTAAGGAGCGAAGCGACGAAAGGTCTGCTGGTCTGGCTCGGGTTTTTTGTTTCGGAGCCTCATGCCCACTGGGTCTCCCCTTGAGATCGGTCCCATGGGTACAGTTATTTTCAGCGTTCGCACAACTCGCTATCGCTCAGACAGGTACTCTCTTCTCCTGAAAATGACTGCATCCATAAACGGGCCCTGACTGATCTCAAGGGGATCCCCAGTGGGTATTTGAATTTTCGCGGTGTATTAAAAGGGTTGGAGGTTGTTGGTGGCTAGGTTAATTGTTTCTTTCTTAGCATCTAAGTTCTCTGACTAGCTGTCATATTGCCTGAGTACCCATGGGACCGACCTCAAGGGCCTCCCCAGTTGTTATTCCGCTCCAACCCAGCAACTATGAACCCAAAATCGAGACGAAAAAATACCCCATCGCAAAATAATGAGGCACTTTTAAATAACGCTATGTAAGGCTTAAGAAAGAATTGGCGCCAACTTCATTGCTATGCCCATATCGCCAATAATTTTTAGTTTGCCGGACATAAATGCGCTGGTACCGTCGAGGTTGCCGGCGGCCATTTCTTTAAAGTTATCCAGGCTGATAACCATGGTGCAGCCTGCTTCAACATCATCGTTGCCAATCACGTTGGGCACCTGAGATGCATCAAGCACTAGAATTCCGTCATCGCCAAAATCAAATTTTAAGACTGCACCCAGGCCGCAATCTTCCCCTATTTTTTCTGCTAATCCAGCTGTTACTTCTTGCAATGACATAGGTCTGCCCTCTAATTATTGATTAATAATCCCTGCGATCAGGGGGTTTAAAACTATTGACATAGGCACCGTAGAAACAAATGTTAATAAAATCAAGCAAAAATTTATTGGCTGTCTAAGTGCAGCTGGATGCAGTGAGACCCGTGGTTCGCAAATTATAACCTGTGGATTACGTATTTAACTGGGGAGTGCAGTAAACTATTCAAAATTAGAATAATAAAAAGCAGGTCATCAATGGACCAGATAAAAACTGCACCAAAAGCAATGGGTATTTTGTTGTTTCTACTATTACTCAATATCCTCAATATGGTCGACCGCACCCTGATTACCAGCTTTGGTACTGCGATTATTAATGATCTAGGCTTGAGTGATTCTCAGTTTGGCATGCTGACTGGTCCTATCTTTGTTTTCTTCTATTCCATCATGGGCTTATTTATGGGGGCCCTTGCTGATCGTGTGCACCGTCCTCGGCTGATTGCAACTGGCCTCGTGTTGTGGAGCCTGCTGACTGCTGTGTCTGGGGTGGCGAAAAACTTTGTTCAAATTGGTATTGCGCGGCTGTTTATCGGTGTCGGTGAATCGGCTATGGCGCCTGCAGCTATTTCAATGATTGCTGATATGTTTCCAAAGGCCAAAAGGGGCACGGCGACTGGTATCTACTATCTTGGTGTGCCATTAGGAGCGGGCGGTGCCTTTGTCGTTGCTGGCGTTTTGGGGCCTATGATTGGTTGGCGTAACTGCTTTATAGTTTTGGGTGCTCTGGGAATTGTGTTGGCGTTGGTGTTGTTGCTGTTAAAGGACCCTGAGCGTGGGGGAATGGAACAGCAGGATGTTGAGGTTGATAGCGACCAGCAAGATAGCTTGCTTGGCGGTAACTGGAAGAATATTGTCTCTGATGTACTTGCAGTGGTTAAGTCCATCCCGGCCCTGTTTTGGACCATGGTTGGAGCGATCTTTTTACATGTACCATTGGGTGCTGGTCAGTTCGCCATAGTCTGGCTAGAGCGGGAGAGAGGCTTTGGTATTGGTGAAATTAGCGCGACTTACGGGCTGATCTATATTGTATTTGGCACCTTGGGCACTTTTCTTGGGGGCATTCTCAGTGATTGGTATCAGGCCAGATTCCGCGGTGGCAGAGTCAGATTTCTGGCGTACTTGATGCTGTGTATAACGCCACTGCTGATTACCTTTCGTTTTATTTCGCCTTCGTCGGCGCTGTTCTACGTGGGTATGGCCGCGGGTATGTTTAGTGTCAGTTCTTTCTATGGCCCGGCATTTTCTACGGTTCAAGATTTAACCCCAGTGCGGCTGCGAGGTGTGATGACTGGTTTGTTGCTGGTGGCCTGTAATCTTCTTGGGCTGGGTATAGGTGCATTGATGACTGGTGTGCTGAGTGATGTATTTTCCGTTTACTCGGTATTTGAGCCTCTGACCAAGGCCCTGTTGACTGCCGATATCATTGCCGTGGGAGCGCCGATCAGCTTTATTATCGCCTCGATCTACCTAGAAAAACTAAAAGCAAAAGCCTGACCCTTGAGTTGGGTGCAATGCAGATTGGCATGGGCTCTTATATTACTGGCATAGAATCCCAAGAGCCATTGTCAGCCAGTGGGGAGAATTAATCCTATAAAACGGGGTTTTGGAGAAAAGAGTAGATGGCAGAGAAAACCAAACATATAGAGGGATCCAGTGGCAAAGGGCCAAAATCTGGCGGTGCTTGAAGCCATGAAAATGCACTACGAAATTGTCGCTGAGATTGATGGCACAGTAGATGAAGTCACAGCAGTTGCCGGTAATCAGGTCGCTGCAGATGATGTATTAATTGAAATTGCAGAACAGGATAAGGAAGCATAATGGCTCTAAAACTTTGGCACTGCGCTGGTTCACGATCAGTTCGCCCACTCTGGACATTGGAAGAAATGGGTTTGGACTACGAGTTGGAACTGATGCAATTTCCCCCTCGTTTTGTTCATCAAGGCTATACCGAGATTAACCCTATTGGCACTGTGCCATTTTTTACCGATGATGCTGGCGGGCCTGACAATACTGTTGAAATGACGGAGTCAGCTGGTATCAGTCAGTACCTGGTTGAAAAATACGGGCCCACTGACCTAGCGGTGGGCCTGCATGAAGCGGATTATGGAAGCTACCTTAACTGGCTGCATCGCAGTGATGCGACATTGACTTTTCCCCAAACGCTGGTGCTGAGATATACCATTCTTGAGCCGGAGGCGACTCGTCTACCCAAGGTTGCGGAAGATTACGGGAAATGGTTTCACAGCCGGCTGAGAACGGTAGAGACGGCCATGGCCGATAGAGAGTTTCTGTGTGCGGATCGTTTTACCATTGCTGATATCGCCGTGGGCTATGCGCTGCATCTCGCCAAGACGCTTAATTTAAGCAGCGGCTTTAAGCCTAATACCCTGGCGTATTACAAGAGACTTAAGGCGCGTCCAGCGTTCCAGCGAGCAATTAATGATGATCCAGTTGTGTCTATGTAGAAGTAAAGGCTAAAGTTAAAAACAATTAAAATAAGAGTTTCTCATGACCATCCCAGCTACCGCTCAAGCCTCTTTTCAGGATAAGTACCCCAGGCTTTTTGCGCCCCTAGACTTGGGCTTTACTCAGCTTAAAAATCGCGCTCTCATGGGTCCCATGCACACAGGCTTGGAAGAGGTGGAGGGTGGCCTTGAACGTCTTGCCGCCTATTTTGCCGAGCGCGCTCGCGGCGGTATGGGCTCGGAAATGAGCGCGCCGGAACATGCGCAGGAGCATCGTCAAGTGACCGATGCATTGCATGCCGTAGATCCCGATACTAAAGTCTGTATGCAGGTACTACAGGCGCATACACCAAATTTGTTGGGTCCACCTGCTGTGTGCAATCGAATGTCGAAACTGGTGCCCAATGAGCTGGATGCCAAGGCCGCGATTAACCAGTCGAGCCATTTAGCCGCGCTGGTTTAGCAGCTGCGGTTTGACTATTTGAATTGAGACCGTCAAGTCAGCAAATAATATTGACATCTTAAATGTCATTTTTTAACGTATCGGTCGTCACATAGCGTATTGCATTTAAGCATTCTGCGCTAATAATTTTTAGGAGTGAACGCAATTGGATATTAATTTTTCAGCAGAAGACCTCGCGTTTAGAGACGAGGTTCGCGATTTTTTTGCCCGCGAGTACGATAGCACTATAGCCGATCAGCTCAGCGGTGCTCAGGGCACAGATTATAAAGGTGCTATTGTGGCCTGGCAGAAAAAACTGCATGCCAAAGGCTGGGTTGCGCCGGGCTGGCCGACCGAGTACGGCGGCACAGACTGGACAGCGACGCAAAAGTTTATCTATGAGACAGAGCGCGGTTTAGCTGGTATCCCCGATGTGGTTCCCTTTGGCCTGAAAATGGTCGCTCCGGTGATTTATACCTTTGGCAACGAAGAGCAGAAAGCTAGATTCTTGCCCCGTATTTTGGAGAGTGAAGACTGGTGGTGTCAGGGTTATTCTGAGCCCGGCGCCGGATCTGATCTTGCCGCTTTAAATACCACCGCTGACTATGCAGGTGATAACTATATTGTTAATGGTCGCAAGATTTGGACCACCTTTGCCCAGTACGCCGATTGGATTTTCTGCCTGGTGCGCACCAGTAAAGGCATGCGCAAGCAGCAGGGTATCAGTTTCTTGTTGATCGATATGAAAACTCCAGGCATCACCGTTAAGCCAATCGTGACTATCGATGGCAAGCACAGTCTCAATGAAGTACTGTTTGAAGACTGCGTAGTTCCCACTGAAAACCTGATCGGCGAGCAGGATAAAGGCTGGACTTACGCCAAGGCACTGCTGGCCCATGAGCGCACAGGCATGGCAGAGGTGGCCGATTCTACCCGTTTGCTAGAGGCTTTGAAGCAGCGAGCTTCGGTGGAAGTCAATGGGGGTAAAGCCATGATTGAAGACCCTATTTTCCAGATGCGTCTGTCTGATATCGAGATGGAGTTGATGGCCCTCGAGTACACTGAACTACGCGTATTTGCCTCGATGGCGGCTGGTGGCATGCCGGGCTCAGAGTCTTCATTGCTCAAAATTAAAGGCACCGAAATCTCTCAGGCTATTCATGAGCTGCAGTTACAGCTGGCTTCTTATTACGGTGGCGCACTGCCAGACGATTTGAACGCGGAGCAGCTGCGACATGACTTTGCCTTTGAAGCACGTGGCAAATATATGTATGGGCGCGCAGCAACCATCTATGGTGGTTCAAATGAAGTGCAGCGCAATGTAATAGCGAAAGCAGTTTTAGGCCTATAAGCAGGCTCCCCTCGGGTTGAGCCTTTAAAAGATTTCAGGAGTTTACACAGATGAATTTTGATTTTACCGAAGAACAAACCATGATCAAAGATAGCGTCTCGCGCTTCGTTAGAGACGAGTATGACTTTGATACAAGAACCAAGATCGTTGCCTCAGAAGAGGGCATTAGCCGTGAATTCTGGTCTATGTTCGCTGAACTAGGTTGGCTGTCCGTACCCTTTGCTGAGGAGTATGGCGGCTTTGGCGGCAGTGTCGAAGATATTGCGGCAGTGATGGAAGAGTTGGGTAAAGGGATTGTGGTTGAGCCCTATGCCTCCACCGTTGTGGTATTTGGCGGCCTGATGGCGGCCTCTGACAATGAGTCCCTTAAAACAGCGGTTATCCCCAGTATTATAGATGGTAGCTGCATGGGTTCATTCGCCTCTACAGAAGCTCAGTCTCGCTATGAAATGAGTGATGTTGCTACTACTGCAACAGCCTGTGATGGCGGTTACAAGATCAGTGGCGAAAAAACCGTGGTAGCCAATGGCGGCACTGCCAATAAATTGATTGTAACCGCTCGCACCAGTGGCGACCAGTACGATCGCGCTGGCGTTAGTCTGTTTTTGGTTGATGCTGAAGCCTCTGGGGTTGAAGTAAAAAGCTACAAGATGATGGATGGCCAAAGTGCAGCTACAGTGACCTTAAAGGACGTTGTGGTAGCCGAGAGTCAGCTATTGAATGCAGCGGGTGAGGGCATGGACCTGATTGATCAGGTGATGCCACAGATTCTGATGGGTTTAAGTGCCGAGGCTCTGGGTATTATGGCCACGCTAAACACCACCACGGTTGAATACACCAAGGTACGCCAGCAGTTTGATACACCGATTAGCTCTTTCCAGGTACTGCAGCATCGTATGGTTGATACCTTTATGGCCTGCGAACAAACCAAATCTATGCTGTACCGAGGCCTTTGTCAGGCCGGTGAAGATGATCGTCATGCGTTGCTGAAGACAGTGCATGCACTCAAAGCTACAGTTGCCCGTTATGGCAGACTGGTGGGTGAAGAGGCGATTCAGATTCACGGCGGTATCGGTATGACTGATGAGCTGAATATTGGCCATTATGTTAAGCGTTTGATGATGATTAATGTGACCTTTGGTGATGGTGACTTCCATCAGAAGAAATTTAATCAGCTGGCTTATTCTGCGTGAGTATTGCGGCTGTAGTTGTTTCTCTGGTTGCGGGTGTCGCTGTTGGCGTCCATCTGCTGACAAGAGATACGCTCAGCGAGTTTGATCTTCCACCGGGGCAGCTATTTGGCCCGGTGGATGATAAAGCTAGAGAGGCCTCTGCCAAAGCCGTAGCCGCGCTTAATGCACGGCTTAGAAATACCTCAGGAAAGCATGAAAAGCTGCGGTGGAAAGAGCGAATACTCGCCATGCGCGTGACCATGGATGAATTTTTCGCCGGGGCTAAAACAGTAGGTACATTTACGCCAGTGGATGCGGCGGGTGTCTCGGCGGAATGGGTCACTACACCAGGTACCAATAATAGTAGGCGGTTTTTATATATCCATGGCGGCGCTTTTTTTGCCGGCAGCCCTAAGAGCCACCGCGTTCTCACCAGCAAACTATCTGAAATAACCAATAGTGCGGTACTGGCAATCGACTATAGATTGACACCAGAGCACAGCCGTATGGATGGCGTGGAGGACTGTCGCAGCAGCTACGACTGGATGCTAAAGAATGGTCCCCAGGGGGCTGATAATTTGGCTCCAACTGCAGTATTTGTGGCGGGAGATTCGGCGGGCGGCAATTTAACCCTGTCACTGCTTCACTGGATTAGAGACAACCAGCGCCCCGCACCTAATGCTGCGCTGGCTCTTTCTCCGGTCACCGATGGGCGATTCACTAGCCCTAGTATTAGAACCAATCTTGAATCTGACGTGATGCTCAAGCCGCTCGCCAAGCGCTTTTCCTGGCTGCCTGACTTCCTTTTTAGTCTGGGTGGGCGCTACATGTCTGGACGCGGTGCCGCTAACCCAGTGATGTCGCCGCTTCTCGCTGACCTGTCTGGGTTGCCGCCAATTCTTGTCCAGTGTAGCGAATGTGAGATTCTCCGCGATGACGGACGTCGCTATGTCAATAAGGCGGTTGCCGCGGGCACCAATGCCATTTTGCAACGATGGGACAATGTACCCCATGTCTGGCCAATCTTTTATCCCGACCTACCGGAAGCCGATCAAGCTTTTACCGAAATAGAGGCTTTTTTTAAGCGTCATTCGTAAGCTACGCCACCTGAACACTCGCCATTTTAAATGCGGGGCTTCCTAAGCATCAGCGCCGGCGTCGATTTGGTGTAGGCAATAAATTCAGGATCCGAGCCCCATTTCTTTCGCGCCATATCTTCTAACATGGGGACGCCACTAACTTTAGTCAGTAGCAGGTACACAAAAATCGGGGAGATCATGGTGACCAACTGCCAGCCGGCTAGAACCGGTACAGCAACCAGTGATAGTCCTAACCATAAAGTTATCTCGCCAAAGTAATTCGGGTGCCTAGACCACGCCCAAATACCACTTGTGATAAACCGATCGCGGTTTTCGGGATTCTTTCTAAAGTTAGTTTTTTGCGTGTCTGCCATGACTTCTATGACCATGCCAGCCACCCACAGGAAGATGCCTAGGTAGGCCAGCCCACCCAGAGGCACGGCAGTACTGGAGGTGATTGCCGCTAAGCCTGCCGCCATCGTTACCAGTACCCAGAGGCCGCCGAGGGTCCATGTCATTAAAAACCAGGTGAATTTAGTTTTCATCACAGTGAAGCGCTTATCCTTGCCATCTTTCTTGATTCTGCCGAAGAGAAAGGAGCCCAGACGCAGTGCCCAGATCACAATCATGGCGCAGATAATCATATCTCTGATATCGAGCTGTGGACTTAAATAAATGGCCGCAGAGACTGTTGCTAAATAGGAAATAGAGCCCGTTAGGTCAAAGTAATGCTCGGTTTGAAAGGCGTAGGAGGGGATAAACACTAACCAATGAAGGGCAAACCCAATTGACCCGCACAGAGCGAATAGCGCCAGGCCTTGATGGGTAACACTATCTTGACTACCGGCCAAGATAATTAGGGAGCCCAGCGCAAGGGAAATAGCTATTCCAATAATGGTGGTTGAGGTTTTCATTATTATTATTCTCTTTTGTGATTGTTCGATTGTACGCGCGAGTTATGCTTATAGATTGAAATTGGTCCTTAGAGTAAGTCGACAAATTAATCGGGGGCCATAGTCGCTGCGGCCGCCCCCGGCAAGTTTGTCATAGCGTTCGGCATCCCAAAAGTGCGACATCAAAAAAGTTTCTACAAAGAACCTTCAACATTGCTCTTGGCAGGTTATCTTGCTGTAACAATTAACGCTTTATATTTTTGTAAAACGTTTTTAATCAAGCAGTAGGTTAGCGAGATGTAATCGTTGATGTTGGGCGTCGCCATACTGATGCTGCATCCACAGGGCACGACGCAAATACAGCTGCGCATCGCACTCATAGGTAAAGCCCATGCCGCCATGGAATTGAATTCCTCGGTCACCGGCGAATAGTAGTGCATCTGTGGCCTGTGCCTTGGCCATACGGCAGGCAATCTCAGCATCTTGGTTTAGCATCTTGTCGTTAACCACTGTGGCTGCGTGATAGATCAGCGTGCGTGCTGAGTCCATGGCAATCAGCATCTCAACGGTCGGGTGTTTTAACGACTGATAGGAGCCGATTAGCCGACCGAACTGAACTCTACTGGTGAGGTAGGCAACCACCACATCTAAGGCCGCGGCGCTACTGCCTGTGGCCTCTGCTGCAGTGAGTAGGGCGCCAATTAATCGGCTATCGCGCAGGGCAGCTTCACTATTGGGTAAAATTGCCTCAGCACTGAGTTTTACGCCATTAAAACAAATATTGCAGGCGCGCTTAGTCTCATCAATAAGCACCTTTTTACTCAGTGCGCTGGCGGGCAGTGCCGTGGCCTCGACCAGCACTAGCACTTGGGCGCCATTATGCTCGGCCCAGACGATAAACAAGTCAGCCACAGCTGCATCATTGACCAATAGTTTGCTGCCCTGAAGTTCAAAATCTGCTGATAGGGTGCAGCTGGTATTGGTGGCGCCCCAGTCTTCATTGTCCAGTAGCGCAAGCGCACCAACGCTGCCCCTGACCATTTGCGGCAGCCACTTGGCTTTTTGCTCTTCGGAGCCACCGCGCTGAAGAGCTTGGGATGCAATAGTCGTTGAGATGTAGGGCGTGCTGAGCAGATGACGGCCCATGCTCTCCACTAGCGGAATGGTGGCGCCAATGCCCAGCTCCGAGCCGCCATACTGTTCGGGCATGGCAATCCCGGTCCAGCCTAAGGCTACCATCTCTGACCACACGTCGGCGCTGTAGCCATTCTCTGAGGTGAGTAAACTGCGCACTGAGCTGATATTTGATCTGTCGCTGCAAAAGCTTTTGGCACTTTCAAGAATCATGGCCTGCTCATCGCTAAAGGTGAGTGCCATATTGGCTGTTCTTGCGCTTGTCATGATCTGAGTCCTCGCCCTAATCTTTTGGTAGGCCGAGCACATGCTCGCCGATAATATTGGCCTGAACCTGGCTGGTGCCACCGCCGATGGTGGTGGAGAAGTTATTCATATAGGCGCGCTGCCAAAAACCACCTTCTAATGTATCGTCGTCGCCAACATACAGGGAGCTCTGTGCACCCTGTAGCGTCAGCGCATACTGGCGCATGCGACGGAAGAACTCAGTGCCTCGCAGCTTGCCTGACAGGGGTAGCGAGTTAGGATAGTCGGCACATAGGGCCGGGATGCCGATCCGCTTCTCGGCCAGGTAGAGTGCTTTCTCTTCAATGAGAAACTTTACTAGGTTGTCACGCGTGACTGGATCCTTGAGTAATGGCTGACCTTCACGCTCGACGTCCTGCGCCATCTTGAGTAGATCATTCATAACGATCGATAAAATAGAGATGCCACCGGCAGCGCCAGCTTCGGCGCCCCGTTCATATTGCAAAGTTTTCATGGCGATGTGCCAGCCCTGTCCTTCCTCGCCCATCAATGAAGTAGCCGGGATACGCGCTTCGGTAAAAAATGTCTCGGTAAAACCGTATTCGCCGGTAAGCTTTTTAATCGGTGTGGTGGTCACACCCTCTGCGTGCATAGGTGCCAAGAAGAAAGATAGGCCATTGTATCTGCGCTCCACTTGGACATCAGTGCGCGCTAAGAGGATCATATACTTGGCATAGTTGCCCATGGTGGTCCAAATCTTACTGCCATTGACTACATAGTCGTCGCCATCGCGCTGGGCGCGGGTCTGAATGCTGCCCAAGTCAGATCCATGGTTGGGCTCAGAAAAGCCCTGGCACCAGATATCCTCGGCATTGAGAATACCCTTGAGGTACTTATCTTTCTCGTACTCGCTGCCAATGTCCATAATCAATGGACCTGCCCAGCCAAGGCCTATGACGTTAAAGCAGATTGGAACTCGAAGACGTTTCATCTCTTGATCGGCGATACTCTGAAAGACCGGCTGCATTCCACGACCACCATACTTTTCTGGCCAAGCCATACCAAGGTAACCTGAGGACCAGACTTTGTGTTGCCACTCGCGGAGAAAGTCGAGCACTTGCTCAGAGCCGACCTCCATAAATGTTTGCGGTAGCAGAAAGCCTGGGTCAGCAGGGCGGTTATGGGCTAGCCAGGCGGCCACCTCGGTGCGGAACTCTTTGAGCTCTGGGGCCTGATTAGCCTTTATTGATTGCGTATTAATGGTCATCTAAACATCCCCTTAAGTGCTCTTCTTTACCTTAGCAACAGCCCTGCAATAGGCTTATGTCATGGGCGCCAATCAGTTGACAGTTGGCGCCAATTAGCGGGTCTTTTTAGTCAAACTTTTAATAAGTTCTTGGAGCCATGTAAAAAGACGAGGTTAGCTAAGCTCGGTAATATTGTTGTTAGGGTTTAGTTCTAGTTAATATTTAAATTAATCTAAAATATTATAATAAGTCTATAACATATTGATAAATATAATGATAAGCTAATTTTATTCTTGATTTATGGCTGGTTTCTCCCTCATCTACTGGCGAAGACAACGCCTCAAAACGGCGGTTTTATTATGGGGTGATATCCACCTGCACAGCAACTATTCTCTTGATGCCTAACTGGTACACGGCTTAAGAACGCAAGAGCAAGTGCTATGCACGTCTGCACTGTTTATACTGTCTCAAAAGTAGTTCGAACAATATTTAGATCAATCAGCCCAAGGACCAGCTTCTATGACTAACGTAGCACATTCTCAGGACAAAACCATTTTAGGCCATCCGCGAGGACTGGTGATTCTGTTTTTAACCGAGATGTGGGAGCGCTTTTCCTACTACGGTATGCGCGGTCTGTTGATTGTTTATTTGACCCAGCACTTCTTGTTTTCCGATGAAAAGTCCAGCCTGATCTACGGCGCCTATACCGCACTCGTTTATGTAATGACAATTGTGGGTGGTTCACTGGCCGACCGCTATCTGGGAGCACGCAAGGCGGTGACCTTTGGTGCGATATTGCTGACCCTGGGTCACTTTGGTATGACCTTTGAGGGAGAGGGCTCTAGACAGTTATTACTCCATGGTGATAACAAGTACCAGATCCAGCTAGATGCCCGCGGCGGCGATGCGCGTCAGCAAATCATCACTGATCTGGGGATTTCCTATATCAGCTTTACTGAAACCAGCATGAATATTGCTGAGCCTGAGGCTGTCGGCTTACCTGCCAGTATCGCTCGTGATCAATTTACCATGCGCGTGGAGACCGAAGAGCGCTATCTAAATATTCTCTACCTATCTCTGGCGCTACTAATTGCTGGTGTTGGTTTTTTAAAGGCCAATATCTCAACTATTGTGGGTTCTCTCTATGGGTTTGGTGATACCCGTCGGGACTCTGGTTTTACCATTTTTTATATGGGCATCAATATGGGCGCATTCTTGGCATCTATTTTCTGTGGCTATCTAGGTATAGTTCATGGCTGGAAATATGGCTTTGGTCTGGCCGGTATTGGCATGCTGTTGGGGTTGATTATCTTTTTGTCTTGCCAGAGCTGGTTAGAAGGCAAGGGCGAGCCCCCTTCGGCTGAAAAGCTTAAAGAGAAGGTATTTCTATTTATCAATGTAGAGACCCTATGTTATCTGGTGGGTATCCTTATTATTGCTGTGTCTATGCTGCTGGTTAAGAATGAAGAGTTGGTCGGTGGCATACTGGGTCCTCTGGGCATTTTGATGTTTATCGGTATGCTTACCTTTACCTTTACCCAGCTTGTGGGTGATGAACGCTCTCGTATGCTGGCTGCGCTTTACTTTGTGCTGGCGCAGATTCCTTTCTGGGCACTATTTGAACAGGCGGGGTCCTCTCTCAACCTATTTACTGCACGTTTAGTGGATCGCGAGATGATGGGTTGGTCCATACCTGGACCTGTGTTCCAGTCGTTAAATGCTGGATTTATTTTTCTCTTTGCACCGCTGATGGCCTGGCTATGGATATGGTTGGCCAAACGTCAGCGTAATCCCTCGACACCGGTTAAATTTGCGATTGGCGTAGCCATGGCGGGTCTTGGCTTCTTGGTGCTGGTTGCCGGTATGAAAGGCACTGGGGCTGTAGGCCTGACACCGGTGATCTTTATCTTCTTGATTTACTGGATCCATACTATGGGTGAATTACTGGTGTCGCCAGTTGGACTCTCGGTGGTCACCAAGCTTGCCCCGGTGCGTATTGTGGGTATGACCATGGGTGCCTGGTTCCTCTATTCTGGGTTATCTAATTTCCTTGCTGGTGTGATTGCACGAACCACAGGTGCTGAGACTATCGGTGGCCAGATGACCAATATTGCTGCGGCTAAAGCGGGTTATATAGAGGTGTATACACAGGTGGGCTTTATTGCGATAGGTATTGCGGTACTGATGCTATTAATTTCACCGACGATCAGCAAAATGATGCATGGAGCAGACTAACCGATGAAGCTTAGATTGCCACTGTTACTGATATTGGGCCTGATACTCACTGCCTGTGATCAGGCGCCTGAGGAGACTGCAGCGGAGTTTATTGCTCGAGTTGAACAGGAAGGCAATGAGCTGAATAAGGAGCTGAGTGCTGCGTTCTGGGTGCGCAATACCTATATCACGCCAGATACGGCAATACTGGCGGCTAAAGCCGGTGAGCGCGGCCTTGAGTTTGAAAGTCGAGTGGTTAATCAGGCCAAACAGTACAAAGATACTGATATGGACCCACAAACAGCGCGCGCGATTGAGCTGATGCTGCGCGGATCCTCTGCTCCTGCGCCTAATGATGCAGCACTGCGCGCGGAGCTATCGGCCATTCTTACTGATATGCAAGGCCAGTATGGTGCCGGTAAGTACTGCAATGCGGCCGGGGAATGTAGAGAGTTACAGGCCCTTGAAGCTGTATTGGCAGAGTCTCGGGACTACGATGAGTTAGTAGATGTTTGGCAGGGCTGGCGGCAGGTGTCGCCCCCTTATAGACCCCAGTATCAGCGTTTTGTCGAAATCGCCAATCAGGGCGCTCAGGACTTTGGATATAAGAATCTGGCTGAGTTGTGGAAGGGTGGCTACGATATGGATAGCAAGACCTTCACCCTTGAGGCGCGAGGTCTATGGAATCAGGTTAAACCCTTTTATGAGGAACTTCACTGCCATGTTCGGGCTGTGCTCAGTGAGACCTATGGTCCAGATAAGGTCTCTCTCGATGGGCCAATTCCCGCTCATCTACTGGGCAATATGTGGTCGCAAACTTGGGATAACCTGTACCCCATGGTTGAGCCCTATGCGGGGGTGGCCTCTTTAGATGTGACAGCTGCGTTGATTGAGCAGGGCTACGATGAGGTGCGTATGGCCAAAACCGCAGAGGGTTTCTTTACCTCGCTTGGCCTGCCTGCACTGCCAGAGAGCTTTTATCAAAACTCGATGCTTAAAAAGCCGCGAGATCGCAATGTGGTATGCCACGCCAGTGCCTGGGATATAGATAATGGCAATGACCCCAGAATTAAACAGTGCGTTGAGATCAATGAGGAGCAGCTGGGGACTCTGCATCATGAACTGGGGCATATCTATTATTACCTGATGTACAAAGATCAGCCCTCGGTATTTAAGGGGGGTGCCCACGATGGATTCCATGAGGCCATTGGTGACACGATTCAACTGTCAATGACGCCCACCTACTTGAAGCAGATGGGTCTGGTGGACGAAGTGGTCGTTAGCCATGAGGCGACCATCAATAAACAGATGAAGCTGGCACTGGAGAAAATTGCCTTTTTGCCCTTTGGAAAAATGATTGATGAATGGCGCTGGAAGGTGTTCTCTGAAGAGATAGGGCCCGAAGACTACAATGCTGGCTGGTGGCAGCTGCGTGAGGAGTATCAGGGCATTAAAGCTCCGATAGAGCGCACTGAAGCGGATTTTGATCCAGGCGCCAAGTTCCATATTCCCGGCAATACGCCGTACACCAGATACTTTTTGTCTTTTATTATGCAGTTTCAATTTCACAAGGCGCTGTGCGAGGCCTCTGGGTTTATTGGGCCTCTGCATGAGTGTTCGATCTATAACAATAAAGTCGCGGGTGAAAAACTTGGCGCCATGCTTGCCATGGGCCAGAGTGCCCCTTGGCCCGATGCTATGGAGGCTTTAACCGGCCAGCGCAGCATGGATGGCAGTGCGATTATTGATTACTTTGCGCCATTAAATGCCTGGCTAAAAGAGCAGAATCAAGACCGCTCTTGCGGCTGGTAGCTGAGGTTTGTCAGGGGCTATTTCTCAGCCGTTTATGGCATTAGTAAAACAGTAGCGGGTGACTGAGGTCACCACAGCAGAGTTGCGATAGATCGAGTTCTTCGTCTTCGGGGTAGAGTGTGTTGATATTGATGCTGGCCCCAGACAGCAGTGCTGCTGGCCCCACTGTGCTGATGGTACTGCTCACACTAAAGAATTTCTTTAGCTCACCCTTAAGATTGACCTGCATACGAAAGCTGGGCATGGGTTCCAGCTTTGCTGCGCGCTGTCGCCAGTCGGCAGGCACATTGGCATGATTGGCCAGACGCTCACGCATTTCATGATCGCGGGAGTTGTTGCTAAACAGCGCTCTCTGCTCCAGTCCCATCAAAATTACCGATAAGGTATCTTCCCAGCCGCTGATTAGGTTGCCCGCGCCCTGGCGGCTAAATAAAAATTCAAAGTTATTGGTGATACCATCCAAAACGGCTTTATTAATGGTTTGACTAAACAGCCCAACCCAGCCGCGATTGACCATCAATATATCACTGGCATCATTCATGACTATCGCCGGATAGGGATCCAGTGCCTTGAGTGACAGAGTCATGGTTTTGCGCAGCCATTTTAACTCTGGGGCGTGAAAGTCTAGTTCGTCGTTGCTGGGAACAAAGCCTGCGGCTATCAGAAGGTGATTAGTATCTCGCTGACCCAGATTCATCGCCTGGGCTATATCATTGGCTAGACTTTGGCTGGGGCGACTGCTGCCATTTTCTAAGCGGCTGATATGGCGAGGCGAGCTATTGATTAGATCAGCGAGCTGTTCTTGGCTATGGCTATGCACGCTGCGCCAAAATTTCAGGAAGCGGCCAAAAGCTAGGCTGGTGTCTGAAGAAGTAATTTGCGGGCACTCGCGGTGGCTTTGATCAGAAGTCATGGTAGTCATCCAGCTCCATAATCACAACTCTATAAAGTATGTTAAATATTTGTTTCAGTGATGGCTGTTTGCCTATAACCGGACATCGCATGTCATGGTTATCACTGGTTTGGCGGTGCAGACTTCCGCCAGTTAAACGCTGAAAACGCTTTTGTATTTTGACCGTCAGGTCACACTAACCGAGGATTAATCTATGCCACAAGTTATCAAGAAATCGGAAATCGAAGAGTATATTGGCCATGTCTGTGAGCCCACAGATTGGTTTGAGGTAACTCAGGAGCAGGTTAATGAATTTGCCGAGTGCACATTGGATCGCCAGTTTATCCATATCGACCCAGAGGCTGCGGCCAAAACGCCTTTCGGTGGCACCATCGCCCACGGCTTTTTAACGCTGTCCATGCTGTCTTACTTCTCTGAGAGCTACAACCTGCTGATTGAAGGCATCTATATGGGCGTTAATAAAGGCTTCGATAAGGTTCGCTTTGTTGCGCCAGTTCGTGTTGGTAGCA
>OJBN01000189.1_pt1 | contig 17218 bp, 19 predicted proteins | sample 1590441 | NCBI WGS metagenome assembly OJBN01 (sample SAMN05416760, study PRJEB24817) | seawater metagenome | isolation source: Sea water | place: Canada:Atlantic | collected 2013-07 | reverse complement strand
GGTCTCGTGGGCTCGGAGATGTGTATAAGAGACAGATGCAGAACTGATGAAGACCGCGAAAGAGGCTGGCTTTAGCGATGCCCTAATTGCAGATTTGTGCCTCTCTAACCGCCAGTCTGTACGTAAACACCGTGAAAAGCTAGGCGTGATGACTAACTTCCGCCTCGTCGACACCTGTGCAGCTGAATTTGAAGCTTTAACGCCTTATTACTATTCGTCCTATGGCTCGGAAAATGAAATTTCCGTTTCCGACAAGAAAAAGATCATGATTCTTGGCGGTGGGCCCAACCGGATCGGCCAAGGCATCGAGTTCGACTACTGCTGTGTTCACGCCTCCTTCGCTTTACGCGAAGCAGGTTACGAGACGATCATGGTTAACTCAAATCCTGAAACTGTTTCGACTGACTATGACACATCGGATAAACTTTTCTTCGAACCGCTCACACTTGAGGACGTCTTAGAAATCTACTATCAATCTAAGTGCGACGGTGTGATCGTACAATTCGGCGGCCAGACACCGCTTAACCTCGCAACCGAACTCGAGGCACACGGCGTCAACATCATCGGCACCTCACCTTCCATGATCGACGCTGCAGAAGACCGAAATCTCTTCCGCGATATCCTCGACCGCGTCGGCCTTAAACAGCCAGAAAACCGCATTGCAAATTCCCTCGAAGAAGCTTACGAGCGCGCCGAAGAAATCGGTTTCCCAATACTTCTTCGCCCATCCTTCGTCCTCGGTGGTCGCGGTATGTTCATAGTCTATGATATGGACGAGATGAAGAAAATTGTGCGCGAGGTATTTGATGTCGCACCAGGCACCCCCGTGCTACTCGATAAATTCCTCGAAGACGCTTACGAACTGGATGTCGACTGTATCTCCGACGGCGAGAGCACTGTGATCGGGGGCATGCTCCAGCACGTTGAATTTGCAGGTGTCCATTCTGGCGATGCCGCCATGGTGATGCCACCGCACACGCTATCTGATGAGATGTTAGAAACGGTACGCCAAGCTAGCTACGCCCTCGCTAAAGAGCTCGAAGTCGTCGGCCTTATGAACGTGCAATACGCGATCAAAGACGACGAGCTTTACATAATTGAAGTCAATCCACGAGCCTCCCGCACCATACCCTTTGTCTCCAAAGCGATCGGTGTGCCACTCGCCAAACTCGCCTCCCGCATCATGGCGGGTGAAAAGCTAAAGGACCTCGGGTTTACTAAAGAAATCATTCCGCCCTATTGGGCAGTCAAAGAGTCTGTCTTCCCCTTCAATCGTTTTCCTGGTGCTCCAGTCATGCTGAGCCCGGAAATGCGCTCGACCGGCGAAGTCATGGGCCTCGACAAAAACCTCGGCGTGGCATTCGCCAAATCACAAATGGCGGCCAAGCCTGCACTCCCCGACTCTGGCGACGTCTTTATTAGCGTAAAAGACGCAGACAAAGAACGTGCAGTGCAAATAGCCAAGGGTCTGAGTGCACTCGGCTTTGGCGTCCTCGCCACAGTTGGCACTGGAAAGCTCTTCAAGGAAAACGGTATTGAAGTCAAAAACGTCTGCCGCTTGAGCGAAGGTCGGCCGAATGTGATTGATTTGATTAAAAACAATAAGGTTTCGCTCATCATCAATACTCCGCAAGGCACCGTGCCTCGTCAAAACGAGAACGAAATTCGCACCGAAGCGGTGAAGCACAACATCTGCATCATGACGACAATCTCAGCAGCCTCCGCTGCTGTGGACGGCATCAAGTCGATCCGTGAGAATGGCTACGAAATCCGCTCGATCCAAAGTTACAGCGAAGAAGCCAATCCGAAGTAAGGCGCCTAGATCCCTTCACCAACTCAAGTGCCACAGTTCTTCATCGGGGGATTTATGCAAATGCCTCGCATAAATACATGGTTGCCATAAAGGCGAAATTCAGGAAATTTACGCTAGAAATTAAGCTTTTCTAAAAACCATGGATACTAAAAAGACTAAGCATCCGCTCGAAGACTCCACCCATCGCGAGAAACGATTGAAGCAACGCCAGATGGGCGAGAAGCTCGCATTCCTGTCGATCGCCTTGCTCGTCGTCCTCGAGATATGGGGCTACTACGTGGTTAAAACAATTAAACCCGACTTACTAGCCTACCAATATTTCCGCTTCCTACTGGAAATCCCCATGGCTTTCTTTTTCTTCAAAGGGCACAAATGGGCTCTCTGGATTTTTCGAGCAGGCTTCGCTTTTAGCGCTCCAGCAGCGATTTATCTATGCGTATTGCTGATACATCGTGATATACATTTGTTTATCGTACCGACTGCATTGATTCCTGTGATCCTGTCTATTATCGGCACCTTGATACTCTTCGTCTCGGAAGACTTCGGGCTTCACTTTAAGCATAAGCGCCACGCGCGCAGCATTTACGACTAGAGGCCAAACTACGCAAGTAGTAATTTAACCAAGAGGGCGAGCGGTGAGATTGAGGGCATTGCCTAGGCACTCAGATAAGTAATGCGCTTTCTTATCCCCTTGATTTTAAGCCGATTTACCTTTGTCTAGACACTTTCCAGATGAAAACACCCACCATTATTGCACTGCTTCACGGCCCCGACCAACCAGGTCTGGTCTCGCGCGTATCCAGCTGGATTTTTCTGCGCGGCAGCAATATCGTCCACGCCGACCAACACGAAGATCCCGAAGCGGGCATTTTCTTTCAACGTGTGGAATGGATCCCCTCCGGCCAGATCGACGAGGAAGCCGCCAATTTTGAAAAGTTCGCCTCCGAAGAACTCGGCATGAAAGCCAAAGTCGCACAGTCGACTGATCGCCCCAAGGTTGCCCTCTTCGTTTCCAAGACCGACCACTGCTTCCATGACACCATTCTCCGCTTCCGTTCCGGTGAAATGGCCGGCGAGCTCACCTGCATTATTTCCAATCACGACGCGCTAGCAGAGGACGCCAAACGCTACGGCTTGCCCTTCCACCACATTCCTGTGAGCAAAGACACCAAAGCCGAAGCGGAAGCTGCACAGCTCAAAATAGTGCACGAGCATGGTGCTGAGCTCATAGTCATGGCCCGCTACATGCAGGTGCTCTCCGACGACTTAGTGAACAAAGTAGGTTGCCCTGTCATCAATATTCATCACTCCTTTTTGCCCGCATTTGCTGGGGGCAAGCCCTACCACCAAGCGCACCTACGCGGAGTCAAAATCATCGGCGCTACGGCACACTACGCCACGGCTGATCTAGACGAAGGCCCCATCATCCACCAAGACGTCACAAGAATCAATCACCGCAATGCCATACCTGACCTCATTAGAAAAGGCCGCGATCTAGAAAAATCCGTCTTCGCTCAAGCCATCCGCCTGCACCTCGACAACCGCATATTAGTTTACAACAACCGGACAGTTGTCTTCGACTAAGCGGCTCACGCCAATTATACATTTTCCAGTTTACTAGCCCCACCCTCACGGCTAGCCTTTCAGCTTATCAAAATTCCATCTTTTTCAAAAAATGAACCGCCCACAAAAAAACAAAATTAACAATCCTACCCTTCCTGAGGATCAGCAAGACCTCGTCGATGAGCGTAACTTAGTCGATGTCGAAGAATCCGAAGAAATCTCTGTCGAAGATCGCATCAGCATGTATTGGATGGAGAACAAGGGCTTTATTAGCAGCTGTATCTTCGTGCTTGCTCTGCTCATCATCGGGCTCAACGGCATGCGTATGTATGAAAGCCACGCCGAAGCTGAGCTACAGGCTGCCTACGCTGAGGCTATAGACAACGAAACAATAGCTGACTTCGCTCAGGCTAACAGCAACAAGGATCTCGGTGGACTCGCTGCGCTCACAGTAGCCGATCAAGCCTACTCTGCAAAGGAGTTCGAGAAAGCACTCAATTTCTATGGTATCGCCGCCGATGCACTGGCCACCAACTTTCTTGCTGGTCGCGCTCTACTCGGCCAAGCCTTTGCTAATTTTTACATCGGTAACGAAGAGGCCGCCCTGGTTCAACTAGCCGACATCGCAGCAAACGGCAGCTTAGCTGAAGTCGCCCGCGCCGAAGCCGCCTATCACCTTGCTGTGGAAGCCGATGTTGCCGATCGCAGCGAAGAGTATGACCGATACATCGCACAAATTCAGGCCAGTCCCATAGCCACCCAATGGCAGCAGCGTGTGGCCATGTATGAGCAGCAAGCTCGCTAGACGATTAAACACTGGTTTAACTGTACAAAACACAGACTCTTCGAGGTCTGTGTTTTTTGTGAGACATCGCTAGCACCAAGAGGGCACGCGCTGACTCCTTCAAGTGAGCTCAAAGCAATGAGCATACTGGCAATACGATAGTTCCCATTGAAGTCAGCTGACTGGGACATAACCAAGCTAATCCAATTTAAATAAATAATAATTAATGCTTATCAATAAGTTCACATCTTCCTAATCATAAAAAATCCTTATACGGGAAGCATTGACAGTGCGTGAGGGAGATGCACAACAACAGCCTCGTTGTCGATTATCCGACTGACCATTCAGTCGGAGGCAACCCAACCATCTCAATTAAAAATCAAACCGCTTTCATTATGAGCACTATCATTACAGATATCCGCGCCCGCGAAATCATCGATTCTCGTGGCAATCCAACTGTCGAAGTCGACGTCGAACTTGAGTCCGGAATCATCGGACGCGCTGCCGTTCCTTCCGGCGCCTCCACTGGCGAACACGAAGCTGTCGAACTCCGCGATGGGGACAAAGCGCGCTACCTCGGTAAGGGTGTTCTTAAGGCGGTCGATAATGTCGACAACGTGATCGCCCCTGAACTCGTCGGTCTCGACGCTTGCGACCAGTTAACCATCGATAAGGCTCTGCTGGAAATCGACGGCACAGCCAACAAAGCTAAGCTCGGCGCCAACGCCATGCTTGGTGTCTCCCTAGCAGTCGCTCACGCCGCAGCGGATGCACTTGGCCTTCCTCTTTACAAATACATCGGTGGTCCAAACGCCAAGGTGCTCCCCGTGCCTATGATGAATGTCATCAATGGTGGTTCCCACTCTGACGCGCCCATCGCATTCCAAGAGTTCATGATTCGCCCCATTGGTGCTAAAACTTTCAGCGAAGCGATTCGCATGGGCGCCGAATGCTTCCATAGCCTCAAGAAAGTGCTCCACGACCGTGGCCTCAGTACAGCTGTGGGTGACGAAGGTGGTTTCGCCCCTAAGTTTGAAGGCACCGAAGATGCCCTCGACACTTTGACCAAGGCGGTCGAAGCAGCCGGCTACAAAGTCGGTAGCGACATCACATTCGCACTGGACTGCGCTTCCTCCGAGTTCTTCGAAGACGGCATTTACGATTACGCTAAATTCGAAGGTGAAGGTGGCGCGAAGCGAAACTCATCCGAGCAAGCTGCTTACCTTGCTGAACTCACAGCTAAATACCCCATCGACTCGATCGAAGACGGATGCGACGAAAATGACTGGGATGGCTGGAAGCTACTGACAGATGCCATCGGCGATAAAGTACAGCTCGTCGGTGACGACCTTTTCGTAACCAACGTTAAGTTCCTCCAAAAGGGAATCGATCTAGGCGTCGCCAACTCAATTCTAGTGAAGGTCAACCAAATCGGCACTCTTACGGAAACCCTTGAAGCCATCGAACTCGGTAAGATCAACGGCTACAACTCCGTCATCTCCCACCGTTCTGGTGAGACCGAAGACGTGACTATCGCCGACATCGCTGTAGCGACTAACGCTGGCCAGATCAAGACAGGTTCCATGAGCCGATCCGACCGTATTGCAAAATACAACCAACTGCTCCGCATCGAGGAAGAGTTGGGCGAAAATGCAATCTACGCTGGCATACTCTAAGCGGCCTGCTTAGCACCAGTTCATATGCCCGGCAGGAAACTGTCGGGCTTTTTTGACTTCTAAATACCAGCATCTAAACTCTTAATTAAAGCTATTATGACTCTAGAACAAAAGAAAGATGCTCTCGTCGAAGAGATTACGCTCATCCCCGATGCTTACGAACGACTGGGCTACATCGTAGACCGCGGTAAAAAAGCTGACGGCCTGACGGAAGATCTGCGCATCGACTCTTTCAAAATTGAAGGATGCATGTCTCAGCTTTGGGTCGTGCCTGCTTACAAGGAAGGGCTTTGTAGCTTCAAGTCCGAGTCTGACTCGGCAATCGTTAAAGGCATCGCTAGCCTTTTATGCGATTTTTATAGCGAGGCGAAGCCTGACGATATCCGAAAAACCAACGCTGATTTTCTCAGCGAAGTTGGTATTACCCAACACCTCTCCCCAAACCGCCGAAACGGGTTGAGCCGTATAGTAGAGTCGATCCAGCACTTTGCAAAGTCTTGCTTAGTGGAGTAATAACAAATCTTCATCGCGACAATGCCCATCAGCTACGCTGTGTGGGGTATCGATAGAGAAGCTTGCAGGTTAGGTAAAAGATAATTTCGCCCACTATTTCTGCGTTGCTTGAATCATATTTACTAAACCTATCTAACAATCCTACGGCGCGAGAAGCGCACGAACTACCTTTAAACAAATGGTTGATCCCTCACTAACGCCTCTCGCTAAAGTACGTCACCGCGACATCGTACGGCGAGGTTTGCGTTGCGATTGTCCAAATTGCGGCCAAGCTAAGCTTTTTCGGTCACTTTTGAAGATACACCATCGCTGCCCCTCCTGCGGAATGACACTGGAACGCGGCGACGGATATTACCTAGGGCCGCTCTGTATCAATTATGGATTCGTTGTGTTTGGCTATGTGGCGCCATTTTTGTTGTTGGGCGTCGCTGGAATTATTCCTTTTGGTCTAGCGTTGGTGCTCGGCCTAAGCGGGGCGATCATACTACCGATAATTCTCTATCGCCCATGCTGGAGCCTCTGGCTAATGATCTATTACTTCTGCCTGCCCGACGAGTTACACGCCAATCGACCCGAAGATAGCGACGACCTCATGTTCGAAGAAGAACAGCGACGCTGAACAGTGCCCGCTGAGTTTACTCAGGCCTGTGCTTCCTTTCTGCCGAATAAGACCTAAACAAGCCCAGCGCTACGATCTACACTTCGTTCGCCCAGATCTCTTCCAGCTTTTGGCGGCGACGTATTAGCTTGGGAGCGTTATCCAAATCGAGTATCACTTCGGCCGCTTCGGGGTAAGAGTTGTAGTGCTTCGGCGTCATAGCGGAGGCGTAGGCGCCGGAACCATCAATCACGCAGTAGTCGCCAATTTCAGCGAGAGGTAATGCCCGTGTGGCGAGTAGCTCGGGGTCGCCGGCGGCTGGTGTCAAAATATCACCAGACTCGCAGCAGTGCCCTACGATCACGTAGTCTTTAGCCTCGGACTTTTCGGAAGATTGTAGCAGGCTAATCGGGTGCTGAGCCCCATAGATTGAGGGGCGTAATAGTTCGGTCATACCGGTGTCGAGCTTGATGAATTCATAGCCGCCCTCTCCAGTCGAGACGACGTCTTGCACCTTTGATAACAAGGCGCAGGCATTGGCTACGAGAAAAGTGCCAGGTTCGACTTCGAGGTGGATCTGGCGACCAGTTTCGACAGCGAACTCTTCAAACTTCTCTTTCACGGGCAGGCCAACGACTTGTAGGTCGGTCGACTTTTCGTCGGGCATGCGGCCAACTTTGAAACCGCCACCAAGATTGAGCGTGGTGACGTCCGGAAACTGGCGGACAATATCAAAATTCATCTTCGCAACCTTGAGCCAGACATCTGGATCACTACCCGAACCAATGTGGGTATGTATGCGTACTGCGGTGAGGTCGTATTTTTTGAGAATCGCTTTAATCTGAGGAATCCAATGATGCCAGATACCAAAACTGGATGACGGACCACCGACGTTAGTGCGATTATTACCCCCCGAGCCTGCACCTGGGTTAATCCGAATGCCGACTTGCCCACCGGGCTTTATTTGACCAAAACGCTCCAACTGCGCGAGCGAGCAGGCATTCAGTTGGATGCCCGCATCCAGCAGGCCGGAGAGGTCGACTGGTAGCTCTTGTGCACTAAGACTGATGTGCCTTGCGGGGATACCCGCAGCCATCGCGCGCTGGACTTCGTGCCCAGAAGACGCGTCGATGTAAAGACCTGCTTTGCCAAAAATCTTCAGTATGGCTCCATTGGGCGAAGCCTTCATCGCGTAGCGAGCGGTCAAACCAAAGGCATTTGGAAACTTGAGCACAGCGGCGGCATTGGCTTCGAGTGATTTTTGGTCGTAAACGTAAATCGGCGTGCCGAAACTGTCGCTCACAGTATGAGCGGTCGTATAATCTAGAAAACGGGGCTGTATTTTTTGAGCCATTCTAAAGAGCAAATGAGCTTAATCCGCTCAGGCAAGCGCGAACCGCGGTTCGCACCGAGATTACGAATGGCGGATAACTAATATCAAATACTAAAATCAATTTGCCATCCGAGCTCAGCTATTCGCTATCAATACGAGTCGCACGCTCACATCCATAGGTTTCAAGCATCTCGGCGACCAAGCTGGGCAGATGCGTTAGATTGGCACCTGCTCCTGCTGCCTCGCCCGCGCAGCAAACGTAGCCGATCTGTTCTTTCATAGCCAATTCAAGGCCGCGGCTATCGAGCCAAGCTATTACAATACTGAGTGAATCGACCCATTGATGTAACGAAAACTCGCTCTCGTCGGTCGCCTCGAGTAATTGATGCCTCGCTTCAGTATTTTCGACACCAGCAAAATAAGTCTCCAAAAGAACCACAAGCTTAGGGGAGTCCGCGAACTGCTCATTGAAAATGTCAATACCCAGACGCTCTACAATTTCATCCATACGAGAATGTATCACGCATTGTCTACGAATTTCAAGGAAGTCCTGAACTGATACTTAATTTTGAAAGATAAACTGTTGAGTCTTGCCCTGAAAATGGGAGCTTCTATCCGTATAGTCATACCATGCGTCACATCCGAACCGCGGCTCGAGCCCTCATCATTATTGACCAAAAAGTCCTAGCCATCAAAATGAGCGATCGAACAGGTATTTTCTATATCCTGCCCGGTGGCGGGCAGAGGCACGGAGAAACGCTCCGCCAAGGACTAGAGCGTGAGTGTCTCGAAGAAATCGGCACCAAGGTCGACATCGGAGAACTACTCTATGTGCGCGAATACATAGGTAAAAACCACGAATTTCATAAATCACACAGTGCCTTCCACCAAGTGGAGAACGTCTTTCGTTGCTCACTACCTGACCCAAATGGGATCGGTCCAGGCACCGAGCACGACAAAAAGCAGGTCGGCGTAGAATGGATCCCGCTAGAAGATTTACCCAAGCGCCGCTTCCTCCCTGAGGCGATCAAACCCTTTTTCAAAGATGGTAACTTCGACTCAAGGACGAGCTACCTAGGAGATGTGAACTGACTAAAATAGTGAACCCAGGAAACGCTGAAAGCGGGATTCCTTATCCTTAATTACCTATTCTAATTCTCAAGTGTCCGTCTACCGCCGCATATTTAGTAAGCAATATCAGAACCTGATGTATCCGGGGGACCGTCTCCGCTTCGACATCCTCAACCCGCTGTGCATGTTCATGCTCTGCGCGATCGGCCTACTCTTTGTCTATTCAGCCCAGATTTCTTATGATGGAGACCATTGGAAGCGGCAGTTCTTTTTCATCGTGGTGGGTGTTGGCATTTATAGCTTAATTTCGGCGCTCAATTACAAAATATTCCTCCAATACGCTCACTTCATCTATATGGCGGGAATCGTCGGCCTAGTTCTGACCATGCCATTCAGCCCAATCAGCGTCGATCAGATGGGTGCTAGGAGGTGGATCGACATTGGCATCACCATTCAACCGACCGAAGGTGCGAAGATCGGCACCCTCATAATGGCGGCCAGTATCCTCGCTAGATCGGAAATAGGGACGGTTGGAGACTCCTTTCTTGTGTTGGCAAAGGTAGTAGGAGTCTTTTTACTGCCAATGTTATTGATTTTCCTTCAGCCCGACCTAGGGTCGACGCTTGTCTTTCCACCCATGATCATCGCCCTACTATACATTTCCCGACTTTCGGAGAAATTTTTTCTAAGCGCTTTCGCAGCATTTGCAATCGCGCTGGCGGTTTTGGGTGCGGATATTTACGGTTACAGCCAGTATCTGGAGGCTCAGCGCAGCGCCGAGAGATCTGGTTCCACAGGAGAACAGAGCATGGTGGGCGATTACCAATCCCTGCTCCCTATTCACAATTATCAAAGAAATCGGATTCTTACCTTCGTCGCCCCCGACGTAGTGGATCCGAGCGGCACCGGCGCGAGCTGGAATGCCAATCAAGCTAAAATTTCTGCCGCTACTGGTGGATTGTCGGGCAAGGGTCTCTTTAAAGGCACCCAAGCGCAGCTCGGCTATCTCCCACAAGCGGTGGCACACAACGACTTTATTTTCTCCGTTATCGCGGAGGAAACAGGCTTTCTTGGAAGCGCGTTCATTGTCGGGCTATTTTGCCTGATGGTCGCCAACGGCATACGTATTGCCGGACTCGCAAGAGATCGATTTGGAATGCAATTGGCCATTGGGGTCAGTATTTTATTCCTCGTCCACTTCTTCATCAACATTGGCATGACTATCGGCATAACCCCGATTACTGGACTACCGCTTCCGTTTTTAAGTTACGGAGGCTCCTTTGTTTTGAGCTGCTTTATTCTACAAGGTCTTGTGCAAAGTGTATATCGGTATCGAAAGGATTTTTCATGATACGGACTCACTCACTTGCACGCAGATTCGATAGTCAAAGCAGACAAAACTTGGGATCCCCACCTCACCCCCGGGAGACCAAGACCAATGAACGACGAATCACATACAGAACCAACTGAGACTAAAAACGCTAAAACCGTAAATGCCGCTTCTAAGGACGAAGCGGTAAACGACGAGCAATATACCGAGGAGCTGATTTCAGCGCCCATAGAGAAGAAGTCCGAGCGCATTAATACCCGTGCGCTTAAAGACGACGCAGCGAAGCGCGAAAAAAAGCAACCACTCATCCAACGCATCGTGAAAGCGATTAAGGCCGAGAAGAAGTCCTACACCGAACTGATCATCAACTCGGAGCCGCTCGAAAAACGGGTCGCTCTTCTTCAAGACGGCGTCCTCGAAAAGTTTGAAGTCGAGCGCACGGGCGAAGCCCGTGAAGTCGGCGCCATCTTTAAAGGCCGCATCCAGAATCTGGAACCTGGCCTCAAGGCAGCCTTCGTCGATATCGGTGAAGAAAAGAACGCCTTCCTGCACTACTGGGACATCCTGCCTGCTGCAAAGGACAATTCGATCGAGATCGTCCGCGATAATAAATCGGAAAAGCAGCGCAAGCGCGAAGCCGAGAAGGTCTCAATCAAGGACATCCCCAAGCTCTACCCTGTAGGTAGCGAGATAGTGCTCCAAATCACTAAGGGTCAGATCGGCACTAAGGGACCACGAACCACGACGAATATCGCCCTACCAGGCCGCTTTCTCGTGCTAATGCCCTACACCGGCACACTCGGCATCTCTCGTAAAATCGAGGACAAAAAAGAGCGTAGCCGCCTCAAGGGCATACTCCGTGACCTCACTCTACCCGAAGGCATGGGTATCATTGTGCGAACCGCTGGGGAAGGTAAAAAAGCCCGCTACTTCATCCGTGATCTCCATATCTTGCTCAGACGCTGGGAGGTGATCAATCAACGCATGGATTCGACAAAGAAACCCGCATGCCTCTACGTAGAGCCCGACATTGTTGGTCGCACTGTGCGCGACTTCCTAACCGAAGAAATCGACCGCGTAATGGTCGACAAGGTGGAAGATTATGAAAACATAATCGAGGATGTAACTAAAATTTCGCCTCGTTCGAAGTCTAAAATTCACCTGTTTAAAGATGACATTCCAGTCTTTGAGCGCTTCAATATCGAGCGCCAGATCGAGCAGACCTACAATCGCTGCGTTCCGCTACCTGGTGGTGGCGAGATTGTAATTGAAGAAACGGAAGCTCTCATCTCGATTGATGTGAATACCGGTTCGCACAAGAATAAAAACAAGGACGGTAAGGACTTCATCCTCCAAGTGAACCTTGAATCGGCTACAGAGATTTGCCGCCAAATACGCCTGCGTAACATCGGTGGTCTCATTATCCTCGACTTCATAGATATGAAGGCGAAGAAGGATCGAAACGCCGTGCTTGCACGTATGAAGCGTGAAATGGCCGCTGATAAAGCAAAGAACCACATCCTTCCCATTTCCACGCTTGGCATCATGCAAATGACACGCCAGCGACACTCTGAGAGCCACTCCAGTGGCATCTACACTGACTGCCCGTATTGCAACGGCCGTGGCTCAGTCAAGAGCTCACGCACCATGAGTGTCGAAGTACAACGCCGTCTGATCAGTGTTATTCGCCACATACGCGCCCGCGACGGTCAGGACAAAGAAATCGCCCTTCGAGTGCTTCTCCACCCAACCAATCTTGAACGACTCCGCCAAGAAGATGAAGACCTCCTCTTGGAAATCGAGCAATCTTACGGCGCTCGCCTTTCTTTCCGCGCTGACCCGATCTACCACGTAGAGAACTTCAAGATCATAGACATAGAAAGCGGGCAAGAGCAGCGTTAACGACAATGCAGTAATAAAAAATAACAGACAGTTAAGGATGAATGTTTCATATTAGATAAATCATGCACACTTCGTGCTGATTGATCATTGTATCTTCCTTCGTCATATTAGCATGAAAATACTAGCTGCCTTCGATAAGTTCAAAGACGCCATGCCTGCAGACAGGGCTTGTGATGCTGCCCTCAGTGGGGCGCTCGAAGCGCTCGGTGAACCGCTAACGCTGTACCACACACCATTGACTGACGGAGGTGAGGGCTTTTGCCCGATTTTGACTCAAGCGGGCAGTGGCTACATGGAACACCACAAAGTCAGTGGCCCACTTGGCGAAGAAGTCGACTCGCCACTCGGTTGGGTAAACCTTGAACGCATCCCCGAGAGTGCCCGTAAAATGCTCGGTTCAAAAAACGGCAAGCTCGCAATCATCGAAATGGCTTCGGTCGCTGGGTTGGAGCAAGTGCCAAATGCGCAGCGCCACCCGAAGCATTGTACCACGCGCGGTGTCGGTGAGCTGATCCGCATCGCAGTGGCTGAAGAAGCCGATGCCATCCTGCTTGGTATCGGTGGCAGCGCAACGAGTGACCTTGGACTTGGCGCACTGGAAGCACTTGGCTTAGAGTTCTGCCCTAGCGGTCAGGTCACACCCGCACAATGGTCAGCAATTGATCAGATCAAGGGCAACATAGAGTTAACAATACCGCCAATTTATATCGCGTGCGATGTGGATAACCCATTGCTCGGTACTAAAGGAGCCGCAGCCGTTTACGGCTCACAAAAGGGGCTTGAACCCAACGAGATCGAAGCCTTTGACGATGCTTCTGCACGAGTAGCTAAGCTGCTGTGTAAATTCTTCAATCAATCCGAATCCACTCTAAGAGTCGCTGGCAGCGGCGCAGCCGGCGGTATCGGCTTTGGCCTCAATGTCGCCCTTGGCGCTAAATATGTATTTGGCTTCGAACTAGTTACCGCGTGGCTCGACCTGAACAGTAAGATCAGAGAAGCCGATCTAGTCTTAACGGGCGAAGGTAAATTTGACAGCAGCTCACTCGCAGGCAAAGGCCCCTACGCGCTACTCGCCGCCGCCTATTCTAGCGATACATCAGCGATCTTGCTGGCTGGTCTCGCAGAGGAGGAAGCCGCTCAAACTGTCCGTGAGCGTTTCCCAGGGACCGCTATCTATAGCATCACCCCCGAGGGTACGCCGCTGGCACAAGCCCTCAAATCAGCACCTGATTTTTTAAAGCAAAAAGTGACCGAAGTCTTACAGACCCTCTACGCGCATGACGGTTGAGGAATCAGAGCTCAATCAGACTAAGTGGCGCCGTATCCGCAGGGTCAAGAAATGGCTGCGCCCACTCCCTCGGCGCACAAACATACATAGTTATCCTATTCTTAAATTTTTTGCAGAGGCTGCCCGCAAGCGGACCTACATCTGGAGTTTTCGTGTAGAGAATGCCGTACCTGCAATTTACGCGGGGAGTATTCTTACCCTCATGCCGCTCTATGGCATACAAGTACCTTCCGCATTCCTACTCGCTCTCTTACTTCGCGCTAATCTACCGATTCTAGTTGGGCTACAAGTCGTCTCAAATCCATTGACAATACTACCGATCTGGTTTGCCGCTTATCAAATAGGACAGATGATACTTAGTGTTATCGGACTACGCGTCGACCCACTCAGTCGAGAAGAAGTGCGCCTCCTACTCGATAACTTTATCTATGCCGCATGGGGCGATAAGTTTGATAACTTAGCGACCGTATTCAGTGTCACTAGCCTTGGTGCGATTGTGATGGGTATTTTCTTCGGCCTCATTGCCAGTTTTGCCTACCGTATCGTCGCGAATCGCACTGCTACTAGTTATGCCTTGCTCCGTTATAAGATAACAGAACGTAAATTAAAAACGCAATCTTCCTTCCACAAAGAGGGCCCTACCAATGATTAAAAAAATCTGCCAGTTTTGCCTCAGTCTCTCCTTCTCGATTGGTCTTCTCCAAGCAAATTCAATTCACCTGGGTATCGACGTATTAGAAGAAAGCGGCTTTCGCGCCATCGCTGGCAAGCGCGTCGGTCTACTCACGCATCCTGCAGGGCTCAACCGTCGTGGCGAAAGTAGTATCGACGTGCTCCGTCGTGCGCACAATGTTCGCCTCGTCGCCTTATTCGGTCCGGAACATGGAATCTATGGCAACGAAAAGGCTAACGTCCCTGTCGATGATAGGATCGACTCACGCACTGGCCTCCCCGTTTACTCACTCTACGGTAAATATCGCAAGCCCACTGCCAAGATGCTCTTGGGACTCGATGCCCTAGTGATAGACCTTCAAGATGTCGGCGTCCGCTCTTACACCTATGTCAGTTGTATGCGTTACGCGATGGAAGCCTGCTTTGAAAACGGCGTCGAAGTAGTCATACTCGATCGGCCTAACCCACTCGGCGGCCTCAAAGTAGACGGCCCCCCGCTCGATCGTGAATGGCGCAGCTACGTTGGCGCATTCCATGTGCCCTACGTTCACGGCCTCACCATCGCCGAGCTCGCTCGCATCGCCAAACACACGCCTGGCTGGATGGAGACGTCCGAACACATTCGTAAAAATGGCAAACTCACCGTAATCCCCATGCGCGGCTGGCGACGTGACATGCTTTGGACAAAAACGGGGCTCCGCTGGGTGCCCACCTCACCCTACATTCCCGATCTCTCCGCCGTACTCGGCTACGCTATGACTGGGCTCGGCGCCCAAGAAGGCGGCTTCTCCCATGGCATCGGCACCCCCTATCCTTTCCGCTTACTTCGCTATAAAGGCAAATCCCCTGAACAGATCAAAACCGCCCTCGAATCCAAACGAATTCCCGGGCTAGGCTACCGCATAGTAAAGACCCAAAGCGCGGCTGGCGCACCGCTCAGCGGTGTCTACGTCAGTGTGACTAACTGGAACCGCGCCCGACCCACCGAACTAAGTTTTCACATGATGCAACTCGCCGCCGTATGGTCTTCCAGTAACCCCTTCGCAGCATCAAAAAATCCCGGACTTTTTAACAAGCACGTAGGAAGCACCGCATGGTGGAACGAAATCAGACAACGCGGTGCTCAAGCCCGCGTTGATGTTTTTGTCGAACAGTGGGCACAACAAGCCAAGAGTTTTCAACAAAAAGCTAAACGCTTCTGGATTTATAACTAGTCGAACTGAAGACTGAGGTCTTACTCATTTGAAGAGCGATGGCCTTAGAATTTGAATCATTGCCCCTGAAAGCGCAGCACATCAGCCTCTGCAGATTCAAACAAATCGCTCCATGACTGTACCGCTTCTATCGTCGCAGGCACCGCATCAATCTGGGTATTGAGCACGCCTATCACCGCGAGGCCCTCTTTACGGTTAAACATCCGCAGGCGTAAACCCAGATCATCGAGCATCGGTTTCAGCTCGGTGACATCCACACCCTCAGCCAAATGGATCGATATCTGATCTGCCGCCATAAAGCTAAATTCACCCGTCGCGATTGTCTGGACGACACGAATGTAAGGGTAAGTCTTGTCAAAGTTGAGCAACCAAACGCGCTCTTCCGCCTCCTCTTTATCTGGTAAATAACCAAAGTCGATAATTCGCCCCTTCTGGATCGAAGCGGGCATGTTATGCGGTAGCGACTCAGCTCCCCCTGCTATGGCTTTCGTATTATGGGTCACCCATGGATCGACAGTCGCCTCTTCTTTCGAGGCTCGGCGTGAAAGGATCATAGACACTAAAAGTGACCCCAAGATGAAGCCCACTAGATAAACCGTAACTCGCTGTGAATTTTTCATTAGCGCGTCACTGTCACGATTTAGGCTGTGCCTGCAAGTATTCCTTACGCGCGCGCATGACACAAAGTACGATAGCAAAACCACCCGCCCAAACTCCGCCATAGCGGAGACCATTGGAAAAACCAAAAGCGGCTTGATCTCCATAGTCGGGCGCATTCATGAAGATGAGCCCAAATAATAGATGGCTCACCACACCAATAAAAGCCCCTGTTAAGCAGATGATCAACACGAAGTAGAGCCAGATAAAGAACCACCGAATAATTTGCCCAAGAATGTTTAGCATTTAAGGCGTAACATGAAAGTCACAGCTCTAACAGGCAAGCCTCGGAGAGAAAAAGAAGGGAGCATATTGATAACTACATCTCATGACATTAGGTTAACTCTACAATTAAATTCAATTTTTGAGCCTTGGTCAGTGCTTTAATTCGACGCTCTTCGATCGTCGCCTCGGATTGTGTGCCAATCTCTTTCGCATAGATCAACTCAAGTGGCGCGCGCCCTCGTAAATACTTGGCCGACCTAGGACTGCTACTGGCATGTTCCTCAAAGCGGCGAGTCACATTAGTAGATATTCCCGTATACAAAGTACTATCTGCGCAGCGAATGATATAGACGGACCAGGTTCCACTCTGAGAGTAACTACTCATATATATAATCGATAGGCACCGAAAGTTAACAGCAACGCCGAAGCGATCGAAGCGATCACCTAAGGCATTGGAGGATTCACTCAACGCGCACAACAACATGTAATCAAGCTTACCAATATGCAAGAGCGCGTCCTTCAAAGTGAAACTGTCTCTTATACACATCTGACGCTGCCGACGAGCGATCTAGTGTAGAT
>OJBN01000185.1_pt1 | contig 17279 bp, 15 predicted proteins | sample 1590441 | NCBI WGS metagenome assembly OJBN01 (sample SAMN05416760, study PRJEB24817) | seawater metagenome | isolation source: Sea water | place: Canada:Atlantic | collected 2013-07 | reverse complement strand
AAAACCGCCTTGCTGCTGCAAGCTTGTTGAACCAGGAGGTTCTCACCTCCGTCGTGCGCAAAGTCAAAAACCCGGTTATTAAAGAGTGCGGGTTTGGTTTTATTATTCGTTAGGCAGGAGGATTGGCTTAAAACCGCCTTGCTGCTGCAAGCTTGTTGAACCAGGAGGTTCTCACCTCCGTCGTTAGCAGATACAAAAAACCCGCCTGAAAGGCGGGTTTTTTGTATCTGGTGCACTCGGGAGGATTCGAACCTCCGACCGCCCGGTTCGTAGCCGGGTACTCTATCCAGCTGAGCTACGAGTGCAAAAGGTCTCTGCTTGAGACGGCCGGTACTATAGGGGAGCATTGGGTTTGAGTCAACAAGTGCCGCCTGTTTAGAGGCTGTTTTTATGCGGTTTATTTACTGTAGGGCACTGGCACTTCCATAGTCTCTTTTAACTCTTCCATTACCACGTAACTGGTGGATTCCTGTACTGCCGGTAGCTTCAATATTCGATGGCCAAGCAGCTCTCGATAGGCTGCCATGTCTTTTACTCTGGCTTTAAGTAAGTAGTCGTAGTTGCCGGATACCAGAAAGCAGCTTTGGATATTTTCAAGGTCCATGACTGAGCGATGAAATTCTTCGAAGTTTTTTTGCGATGTGTGGTTGAGACGAATCTGTACAAATACCACTAGACTTGCGTCCAGTCGCTCGGGGCTGACTGTGGCGGTATAGCCAAGGATATAGCCATTGCGCTCCAAGCGTTTTACTCGCTCGATACAGGGTGTGACTGAGAGGCCGACTTCTCTAGCGAGATCGGTGTAGCTAATGCGCCCGTCTTTTTGCAGTACGCGCAGTATATTGCGGTCTATTTTGCCCAGCTTTTGATTGTCTGATCTTAATTCTGCCATTAGAAAATATCCTGTATATGGATTATTACTGTAAAAATATTCTGAATATTAGCAAAAATAACCAAGAAATATTATCTCATATTTATAAAATACAGTAATAAATATAATTAATGGTTTATTTTCAGAAGAGGCAAATAAATATGTTGGTAGGCGTACCCAAGGAAATTAAGAATCATGAGTACCGTGTGGGTCTAACCCCTTCATCGGTCAATGAACTGGTTAAGCGAGGGCATCAGGTACTCGTTGAAGCTGATGCTGGTGCGGCAATTGATTTCACCGATGCCCAGTATGTGGCGGCAGGAGCTGAAATTGTGGTGTCGGAAAAAGAGATTTTTAGCCGTGCCGAAATGATTGTCAAAGTTAAGGAGCCCCAGGAGCAGGAGTGCAAAATGCTTCGCGAGGGACAGATTCTCTATACCTATCTGCACCTTGCTCCAGACCCCGCCCAAACTGAGCTGTTAGTAAAATCTGGCGCTATCTGTGTTGCCTATGAAACTGTGACTGACAATCAGGGCGGTTTGCCTCTGCTGGCGCCCATGTCCGAAGTGGCGGGCCGTATGTCGGTGCAGGCTGGTGCACATCATCTAGAGAAAGCTCAGGGCGGCCGCGGTGTGTTGCTGGGTGGTGTGCCCGGTGTGGCCCCAGCCAAGGTTTTAGTGATTGGCGGTGGTGTAGTCGGTGACAATGCGGCGGCTATGGCTGTGGGCATGGGAGCAGATGTGACTATTTTAGATCGCTCTATCTCGAGATTGCGCGAGCTTGATACCAAGTATGAAGGCAGGGCTCGTTGTGTCTATTCCACCAATGCAGCGATTGAATACTATGCCCTTGAAGCGGACCTTGTGATCGGCGCGGTGTTGATTCCTGGCGCTGCTGCGCCCCGACTATTGAGTCGTGATCTTATTGGGCGTATGCAAAAAGGCGCAGTTTTAGTGGATGTAGCGATTGATCAGGGTGGTTGTTTTGAAACCTCTGTCGCGACCACTCATGAGAAACCTACTTATATCGTTGATGATGTGGTGCATTACTGTGTGGCTAATATGCCGGGCGGTGTTGCCAGAACTGCGACCATGGCCCTTAATAATGCCACGCTACCCTATGCGCTAGCACTGGCTGATGACCCGATTAATGCTCTGTTTAGAGATAAGAATCTACAAAATGGCCTCAATGTGCACAAAGGTAAGGTCACCTATAAGGCTGTTGCTGATGCGCTTGGCTATCCCTATGTGGCCGCAGACGAGGCTTTAAAGGCTTAGAGAGTTGGTTGTTTCAGTTCAATCGATAGGTGCTCGGCTCTGGCCAGCACCTCTCTGTCGGCCGTCGCAATGGCGGCTGCAAAATATATTGAGCTCGCTATGCCCTGCAAAGCCTTTTCTGCAATAACATGACTATTCAAGTGTTGGTGGTCAGGGTGGCAATAAATCTAGCTGCGCTGATGTACCGTTGCTGTGTACATTATTCTTCCTGCTGATTTGTTTTGTTAAGGCGCCTCGGCAAGGAGCACGGCCCTAGTTGGCGCTGGGTGCCCTTCAATGGTTTTGCTATGGTCGTTTGGATCTAAAAAGTCCTGCAATGATTCAAATGTCATCCAATCTGTTGAGCGCTGCTCTTCAACACTGGTCGTACTAACGTCGACCACTCGCGCGTTTTTAAAACCATTTTTACGCATCCAACTGAGCAGGGTATCTACCGAGGGTAGGTACCAGACGTTGGGCATTTTGGCATAACGATCCTCTGGCACTAATGCGGTTCCCTCTGGGCCTTCAACGACTAATGTTTCCAAAACCAGCTGACCGCCCGGTCGCAGTAATTCTCGTAATTCGTGCAAATGATCCATCGGCGAGCGTCGATGATATAAGATGCCCATAGAAAAGACGGTATCAAAGGCAGCTAATTTTTCTGGCATATGTTCAATGCCAATGGGCAGGACATCCACAGGCAGCTGTTTGCCGGCAAAGTTTTTAATTGCTTGAAACTGAAAAACAAATTTGGGCGACGGGTCTATGCCGATAACGCGTTTGGCTCCGGCACCCAGCATGCGCAAGCAGTGGTAACCATTGCCACAGCCAACGTCCAGAATCAGGCGATCCTGTAATGGTTGTAGATGGGGCAGTACGCGGTTCCATTTCCAGTCCGATCGCCACTCCGTATTTAGAGGCATGCCAAAGAGAGTGAACGGACCTTTGCGCCAGGGATGTAGCCCCATTAATGTGGCTTGTAATGCTAGGCGGCGGCCCTTGTCCATCAGGCTGATATCGCCTATCTCTACGCAGTCTTTTAGGTTGATATGCAGAGGGTCAATTTCGGGTAGACGTTTTAATGTTTCCTCCCATTCTGGCATATCACCCCAGCGGCCGGGCCGCAGTTGATGGGCAATAAGATCAGGCAGCGTTTGGCCCCAGTCGCCTAAGGGGAACTCTTCGAGCCAGCAAAACAATGGGCCATAATCGAGGGTTGTAGGAATCATGCTTACACCTAAAATTTTGAGAGACAATTATAGGGTATTTCCGTTATTGTGACTTCCAGTCAATTGTATTTTGGTTAGGTCCGGTAAGATTATGAGTGACAAGAGATTTGAACAGCTTGAAGAAAAGTTAGCCTACATGGAAATGGCTAACGCTGAGCTTGGCGAAGAAATTTTTCGTCAACAAAAAGAGATAGATTCTCTGACTAAGGCGCATCGGACAATGCTGGAGCGTATTGAGGTGCTTCAAGATACGGCGGCGGAAGGTGGGGTAGAAGGTGGCGCAGGACAGGGTGAAAGACCACCACATTATTAAAGACAAGAAACGCCGAGTAACACTTGGGGTAAACAGAGACTATATTGAGGAGCGGAGAGATGGACGAAATAAAAAATGCAGCCATAGATAAGGTATTTGCCGAGCAAAAATGTTATGCGCTTGAGCTGCGAAAGACAGATTACCGCCAACGCCTGGCTGTTCTGGCACGGTTCGAAAAAGCCTTTAATGGTGCCACGGATAAAATTTATGCGGCGGCAGCAGCAGACTTCGGTAAGCCTGAAGCTGAGGTGGCTATGGCTGAAATTATGCCGGTTGTTGCCGAGTTAAAGCATATCCGCAAAAGTCTGAAAAGCTGGATGAAGCCAGACTCAGTTAGGCCCACCTTGACCACCTTTGGCACCAAATCAAAAATTATTAAAGAGCCAAAAGGCGTAACCCTAGTTGTGTCACCTTGGAACTATCCGTTCAACCTGACGTTTGGGCCTATGATGTGGTCTATTGCCGCGGGAAATACTGTGATCATCAAGCCATCTGAAATGACCCCCAATATGTCTAAGGTTATCGGCGAGATTGTCAGCGAAGCCTTTCGACCGGAAGAAGTGGCGCTGTTTGAAGGGAAGGCAGATGTTGCCAGCTATCTAACTAGCTTGCCATTTGATCATATCTTCTTTACCGGTAGCCCGGCTGTAGGCAAGCATGTGATGGCCGCAGCGGCGCGTAATCTGACTTCAGTGACGCTGGAGCTTGGCGGTAAGAGTCCAGTTATTATTGATAAGTCTGCCAATATTAAAAAGACAGTTGGCTCTATTTCCTGGGGCAAGTTCACCAACAATGGTCAAACCTGTATTGCACCGGATTACCTGTATATTCACGAATCTATTAAAGATGAAGTGGTTGCCGAAATGACCGCCTGTGTAAAAAAGCAATACGGACTGGGCAATGATGCGCGTGACAATGGCGATTACTGTCAGGTGGTCAATACGGCTCACCACGGACGCATTTCTGCGTTGGTAGCAGATGCGAAGGCCAATGGTGGCAGGGTGCTGATTGGTGGAGAGATGGCTGAGGCTGGACGCTTTATTGCCCCTACAATGATTGAAGGCATGAGCGAAGACTCGGCTATTATGCAGGAAGAAATTTTTGGCCCAGTGTTGCCAATTATTACATTCTCTGACCTCGATGAAGCGGTTGCCTATGTAAATGGTAAACCTAAGCCTTTAGCCCTATATATCTATGCTCAGGACCAAAAAGCGATTAACAAGGTGCTGCAAGAAACCAGTGCTGGCGATACCTGTGTTAATCAGACAATGATGCATTTCTTACATCAGAATCTGCCATTTGGTGGTGTTAATAACAGTGGTATTGGCAAGTCTGGCGGAGTCTGGGGCTTTAGAGCCTTTACCCATGAACGCAGTGTGCTGGTAGAGAAGTTTAGTGCAGCCTCCATGTTGCATCCTCCCTACACGCCGAAGGTATTGAAGATGATTAAGCAGACAATGCGATTAATTTCTTAATTATGAGTCTTGCTACTGTGGCTACTTAATAGCCACCAGCGAACAAAAGTTAAAACATTGAAACCAAGGACTTGCGGACTGAAATCCGCAGGTCCTCAATCGCCGGATATGGGTATCTAATGTTTCAGGCACCAACACATTTTCAATCGAATCTCTCTTCTGGCTGATCTCTAAATCACTGTAACCCTGTCCACGTTTAAAATCATGGTGCAATTCGCTGAGTAATTTATTCAGAGACTCGGGTTCAAAACTCAGCTTTTCAGAAATAATTAAGCAGCCACCTGGATTGAGCCCGTGATAGATTTTTTCAAGCAGGCCTGGGCGTTTTTCCATAGGTACAAACTGTAACGTGAAGTTCATTACCACCAGTGAGGCATTGTGAATATCGATATCACAGATATCGCCATTGACTAATTCAATCGCGGTAGTGGCACTGTCGGATGCCAAAATAAGCTCGCACTTTTCCAGCATGGCTGCGGAATTATCCACTGCAACTACAGTGGCATTGCGTCCTTCTATACTGTGACCAATCGCCAGTGTCGAGGCGCCCAGAGAACAGCCGAGGTCATAGCAGTTAGTATCTGGCTGCACAAAGCGCGCGGCCAGTTCACCTGTGTGCGAGATGATGGTCTCGTAACCGGGAACAGAGCGGCTAATCATATCTGGAAAGACATCGACCACGGCCTGATCAAACACAAAGCTTGGCACCGCCCCCAGAGGGTTGGCAAACAGATTGTCCCGTTTAGATTCGGAATCGCTCATATCAGATGCTGATAATATTCAGATCGGTCGAGGCCGCTAAATCAGCATTGGTAATAACAGCTGTTTGTGCCTTATCAGCCGTTAAATAGGTGCTGGCAACGCGCTTCAGGTCAGCCTCGGTAACGGTGAGTACCTGATTTCTAAACTGCACAGAACAGGCCTTGCCGCGACCATTTAATTCGCTATGAAATGCCTGGATGGCTTCGCCGGCTGGGGAGCCTGGCTTATCCAAGCTGCCAACCACACCCAGTATTGCCTCTTCAATCTTGTCATAACCCAGCGGGTTCTCAAGCGCCCAGCTTATCGAGTTATCAAAGTCGTCGAGTGTGCCGGCAATTCTGGGGTCGCGGTAGGAGAAAAAGCGGAAAGCGCCTGACTGGTTATCTTGCGAGGCGCCACCACCATAGGCGCCGCCTTGCTCACGCACGGCACGGTGTAAAAAGCCATTGCGCAATACGCCACCAAGAACGGTCAGTGCGGCAGCATCTTGGTGACCTGTTGGCACTGTGGGATAGGCCTTGGCACAGAAACTAACCTGCGTATTGGCCGTCCAGCAATGTTTAACTGGTGTTAGTGGTGGGCGGTAATTTATGAGGTTGCTCTCTGGTGCCGCGTCAGTGACGGCAAAGCTATCCTGCATAACCTGACTAAAATCGCTCAGGCGCTCGCCTTCAGCGACTAGTAAATATTGGCGTGGCTGTTGCAATACCAGCTGATGAATGGCCGCCAGTTGCGAGGCGAGAGCTTCTAAACCTTCACTTGATTCAAGACTTTGGTCTAGCGCTTTGAGACTGGCAAGACCTGCCATGCCAACCCAACGCTGGCTGAGATTACCATTGGCGGACAGGCCGCTGGCTGCTGCAGTCATTGCCAGCACATGACCATTACCGGTAATCGACGACTCACGATAGGTTCGAATTTGTGATACCAACTCACGGAGTCGTGCCAGCTCGTCAAAGCGCGCATATTGCAATGACTCCTGCATTAGATCGCTCATAGCTTGCTGATTGCGCGCCAGCCCTTTGCTTGAGAAACTAATATTGCCATGCAGCTGCTCGAGGCTATCCTTGTCCGAGCGCACTGATGCAGACGCAGAATAGGCACCGACCACGCTGGAATGCCACAGTTGGGTTTGCTGATAGTCGCGAGATCCGACGCCCATTTCAGTGACACAGGTGCTGTACAGAGGCAGCAGATCCATCTGCGCATCGCTGAGCGCCGGCATTGGCATAATAATCTGTTGGTAGGCAAGGCCATTGGTACCAGCACTGTAGCTGGTCAGTGGCAGGGGTGTTTTGACTACAGTCTGTTTTTCGGCGTAGGCAATTTCCGTAGGCACATCTTCAATGCCGACCTTGGGTAAGATTTCAAGGTCTTCTTCCATTTCCTGACGTTCTTTAAGTGCTGCAGCACTGTCGACGATGGCCTGTTTCTCATCGTCAGTCAGGTTAGCGTTGATTTTGGATAGCCGGTCTTTTTCCGCCTGTTCTTTTTGTCGTGCTAGCCCCGTATCAGGCTTCATTACTAGGCGTATGCGGTGCTGATTATTGAGCAGTAAATCTTTGACCAGTGACTTAATAAATTCTGGATCCTGAATTTGCTGTTGCAACTTTTCTAATACTGGATCTAAATTTAAAAGTGCTACTGGATCACCGCGATGAGTGGCGCTAGTTAAAGATGTCAAAATTAAGTTGAGCCCGTAGGGGTAACCGCCGCCGGATACTTCGCGCTGGGAAAGTTCTAGTTGATGCAGACTTGCAGCGACCTGCTCCAATGGCAGACCGTTTTCGGCTATATCGCTCAGTACATCTAAAATCATGGCTTCTGCAGCGTCGGCAGAGTCCGCATTCGATCCTTCAATACCACAGGCAAATGCCAGTTCCTTTTGTGAGTCTTCAAGGCCACACATAGGCGATGGTGAGGTACCCAAGTCTGTAGTCTCGAGCGCTTTTTGCAATGGCGAACCACTGTTATCAAGCAGCACGCTCGAGAGCAGGCGCGCCCGCATCGTCGCTTCTAAATCGGTCGATTCGCCCAGTAACCAAGATAGAATAATATGGCTGCTATTCTCTGTTGGCTCCTGATCATCTGCCGCATAGGTCTCTTCAAAATACTGTGGACTGGTGTAACGCTGCTCATTGTTAACCGCAATATGACAATCTAGCTGCTTAAAACGGCTCAGCGCATTTTGTTCAAAGCTGGCCTGATGCTCGGCAGCGGGAATATCGCCAAAGGTGACAAAAATAGCGTTGCTGGGATGGTAATGGGTCTGGTAAAACGCCTTAAACTGATCGTAGCTCAGATCAGGAATATCTGCAGGCTCCCCGCCACTGTTGTAGTGGTAGGTGCTGGTGGGGTAGAGGTGTTTGCTCATGGTCTGCCAAAGTGTCGAGTTAATCGAACTCATGGCACCTTTCATTTCATTAAACACCACACCTTTGTAAGTCAGTTCCGAGCTGGTGTCCGCAGGCTCTGCAAACTCCAAACGATGACCTTCTTGGGCAAAATCCAGAGGGTCTAAGCGAGCAAAAAACACTGAGTCCAAATACACGCCTAGCAGATTGTTAAAGTCTTTTTTATTCTGGCTAGCAAAGGGGTAGGCAGTCCAGTCAGAGCTGGTAAAGGCGTTCATAAAGGTGTTGAGCGAGCGGCGAATCATCATAAAGAACGGGTCGCGTACCGGATACTTCTCACTGCCACAGAGCGCTGTATGCTCGAGGATATGGGCAACGCCAGTAGAATCCATAGGCACGGTCCGCAGTGCCACCAAAAATACATTCTCCTTATTGTCAGCAGCCAAATGAATATGCTGCGCACCAGTCACCCGATGGCGATACTCTTGGTAGCGTACTTTTAAGGAGGGAATATTTTGCTCACGCAAAAGCTCAAAGGCGGGATTGGTGCTATGGGTCATAAGGGACTGCTGCTCTGTGGATGCTAAATAAAGTCAGCGGGCATTCTACTTGATGTGGCCTGCTGTGGAAACGGCGATAATCGCCTATCAAACTTGTGCTAATGTTGATGTTGTTGTCGATATTCGATGGGTGTTGTGCCTTCCCAGCGTCTAAATGCGCGGTAAAAGGTACTGGGTTCAGAAAACCCGGTCAGATAGACAATTTCACTAATCGCCTCATCGGTTTGTGACAGTAGTCGCCGTGCCAGACTATGGCGATAATCATTGAGTAAGCGCTGAAAGCTGGTGCCGGCCAAATCCAGCTGGTGGCGCAGATGCCTTGGTGTTACGTCAAGGCGGCCGGCTACATTTTCCAATGTGGTTTCGCCACTTTCTAACAGTGCTCCAAGCAGGCTGCGTACCTCGGTAATTAAATCCTGTTGTTGCAGAATAGCTAAGTGTTGATCTGCCGCTTGAATATGCAAATTAAGTAGCTCAGGTTCCGCATAAAGTGATCTATAACTAAGCAGAGAAGCAGGAAAGAACAGCTGGAATGACTTGGCATTAAACTCCACTGGACATTGAAAGATGCGCTGATATTCAGCTATATCTGTGTTGGGTGAATGATTAAAGATAATTCTGTCAGCTTTAAAGGTCCCGTCGGTCACCGCCTGAAAGGCTTTGATCAGGCCCAAAACCATGGCTTCGGCAAGATGTGAAGTGGCGTACTGATGCTCCGCGAAATAGCTAGTTAAACAGGGACTGGGTGTTTCGCTGACCTGGCCGTGAAGAGCGTCACTGATAAGGCGCTGGTAGTTTAAAACCCTGTTCAGGCCATCACCAAAGGTTGGGCTGCTTAAAAACAGATACTCTAGAATTTGGCCTTTATAGACGGGCATCTGCTGACCCAGATGCAGGCCTATGCAGGGGTCCCCAGACAGTTCTACGGCGGCCTTCCAAAAACGCGGCTGGCCAGAAAATTTAGTGCGTAAATTAGCCCGGTACAGATCGGAGGGGTCGAGGCCGGAGCGGCGCAGCACTTCGTCGGCATCAACGCCTAGATTGACAAGGCCTCTGTAGGCTAAGCGCACCAAAGTACCTGAATCGGTTAAACCTGTCATACTGTTAACTCGTGAAATGGATCAGCATTATACGCGATTGGCCGAAATGACAAAACGTTGTTTTTTTACTGCCAATGACTAACAGGGAGCATGTAAGCAATATGAAAAATATGAACCAATCTACATCAGCACAAATCCAAACTACGCACAGTAAAGCACCGATGGTTATGCGCCAGCTTCCAAGTATGCCCGGGCTTCTCGGCAAGGCGGCGTTTAAGTCTGGTTCCTACCAGATCGGAGATGCATTGCCAGGCTTAAGTGCCCAGGTTAATGATTTAGTGGTTAATGCCCAGCACCTGGAAGCCTATAAAAAGGTCTGTGGTTTTGCCGTTGAGGGTAATCTTCCCGCCACCTACTTACATATGTTGGCGTTCCCACTATTTTTGCAAATACTGACCCAACAGGACTTTCCGATACAGGCCATGGGTCAGGTGCATCTGCGCAATCAGATCTCGGTACTCAAGTCATTTGATATCCAGCAGCCGCTCAGTATGACAGCAGCTGTAGGTGACTCTGAGTTGACCAGCCGTGGTCTGGAATGGGATATCGATGTGATTGCTGCAATTGACAATCAAACGGTGTGGTCGAGCAGCTCAACCTTTTTGCATCGTTGTAAAACAGAGGTTAAGCAAAAGTGCAGGTCGGTTATTAGCCGTGAGGGCGATCCACAGAGCTGGGCGGTTGGTGCAGATATCGGACGCCGTTATGCGCGTGTTTCGGGAGACTATAATCCCATTCATCTGTCCGATATTACGGCTAAGTTATTTGGTTTTAAACAGGCTATTGCTCACGGTATGTGGAGCAAGGCTCGCTGTTTGGCTGCGCTCGAAGAGCAGCTTCCCGAAGCCGGTTATTCGGTTGACGTTAACTTTCATCGGCCTCTATTCTTACCCGCCGACGTATTGTTTTTTACTAAGCAGCTAGTCGGGGAAAAGCAATTTTCACTCTACAACCAGCAAGGTGATCAGGCTCATCTTGACGGTTTAATTTCATAGGATCTATTCCATGCCCAATTATAAAGTCCCGGTAAACGATTACTTATTTCTATTCAATGATGTTTTGGATATGCAGAGTAAATACAAAAATCTCGAGGGTGGGGACGAAGCCACTCCGGATATGCTCGAAGCTATATTTACTGAGGCGGCCAAATTTAGTGAGAATGAATTGGCGCCAATTTATCAGTCTGGTGATGTGGGCTGTACCTGGGAAGATGGTGTAGTAACGACCCCTAAAGGCTTTAAAGAAGCCTATGCCAAATTTATTGAGGCAGGCTGGACAGGTCTAACTGGAAGTACTGATTTAGGCGGTCAGGGTTTACCCGCATCCATCGGCGTGGCGATCAATGAAATGCTGACCACAGCTAACTGGGCCTGGGCCATGTATCCAGGGCTGAGTGAAGGCGCTGTAGCAACCATCGAAACCAGCGGTACTGAGGAGCAGAAGCAAGCCTATCTTAGCAAGCTGATTAGCGGTGTTTGGAGTGGCACCATGTGTCTGACCGAACCCCATTGCGGTACCGATCTTGGGCAGATGAAAACAAAAGCTGTGCCTAATGAAGATGGCAGCTATGCCGTCGATGGCACCAAGATTTTTATCAGTGCTGGTGAACATGATCTGACTGAGAATATTGTCCATATCGTATTGGCAAAATTGCCTGATGCCCCTGCAGGTACCAAGGGGCTATCATTATTTATTATCCCTAAATTTTTACCCGCGGCTGATGGTTCTGCCGGTGAGCGAAATGGCGTCCGCTGTGGCTCTATCGAGCATAAAATGGGTATTCATGGCAATGGCACGGCGGTACTTAACTTTGATAATGCCACAGGCTTTTTGATTGGTGAGCCACATAATGGCCTCAATGCGATGTTTACCTATATGAATGTGGCGCGTATTGGTACGGCCAGTCAGGGTGCTGCAGCTGCAGAGCGCTCATATCAAGGTGCTTCAGAATATGCACGGGAGCGCTTGGCAATGCGCTCGATCTCTGGGGTTAAGAACCCGGATGGTCCGGCCGATGCTATCGTTGAGCATCCGGATGTCCGTCGCATGCTACTGACACAGCGAGTTATTGCAGAAGGTGGTCGAGCTATGGTGACCTATGCCAGTCAGTTCGCTGATACTTACCGTGCCGGTAAATCCCCTGATGCTCGCGACGCTGCAGATGCTCGTTTGGGCTTCTGTACGCCGATTTTGAAAGGTTTTATTACCGAATTAGGTGTAGAGGCGGCGAATCATGGTGTGCAGGTATTTGGTGGCCATGGTTATATTCAAGAATGGGGCATGGAACAAATACTGCGTGATAGCCGCATTGCGACCCTTTACGAGGGAACCACAGGTATTCAGGCCCTGGATCTGGTGGGCCGCAAGGTACTGTTGGATAAATTTAAGCAGCTCAATATTTTCACCGGCGATATTTTTAAGTTTGCCGCCCAGTATTTACCCTGGAAAGCGGCGGGTAGAAATAAAGTAATGCGCAAACAGGCTTGGGCGATTACTAAATTGGCCATTAAATGGCGTGTAATGGGCTACCGTTTAGCGATGGGTGCAAAACGCAACCCTGACAGTGTTGGTGCTGCGTCAGTGGATTTTCTAATGTTCTCTGGTTATGCCTTTATGGCATTTATGTGGGCCCAGATGAGTGGTGCTGCGACCAGACAATTAGCGGCAGGTGAGGGTGACGCAGAGTTCTTGCAGTCTAAGCTTCACACCGCTGAGTTTTTCTTCCAGCGCATACTACCCCGAGCGGCTATGCACGCCAAAACAATGAGCGCCAATACTGAGAGTGTTATGGCAATGCCTACCAGCTATTTTGACGCATCCTAGGTTAGCTGGCTTATGCTAGCGCCTCATGGCGCTAGCTTTTTTTTATCATCCTATTTAACTTCGCCCTCTATCGTTCCTAGTAAAAAAACATCTTATGAAAATAGACAGGGTTTACCCTGATTGTTACAGTCCCGCGCACAATAGAAACTTTACAGAGAAAAGTTAATGGAATTTACCGATGTTGTTAAAGCGCGACATTCATACCGCGGATTTTTACCCAAACCGGTTGATGAGAGCAGCTTAGAAGAAGTCTTTGAATTGGCTCGCTGGGCGCCCTCCAACTGCAATGTGCAGCCTTGGCATGTGCATGTTTTGTCTGGTGAAGCCTGTGATCGAATGCGTGAAAAAATGAAAGTTGCGGCACTGGAAGGAGGTGAGGGAAATCCTGACTTCCCCTGGAAGGGTAAGTTTAGCGGCGATTACAAACAGCGTCAGATCTGTTCGGCACTTGGCCTCTGGGAGTATCAGGGTGTTACACGCCAGGATCGAGAGAAGCGTGCCTGGTCATGGATGCGCAACTTTGAGTTTTTCGATGCACCCCATGTAGCCTTTATTTTTATTACCGATGAATTTCCAGAACTCGTACGCCTGGCGGCCGATGTGGGTATGTTTACCCAGACTTTGATGTTGGCATTGGAAAATCAGGGTATAGGCTCATGCCCGCAGACCTCTGTTAGCTGCTTCCCTGATATGGTGCGTGAAGAGTTGGGTGTAGCAGATAACTTTAAGTTGCTGTTGGGAATTTCATTTGGCTACGTTGATGAAACTGATGGCGCCAATAACTTCCGTAGTGAGCGCGATCCTCTAGAAAAAACCACCACATTTCATTCGGCCTAACTGCATAGTTCAGGCAAACTCGAGCCGGTTTCTACCGCCGGCTTTAGCTTTGTAAAGTGCACGATCCGCCAGTTTTACTAGGTGAGAAAAACTACCTCGAGCCAAGCTTTTGGTACTCTGTTGACGGTGAACTATTACCATTGCGGCAGTACTAAAGACAATAAAATAAAGGAATCGGGTCCGGCAGATAGGCGGTTAAACCACAGCGTATTATTGACTAAAGCAAGGCTGGAGTTGCGAGTCGATTGGCTGCTGGAGACACCGGCGCTGGTCACATCTCCTTATAGCCTCCGCTTTAGTATTAGCAAATAGTTATTGCGCTGCCAGATTAGTTTAGGCCATTACCTGGGCGAGGCCGACAAAGCTTGTCGCCAATAAAATCCAGCCCAGTATTTGATAAAAGCTGCGGCTGTCTTGCTGGAGCAGGCGATTGTGGAAATGATGGCCAATAATATGGCCAATGCCTGCAAATGGGAGTAACCACAGGGCACCGAGCAGCTGAATATCAACCTTGGCGATAACAAAGGCGCTGAGTTTAATAGCGACCAAAACACACCAGATCATAAATAAGGTGTTGCGAAATTCATGGGGTTTTATATGGCGCAGGGCAACGGCAATGACCAGTGGCCCACCAATTAATGAGGTTCCGCTAACATAGGCAGCAGCTATGAGGAATATCACATCTAAAATGCGGTTATTGCTCTGCATTGGCTTGCCGAGAATATAGGTCAGTGAGTAAGCGGCAATTAATGAAAAGATAATAATATTCATTAAGTCGGTGGGCAGTACTAGCAGCCCTATAACCCCTGCCAGTTTGGGGATAATCATAATCAGCAGTGAGTAGCGCACAAAGGCCCAGTTAACGGTGCCCTGATGGTTGCTGGATCCATTAGATTTACGCTCTGCCTGGATGATGGTTAAGCCGGCAAAAAACAGCAGATGGATCGAAATAATAGGTAGAAAGATCAGTGGATCATTATGAATTAGCAGTAAGAAGGGCAGGGTAAATAGCGCACCGCCAAAACCCAGGCCAGAGCGCACGAAGCCACTCCAGATAAAGATTCCAGCAATAAGTGCATACTGATACCCAGCTAATTCAGGCATGGACGCCGCCAATTTCGCCGTACACTCGGCCATCGGATATCTCTTTGTTTAGCGCTTTGCGAATATCCACGATTTCTACTTCAAAATGCAGATTTTTACCCGCCAGTGGGTGATTCATATCCACATCAACATTAAACTTGCCGACTTTAATGACGCAGCCGGGTACCACGCCGCTAGCTGTGTTGACGTGAATATTTTTCCCTACTGCAAGTCTGGCCTCATGCTTGAGGTATTTTTTGGGTATGCGCTGGGTATTATTCATATTGCGCAGGCCATAACCTTCGGCGGGCATTACCGTAAATGAGAGCTTGGTGCCGACCTCGGCTTTGGCCACAGCAGTTTCGAAACCATCGACCATTTGACGACGACCATGCAAGTAAACCATGGGCTTATTATCATCGTAAGTTGTATCAATAAGTTCGTTATTATCGTCTCGAAGGTTATAGTGGACGCTGATAACGTGATTGGCGGAAACGTGCATTTTAGGCTCCGTATTTAGGGCCGCTATATTAACTTAAATATAGGGGTGACGAGCAGTTAAATGGCCCCCAGTAGAAATGATAGGAACAGTAATGTCATCCATAGATGATGATCTAGATAAACAGTTTGGCCAGCTATTCGGTGACGATGTAGAACCTCTCCGCGGCAAAGGTGCCAATCATATTGCCAAGCCTACGGCGGTGACTCCGGGGGTGCTGGAACGGCGTAAATCCGCTCAGCAAGAACAGCTGCGCGATGGCAACTTTCTCGATCCTATTTCTTCCATTACGCAAGTTGATCCCCATGAGTTTTTAGAGTTTGCGCGGCCCGGTGTGCAGCACGGCGTATACAAAAACCTGCGCATGGGCAAGTACGAGATACAGTCGCGACTTGACCTTCATCGCCATACAGTCGAGCAGGCGCGCAATGCGTTGTTTCGGTTTGTCGATGACTGCCAAAAACACGGTGTGCGTTGTGGGCTGGTAACCCATGGGATGGGCCTTGGGCTAGAACAGCCAGCGAAACTGAAGAGCTGTGTAAACCATTGGTTGCGGCAGTTTGATCAGGTTCTGGCTTTTCATACTGCACAAAAAACCCATGGTGGCGCGGGGTCAACCTATGTGTTGATTAAAAAAAATAAAGTTGCTCGACAAAAGACTAGTGATAGTTTAGAGCAGGCCCGACGTTTGAAACGCTAGGGCTGTTGAAGTACTGTGACCCGGCAAGTAGAAGAGGCAAAGATCTCCCCCAATGATCGTTTTAATGTCAGCCGGCGTATAGCAAATAATAATAAGAAAAGTGAGTGGGGTTTGCATGAGCCTAAGAGTCAATTTTTTAAAATTCCCTGTTAGTTGGTCAGTCTGATGCTGTCCCTGATGTTCGAACCATTGCCGGTTCTGTTTTTGTTGGCGGTGGCGATATGGCTGGTCAGCCTTTATAAAGATGATGTCAGCATTGCCGATTACAGCCGGTCGATTATGTTATTGGTCGCGGTCTTGGTTTATGTGGCTCGCGCTGGCGTAGAGAGTACGGTTAATCTAGTGCTAATCTTTATGGTCGCTATCTGGGCGTTACGACTGGCGAGTTTTTTGATAAAACGTGGACGCAACCAGCCAGAAGATCGTCGCTACAGTGCTATACGCAAAAAGCACTCGCCCAACTTTGCTCTTAAAAGTTTCTATCTTATTTTTATGTTTCAGGCCTTTCTGGTCTGGATTATCAGCGTTAGTTTTGTGCCAGGGTTTTTAGTTGATACCAGTCTCCAGTGGACGCTATTGCACTCTGTAGGTGCCGTTATTTGGCTTCTGGGCATGATTATTGAAACCACTGCTGACAATCAGCTACATCGTTTCAACCAGCTGGTTATAAAGGATCAACAAACATTGGATACAGGGCTTTGGCGTTACAGCCGCCACCCAAATTATTTCGGTGAATTTTGTATCTGGTGGGGCTGGTGTCTGTTTGCTATTCCCGCGGCTCTTGCAGCGGCGAGCCCGATACTGTTGATAGCGCCCTTGGTAATGACAATATTACTGGTGAAGATTTCTGGTGTGCGTTTGATGGAGCGAGGCATTGTTGAGCGACGACCGGATTATCAATCTTATCGGGATTGCACTAGCAGCTTCTTTCCCTGGCCGCCCCTTGAAAAAGTAAGTGACAATTAATGATGCGAAGTCTTGCCTTAATGCTGTTATGTTGCAGCCAATTGCTCTGGGCTGAAGCCGAAGCTGAGAAAAGCTGGAGCTTTAAAGTACTGATCAATGACCGTGAAGTGGGCAGTCATCAATTTGTGGTTGTCGAGCAGGGGGAGTTACTGTCGGTTACCTCAAAAATGGCATTAGATTTTAAGGTTCTTTTGATTAAGAGAGTGACCTACCAACATCAGGCGACTGAGACTTGGGATGCCGGGTGCCTGGCAGGTGCCAGTAGTGAAACCAGCCGTCAGGATAAAAAACTGTGGTTACAAGCCGTGGCGGAGGTGTCAGGGTTGTCAGTGCAAAGTGAGCAGGGTAGTGCACTGATAGAAGGCTGTGTGCGCAGCTTCGCTTACTGGGATCCCAAATTCTGTCTCTTATACACATCTGACGCTGCCGACGAGCGATCTAGTGTAGA
>OJBN01000179.1_pt1 | contig 17732 bp, 12 predicted proteins | sample 1590441 | NCBI WGS metagenome assembly OJBN01 (sample SAMN05416760, study PRJEB24817) | seawater metagenome | isolation source: Sea water | place: Canada:Atlantic | collected 2013-07 | reverse complement strand
CTACACTAGATCGCTCGTCGGCAGCGTCAGATGTGTATAAGAGACAGGAAAAGAAACTCATAAAAAGAGACAGTCCATTGATCCACCAGGGTACTGCACCACCGGCAGCGAAAAAGGATTTGGCGTTGCCGCCGCTGCGAGAAAATGACAAGCCCAGCGCAAAGACAAGCAGGGAAAATACGAGAGATGTTGCTATATCAAATGTACTCACAATGCTTAGACCTTTCCTGCAAATCAATGACTGTTGATAAACTATGTGCTTTGTGTGGCTGCCCCCAACTCGGGGACAGCCATAGGTTACACATTAAAACTTAGAAGTTGGCCGTTACTGAAAGCTTGTAGTTCTTGCCATAAATGGCATTGGTACGAAGCGCTTCAGGCACTGCATTGTAAGTGGTTAGCTGACTGTCTAACAGGTTGGTCGCTTCAAATCCTAGGGTGATGTTTTCGTTGACGTTATAACGGGCTGTAAAAGATAAGTCTTCGTAAGCATCGTTAAACACGCCAGTATCACCTGCGCCGATGGAATTCAGATAATCATCGCGCCAGTTGTAGGCGACACGCATATTGAAGTCATCTGTTTCGTAAAAGACCACAGCATTGACATTGTTTTCAGACAAACCGGGGAAACTAAGTTTACGTCCGGTAGCATCTGTCAGTGGCGTTTCGCCATCAATGAAAGAGTAGGTCAGAACCGTACCGAGGCCAGGAAAGAAATTAAGTGGCTGTTGATAAGAGACTTCAAGACCCTTAATTTTTGCACCCTCGCCATTCACTTCTCTCAGCACAAAGAAATCTTCGCCACCGTGGGATTCTAAGGTCGTTTCAGACACGATGTAGGTATCGATGTCTTTGTAAAACAAACCTGCAGACAACATGGACTCTTTTGCAAAATACCATTCCACTGAGGTATCGAATTGCACAGCAGAGAAAGGATCCAAATCAGGCGAACCACCCGATCCGTTACCGGTTGGATTGTTGACGTCTCTAAACAGACGAACACCGTTGTTCAAGGCGGTTGTTTCAGGGAAGGCAACCACCTTTGCGGCGCCGACTCGAACCAGCAGATCATTGGATACATCAAACTTGACTGTGGCCGATGGAAGGACTTCAGTATCGCTTCTGGTGAATGAGATATCGGAAAGTGTGCCATCAAGCTCTTGTTTGCCTGTTGATGTCAACTCGCGATCGATCACGCGAACACCAAAATTACCTGAAACCGGGGTGTTTCCCCACTGAGTTTCAAAGTTCGCCTTGGCGTAGACGGACAGAAACTCTTCTTCAATTTTGAAGTTATTCAATGCCGCACCACCGTCAGTACCTGCAGCACATTGCGCAACTTCAGCCGCTGAATAAAATTGTGCCATGGATTCACAACCAGCAATACCACCACCATTTAAAGAAGCTTCAAGGAAAGTTAGATAGTCACGGGGTACGCCGGTAAATTCACCGGGTAGATAGTCATCATTGGAGAATACTTCCAAGAAGCCTGCGGCCACTAGGTCACTTGCATCGGTCACACCCGACACACCACGAATGTCGACATTCAAATGGGATTTGGTGGTTTCCAAATTCTGAATTCGAGCACCGAATTCAAATGATGAAAATACCTCTGAGTCCAGCTCCCAATCAACATCGAAACGCGCGCTGAGATCATCGGTCTCATCGACAAACTCTTGGAAAAACATAATCGGGAGACTGAGGTTGGAGGCGTCGGTGAAATCATTTTGGAATTGGAACTCGCCAAAATCACCATTGCGTAGATCAAACACCACATTGTCCGGGTTCAAGGATTGTAGGCGCAAAAACTGCTGATCATAGGTGCCTTCCGATGCGGTGTAGGATAGCTTGGCTGACACGCTCACGGCATCAGAAGCCTGCCATGCTCCACTCACTGCGGTGGACTGAATGTCAGACCTGATGTCGGCAAACTCTACGTTGGTGTGTGTCGGACGCGTTACAACGCCGGCGACAATCACTTCGTTATCAGAGAAAACCACATCGTTATAATCACCGAAACCCGCATAATAACCCAACCACCGACGATCACGGTCAGATTCTAGCTTGGTGAGGTAGTGATCGAAGGTCAGCTCTAAGTCGTCGGAAGGACTGTACTGGAATATCACGTTCAAACCGGTTCTTTCACGGTCTTCCTCAATCTGCCAAGGGCGCGGATCTAAGTGGATCAAAGCAGAAATGCCGTCCCCATTGGGGTCGCTGGACACCTGGTTGCCAGAACTGTCAAACAGTCGATTGGCGAGACCAACCGTGTCCGCCAAAGCGTAGCCTGAGAAGGTGCCTAGGGCGTGTTCGGTGTTGCTACCTTCAGAGCGCACCAAGCTCACGAGGATACCCATAGTGTCATCAGCAAAGGTGTTGGAGTACATACCAAAGAATTCTTCGCCGTCACCGCCTAATTCGGCGTCAGAAAGGCTCACCGAACCGGCAATGTGCTGTCCGGGTTCGTCGAGGGGTTTGCGCGAAACAATATTAACAACGCCACCTAAGGCACCACCAATTTGATCTGCACCGGATAATTTTTCAACTTCCAACCGTGAAATCAAAGCGGCAGGTACGGTGCCCAAGAGACCATAGGTTGAGGTACCTAACTGATCGGGACCATCTGAGCCGCGACCGGCGGAATCCCAAATTTGACGTCCATTATAGAGAACGACATTCTGGCGAAGTCCGCGGATAGAAATGTCGCTACCCTGACCGATACCGCGATCAATTTGCACACCGGAAATTCGACCTAGAGATTCTGCCACAGTGGTATCAGGCATCTTACCGATATCGGCCGATACGATCGCATCCACAAACTGGCTGCTGTCACGCTTCACATCGCGGGCCTCACTGAGACTTTTGCGGATCGCCGTCACCACCACTTCTTCGATCACGGCTAGCTTTGCATCAGCCCCGGCGTTGTCTTGTGCTAACACGATAGGCGCGCAAGAACAGGCCAAAACCAAGGCCCCTAGCTGCGCTGTAATTCTCGATTGCGTATCCCCACCTTTTGCAGGGTAATTCGATTTCTTCATGATTTTTATCCCCTTCAATAATAATAATTTTTAGCTACGCCAGTCTCTCTAACAAGCCGTATCGAATACCGTAGTGATATATTCGAATTGCATGATAATAGCTATATTAGCAACATGTCAATGCAAAAAGCCTATCTATTTGGTGCTTAAGCGACCAAAATGCGTATTTCGTATCTATAAAAGCACCAAAAATTACAGTGTAGATTGTGTCACTGAGTTAAGCGGTAGTTAGAAATTAGGGGAAAAGAACTAGCTAGGACTGTCTACATAGACGGGCGGTACCGTATGCAGGTTAAAGCGCTCACTTAACTCTGCAATATTGAGCTGCGGTGCCTCGCTATTGACCTCCGCCGTTTCAATATCGTGCTTGGCCGCAAACAAAGCCTCCACTACATCGGGAATGGCGGATTCGGGGATCCAGCCCGACATACCCAGAGCACTGGTGACCGGGCTGCCAACGGGAACGGCGATGGTGTGATGAGGTTCGCCCGGATAGAGCGGTTCCGCGGGCGCGACTTCAATACGGGCATAACCTATTTTCTTTATCTGTTTTAAGGATGTCAGCAGGGATTCAATCCCTTTGGGAAACCCGGGAATGACTTGGTCTTCGTACATCTGGCGCACATGCTCTTCAGAAGCATCCGCCAGCAGAGCCATGCCCACGCCACTTTTGGTGGCGGGGAAAAGTCCGATACGACCAATCGCTTCGCCGGGACTCATGCCCGTTTGTGCGTGATAAAGAAAGGAAACCGAATCTCGCCACAACACACCCAAGGCAACCACTCGACCAAAACGCTGCAACTTTTCCATCGGACCAATCGCGTTCCGCAGTAAACCAGAGGCGTACAAACTTTGTGCAGCCAATACGTGCATGCCGGGTCCGGCGGTGTATTTTCGGTTGGCGGTCTGATGCGCCAATCCCAAAAAGTTTAGAGTTTTCAGCAGACGATTAACGCGTGTTGTTTCCATACCCAAACGGCGCGCCAATTCCCTGCACCCAATAGGCTCATCTGAAGTGGCGAGCGCTTGGAGCGTCACGATGCCGTCAATTAGGCTTTGATTAGGCTGTGCACCTGCTTTGGGGGGCATAGGTCTGAGTTCCTTTATTAGCGGTTTGTGATTGCACTGGAATGAGCCTTACGACACTCCTTTTACAATAATAGTTAATTTCAAATATAGCAACACCGCCTACCTCAATACTCACAAAATATAGAAAGGATAGGAATTCCAAAGCTACTATCCCAGCTGTTACAAGCTGCATAAATGTAGCCTCATTTTGTGGGGCTGTCCGCACTCTCTAGTTCTCGCGGTAACAGATAACTTTTGATACGGCCAATGGCGTTAGCCGCTGATATTGCAGTAAAAGTACTGTTGACGAGTACTTTTGAGCAGACATTAATGTGCGTTATGGATGAGGCGACTCGAGTGGTTTATCAAGGTGCTCTTGACCGTCATAGGTAGGCTGAATTTTTGCAGAAAATTTTTTTGAAAATCGATTCTGAATCGCTCATGCATTCTTTGCAGTAGTCATGGACAACCCTCCCCTATCCCCGATCTGGGACATTGGAACCTTGTTATCGATTGGTTTCTAGGAACCTTGTTTGTCAGTAACCCTTTTAGATGGGCGCAGGGCCGAGGTCATAGGTCAGATACATAGGCCATAGGTCAGTTATCCTCTGCCATACATCATTTGTTGTGTGTTGGAGGGTATAGGACATAGGACAGTAGCCCCCGACATTAGCATTAACTATTGATTGTCAACGAGCATAGGTCATATGACATAGGTCAACGGCCACTCGCCAGAGGCTCGCGTCCCTTGCCCGACGGGGGTGTGTGTCACGACTTACAGAACAGGTTTTGGTGGCACACATTGTGGCAAACATTATTCTCTATATATATATCAATGACTTACATAAGTGTGTGTCATGTGTGTCATGTGTGTCACCTATTTCCTACTTACATAATAATACCTTTACTAATATTGACTTTTAAAATACCAATAAGACTAATTTAGGTGGCACACATGGCACACATTTACTCTACCCCACGTCATTGCTGACTTTCTTACCTTTTCGTTGGTGGCACACAAGCGGCACACAGCCGGCACACACCTCTTTTGGTGGCACACATTTCACTCCGCTGTTAACCAAAACCACGGACAAAGGTTAACTGTCCGTTGATAACTGTTCGCATTCGCCCCCCCCTGAGTTAAGTAGCCTCTTTTAAAGACATCAAAAATGCCTCCACATCATCTTCAAACCAACCCACACTCCTTTCGCCGAGACTAACCCTCGATGGAAATCGCCCCAGTTTCTCAAATCGGTAAATCGTGGTCTTTGAAAGACCTGTTACTGCCTTTACTTCACTTAACCGCATTATTCTTAAAGCCATATCATTGTCCTGTTACTGCGGAGCTTCTTGCTCCGTAATTGAAAGTGCACCAGCAGATAAGTCTGTGGTGCGTGATTGGCTAACTCGTTTAGACCACCAGTCCATCATATCCCTGCGCCGATCAACATACTCAGCGCGGTTATATGCGGCTCTTACAGTGTTTTTGTCAGTATGTGCTAATGCTGACTCAACAATGTCTGGTGCAAAGCCGTGTTCATTTAAAATTGTACTTGCCAACGATCTCATTCCATGTGAGACCAACTGACCTTCGTAACCCATTCTCTTTAAAGCCATATTGGCTGTTTGAGAATTCATGCTTTCCAGAGGTTTTACCTCAGAGGGGAAGATAAACTGACTGAGACTGCTTATAACTCGCATTTCATCGAGGATCTCTATCATCTCAGAAGACAGCGGTACTATATGCTGGCGCTTCTTTTTCATCCGTGACGCGGGGATGGTCCAAAGCTTTGCATCAATATCAATTTCAGCCCATTCGGCGGCCGCAGCTTCGCTTGGCCTTACCATGGAATGTAGTTGCCACAGCACCAAGTTACGGGTGGTCAAACGAATGGAGGCGCCATAGATTCGTCTGACCAGGTCGTCCAACTGACTTGGCAATAAGGTGGGTAAATGCTTTTTAGCCGGTGCTATAAAGGCGTCTTTAATGCCGGATAGAGGATTGGCGCCAAGAATGATTCCAGTATTCACGGCAAACACCATGATCTCATTCAGTCGCTGGCATAACCGTTTGACTGTCTCATAGCTACCCTTGGCTTCTATCGGTTTTAGCACACTAATAACCGAGGGGGCAGTAATCGAGTTAATTGGTTTCTGTCCCATGTAAGGGAATATATGCAAGGCTAGTGAGCGCCAGATATCATCCGCATGATCACTGCTAACCTTGCTCTTCTTTACACACAACCAGTCTGTAGCCACTTTTTCTAACGTGTTCGCAGCTGCTGCTTTTTCCGCAGCCAAATGTTCTTTACGATGAAATTTCGGATCGATATCCTGGGCTAATAGATCTCGGTATTCAGAACGAATAACTCTTGCGGAGGACAATGACACTGTGGGGTAGATGCCCAGGCTTATGTTGGCGCGGACCTTAGTGATTGGACGCTGGTAATTGAATATCCAGTACTTGTCGCCACCCGGTCGAACACGCAACGCGAGACCGAGGCCATCAGCTAAGTTGTATTCTTTAGCTTTGCCTCGTGCGTTGTTTATTTCTGTATTAGTCAGTGGCTTAGTAACTTTGGGCATGTAACAAAAGGACTGTGCTCTCCTCTTTTTTGTTACATTAATTGTTACATAAAACGCGGATTTTTACAATATGCGATGAATCTTTTTGCGCCTTTAAAAACCTATAAAACCTATTTAAATCAATACTTTATGGTTCTTTAAAGCCCCTTGCGGGGCTGTTATTTGGTGGAGGCGGCGGGAATTGAACCCGCGTCCGCCAGTCCGCTGCCTACGGCTCTACATGCTTAGTTCAGTCTTTAATTTTAGGGCGCTGCAACCCGACTGACAGGGCGCACAACGCACGATTTCGGTAAGTTTTTAGTGAATCGGCCCCGAACAAACTTCATCACGATCTTATGAGATATGACGCCTGAGCGTTATCTCTCCCGAAGGATGTCAAACTCTGGACGCATAAGCACGGCTCCAGTCAGACGGCACTACACTGGGGTTTAAGCAGCTAGTGCGTAGTTGTCGTCGTTGGCAACTATAAGTTTGCGACTTTGGATTAACGAGATTGGTCACCATCTCGGCATGCACCGGAGGTTTTGTAACCGTCGTCGAATCCAAAACGCCCCCATGAGGGCGAGATTTTAGCACAGCTGTGGCCTAGTGCGACTGACTTTGGTCAAAACAATTTTTAGATCGAATTTATGGGGTGAATCACCTAGAATCGGCGTCTGTAAAAATAATAACAAGGAATACAGCAATGCAAAGAGGTGAGTTTTCTTCTCGACTGGCGTTTATTTTTGCCGCATCTGGGTCTGCCGTTGGGCTGGGTAATATCTGGGGCTTCCCTACTAATGCTGCCCAAAATGGGGGTGCTGTATTTGTCTTGATGTATCTCATTCTGGCGTTTTTGCTGGCCTACCCTGCCATGATGGCGGAGTTGATTATTGGCCGCCATACGCGCGCTAATATGGTCAATGCTCTGCAGGCTATCTCGCCGGGGCAAACCGCTAAGACTATTGGTAAGTTAACTGGTATTGGCGGCATGGTCACTGCCGGGCTGATTCTGAGTTTCTACAGTATTGTGGCAGGCTGGTTTATCGCTTTTATGCTTGAGCCATTGACCTCGGTTGTGGGTCTTGAGTCTATGGGCAACTGGCTTACGGAGTTTAGCCTGGTGCGCAATATTGGGTTTGCGGGCTTCTTTATACTATTAACGGTATTAATTATTAGTGCTGGTGTTGTGAAGGGTATTGAGAAGTGGTCAAGTCGCTTGATGCCTTCGCTATTTGTGTTGATGGGCGCGCTTATTCTCTATGTGCTAACCCAAGATGGTGCTATGGAAGGACTAAAGCATTACTTGGTACCCGATTTCTCTCAAATTACTGATCCCAATCTGATTGTTAGTGCTCTGGGGCAAGCCTTTTTCTCTATGTCTCTGGGTGTGGGCACTATGTTGGTGTATGGCTCTTATATTCGCGCCGATGAGAATTTGCCGGTGGTCGGTGCGCTGGTCACGCTCACTGATACCTCAGTGGCTTTTTTGGCGGGCTTGCTGGTGCTGCCAGCCATTTTTGTGGCACAGAATCTGGGGGTCACTATTTATGCCGAGAGCGGCAATTTAATTGCTGGGCCTGACCTTATTTTCCAGGTGTTGCCGGCCCTGTTTGACGGCATGGGAGCCACGGGTTTATTTGTGGGGCTGGCTTTCTTTGTGTTGATGTCGATTGCGGCCGTTACTTCTTCGATCTCTATGCTTGAGGTGCCGGTGTCCTATGCTGTGGAGGCTCATCAGGTCAATCGCAACAGGGCGACTTGGCTAGTTGGGTTGCTGGTATTTGGTTTTAGCACGCTGATCTGTTTTAACTTTGATGCGCTATTTGGCTTTGTGATTACTATGACCACTGAGCGGGCACAGCCGCTGCTGAGCATGATGCTGTGTATTTTTGCGGGTTGGGTTTTCTATCGCAATGGTATTCTTGAAGAGCTTAAGAGTGGTCATCCAGATATTGAGCAGAGGTTATTTTGGAAGATATGGCCTGTGTATGTGAAGTTCTTTTGTCCGGCGCTGATTCTGCTGACCTTTGCTCAGGGGTTCTGAGCAAAGGGTTTCAATCAAACTGCGCTCCTTTATAAAAACCGGCTATTTTTCGAAAACTGCCCGCGCAAAAATTCCATCTGATCTCCCAGTATGCGGCGGCTATTAATCAGGGCCAGATACTCGGCATTATTAGGCGCATAGGGTAGTGCAACCAGCTGCATATTGGCTTCTTCTGGGGTCTGGTCGGCTTTATGCTGATTGCAACGCTTGCAGGCTGCTACAACATTTTCCCACCGATCTATGCCACCGCGAGACTTTGGATAAATATGATCGCGAGTGAGTTTTTGTGGGGGAAACTCCCTTGTGCAGTACATGCAGAGATAGGCATCGCGGGCAAATAGGGTGGGATTTGTCAGGGGGTAGTTGGTGCGCGGTCGGGCTAGCTGTTCGCCACCACAGGCAATAATACTGGGTAAATCGACCATCGAGCGCTCACCGGTAAGGCGCTGTGTGCCGCCATAGATCTCTCGAACGGTGTCGCCCAGTGTCCAAACGACTAGGTCGCGGGCATACATACATACGGCCTGCTCCCAGTTAAGCCATTCTATGGGTTGGCCTGCGACATTTAATCTTAAAATTCTCATATTCAATGGTGATAACCCCTTAAATATTAAATCTTTAAAATATTAATCTGTGCGCCTTTTATATACAGTATAGATCTTCGCGTTTGGCGCTCTATCAACGCTAAAACTGCGCATTGACCCGCTCAGTTTGGTTGGCTAGTGTGGCAGCCCACTGTCAGGTGCGTTAACCCAATATAACAGGTGAGATTTAGTGACTAAAGAAAAAAAAGCAATCGACTTTGAGCAGCAGCTAGAGAACCTAGAGGCGCTGGTGGAGTCCCTTGAAAGTGGCGGCCTTAGTTTAGAGGACTCGCTAAAGTCTTTTGAGCAGGGTATTAAGGTTGCTCGCGATTGTCAGCAGGCATTGAAGCAGGCTGAGCAGAAGGTTGAGTTACTGATGCGTCAGGGTGATGAGCTTGTCAGCCAACCTTTTGATGCAGACGGCGAATAACCTATTTCAATGAAAGACTACCTCAACCAGTGTAACGCACAGGTCGACGCCCAACTTGAGCGCATTCTGCCCATTGTCCAAGGCCCTGCCGAGCATCTTTTTGCGGCTATGCGCTACTCTGTCTTTAACGGCGGTAAACGCATTCGTCCGGCGCTGTGTTTTGCGGCCGCTTCGGCTATCGCTGAGCCCGACACAACAGATACTAGTGCTGCCGTGGCTGCTGCGCTGGAAATGATTCATGCCTATTCGCTGATTCATGATGACTTACCGGCCATGGATAACGATGATTTGCGTCGCGGCAAACCCACCTGCCATATTCAGTTTGATGAGGCGACGGCCATTTTAGCGGGGGATGCCCTGCAATCATTGGCCTTCCAGCAGCTAAGTGAACTCAAAAATATCAGTGCTGATACGGCACTGCAGCTAGTGTCTATGTTGTCGCGGTATGGCGGTTGCAGCGGTATGATGGCGGGCCAGGCCATTGATTTAGCGGCTACTGGCCAGCTGCTTGATTTAGACCAGCTTAAAAATATGCACGCCCATAAAACCGGCGCCTTAATTGAGGCCAGCGTGTTGATGGGCGCGGTAGCGACCCAGGCTGCCACTGAAGCGCAACTCGAGGCGCTAACCGGTTTTGCTCGCGCTATTGGACTGGCCTTTCAAATTCAAGATGATATTTTGGATGTGGAGAGCTCTACTGAGCAGCTTGGCAAACAGCAGGGGTCGGATATTACTAATGGCAAGTCCACCTATACCTCGATTTTGGGCTTGAAACAGGCGCGCAGTCAGGCAACTGAACTCTATCAGCACAGTTTGGACTGTCTTGAGCCCTTTGCTGAGCGTGCCGATGCCCTGCGCTTTATCGCCAGCTTTATTGTTAATCGGGCTTATTAACGCATCTATTTGGTGTAATATTTGCTTTCAATCTAAGACGTAATAACTAATGTCAAAAACATTTACGGATATACCACTCAGCCGCCCGGATACACCGCTACTGGATCGTATCAGTGCGCCGGCTGACCTGCGTCATTTGGATGACGACCAGCTGCTGGTTGTAGCTGATGAGTTGCGCTCTTTTATGCTCTATTGCGTGGGTAAAACTGGCGGCCACTTTGGTGCTGGGCTCGGCGTTACCGAGCTGACAATTGCCCTGCACTACGTATTTAACACGCCCAATGATCGCTTGGTCTGGGATGTCGGTCATCAAACTTATCCCCATAAAATTCTTACTGGCCGTCGCGAGCAGATGCTTACTATGCGTCAAAAAGAGGGCCTATCTGGCTTTCCCAAGCGTTCGGAGAGTGACTACGATACGTTTGGTGTGGGCCATTCCAGTACCTCTATTAGTGCGGCTCTGGGTATGGCGATGGCCTCGGCACAGTTGGGCGAAGATCGCAGAACTGTCGCGGTAATGGGTGATGGTGCCATGACTGCAGGTATGGCCTTTGAAGCCATTAACCATGCCAGTCATGTGGATAAAAACCTACTGGTAGTGCTTAACGATAACCAGATGTCTATCGGTCATAATGTTGGTGGCCTCTCGACTTATTTCTCGAAGCTTTGGTCGAGTAAGTTTTATACTCAGTTCCGTGAAGGGGGTAAAAAAGCGCTGAGCGGCATGCCCCATGCCACGAATTTTGTGCGTCGCACTGAAGAGTATATGAAGAGTATGGTGTCGCCTGCCACCATCTTTGAAGAATTGGGTTTTTATTATATTGGCCCTATCGATGGCCATGATCTACCACTGTTAGTAAAAACACTCGGCAATCTTAAAGAGATTAATGGACCTGTATTACTGCATGTTATTACCCACAAAGGTAAAGGTTTTGAGCCTGCGGAAAATGACCCTGTGGGTTACCACGCCTTAAATAAAATCGAGCCCAAGCCCATTGTGCAGGCAGCTGCGGTAACTCCTGCCGATAAAGCCAAGCCCAAGTATCAAAAGGTCTTTGGCGACTGGCTATGTGATATGGCTGAGCAGGATAAACGTCTGGTGGGTATCACGCCCGCTATGTGCGATGGCTCAGGTATGAATGAGTTTGCCGAGCGCTTTCCCCAGCGTTTTGAAGATGTGGCCATTGCTGAGCAGCATGCGGTAACGGTTGCCGCCGGTATGGCCTGCGAAGGCTCTAAACCTGTGGTGGCTATTTACTCAACGTTTTTACAGCGCGCCTATGATCAGCTAATTCACGATGTGGCCCTGCAAAATCTAGATGTATTATTTGCGCTAGATCGCGCTGGCCTAGTTGGCGAAGATGGTGCGACTCACGCCGGTGCCTACGATATTAGTTATCTGCGCTGCATTCCCAATATGATGATTATGGCGCCCTCTGACGAAAATGAAACGCGTCAGTTACTCTATACAGGCTATAGGCATAATGGCCCCGCCGCTGTGCGCTATCCCAGAGGCACTGGCCCTGGTGCTGTGATTGAAAAGTCCATGACAGCTCTGCCAATTGGCAAAGGTGTTATTAGACGCGAAGGCGTTCAGGTTGCCATTTTGAATTTTGGTACTCTGCTGCCCTCGGGCTTGGAAGTAGCCGAACAGATTAATGCCACTGTAGCGGATATGCGTTTTGTTAAACCGATAGATGAAAGCTTGATTCGTCAGCTTGCCGAAGACCATCAGCTGCTGGTTACCTTGGAAGAAAATAGTGTTGCTGGCGGTGCCGGTGCTGCGGTGAGCGAATTTTTAGCGGCGCAGGGTATTGTTATGCCTGTGCTGCATTTAGGCCTACCGGATCACTTTGTCGATCATGGCAAACACAGTGAGCAGTTAACTGATACAGGCCTGGATAGCGCCAATATTTTACAGTCTATTGAACAGCGCCTTGAGCTTCTAAAAACCGCAGATCAGGTCGCGCAAATATAAAAGAGGCAAGACGATGAAATTCTATGATTGCGCCACCGCGCCCAGCCCCCGCAGAGTAAGAATATTTTTAGCCGAGAAAGGTATTGAGCTAGAAACCATTCAGGTTGATCTGGCTAAAGGCGAACAGTTCTCTGAAGAATTTAAAGCCATCAATCCATTGGGCGAAGTGCCGCTGTTAGTGCTAGAGGACGGTACTACTATTAGTCAGGTCAATGCTATTTGCCGCTATCTGGAAGAGGTCTATCCCGAGACGCCCCTGCATGGTCGCAACCCTGTGGAGCGCGCGCAGGTGGAGTCATCTAATAGTCAGCTGCAAGCCAATGGCTTGACTGCAGTGGCGGAAGCCTTTAGAAATGCGACACCTGGATTTAAGCATCGGGCCATGCCTGGGCCCCATAACTATGAGCAAATTCCGCAACTCGCAGAACGCGGGTTGTTGCGACTCGATAATTTATTTTCTGACCTAAATACCCATTTGGCCGATAGCCAATATATTGTTGGCGACTATTTTTCAGTGGCCGATATTACAGCACTGACCACTGTCGACTTTGCCAAATGGGTTAAAAAACGTATCCCTGAAGACTGCAGCAATCTTCAGCGCTGGTACGACCAAGTTGATAGCCGCCCCAGCGCTAAGGCTTAGGGTAAGGAATTACTGCTGATTACAGTAAATCCTGGTGCAGCGGTGATCGTATTGCCATCACTGTAACTGACCTCAATATTCTGATCGGTGAAGTTATATACCACATAAGTTCTGATACCGTCTTTATCAAAGGCCAATGCTGCCGGATAGTTCGCCTTCAAGTCTCCGGTGCCAGTCTTTAACTGACCCAGTGCATTAAAGGTGTGGATCCAATGATAGGTATGCGCCTTGGACTCACCTGCTTCAGGGGCATAACTGCCCGCAATGTTGTAATCAGCAATTGCCGCTTCTGCATCCACCATGGCCCATAAATTCCACCATAGATCGCGCCACTGATCATCGGGTAGCCCTGAGGGTTTGCCGTTGGGCGCCTCACTTAATCCCAGAGCCACATAGTCTTCCATATAGTCTGAATACAGACCTACATGCAGTATAAGGGGGCTGGATGGCAGGCCTTGAATCCCCAGAATATGCGCAAATTTACCGCTAAACCAGGTAGAGAAATCTGCGCCATCACCCCAGATAATAGAGGTGGTAATTCGGTTATATCCATCGGGGAAATTATCTGCATCGGAACTAACATTATTGTAACCATCAATATTATTCCAATACTCCCAGTAGGTCGCACCGGTTGAGGCATGCAGGTACATACCGCGCTCAGTTAACTCGATATTTCCCGTGGTTAATCCATACAGAATAATGGCGCCATAGGCAGTAGCAGCCTCCGACGTAGATTCATTGTTATTGCCGCGCATAAAATTAATCTGGCCATCGGCCCAAGAGAAACCATTGGCAGGATCAAAATTGCGCACATGAGGGAATAATGGGTCGTCCTTATCTGCGGCATAATCACGAATCAGTAGTTCAATCATCGGCCCATATTGATCGTCACCACACCAGGCTACGTCAACCCGACATATCTCGGCAGCCGCGCGAACAAAATAGCCATAGTGGAAATGGTGATCGGCAAGTCGTTGATGGGAACCATAGGATTCATCAAACCCGAGCAAGGTATTCCAATCATCATCGTAGACAAAGTATTTTTTGGTATTGAGCGTGCCATCCGTTTCTGCGGTAAACCAGTCTTCAAGCTCTGCCTTTAACCAGTTGATCAGCTGATCGGCTTCACTCTGCATATCGAGGGAATGTGCAATAGCAGCCAGCTCAGCCACTTTGCCATAACTCTTGCCAGACCAGTATGTATCGGTATTTTCAACACCTCCACTGGATAGGTTCCAAGTACCAGAACCCTGCTCCACAAAGTCAGTGACTAGCCCCTTAAGCGTTGCCTGATCAAGGCTATCGCCCGTCACTGGCAAGGTCGGCAAAACGCCAACATAGGGTATCTGGTAGCTAAATTCATCAACCTCGGCAAACTTAACCGTACCTCGAGCACTTCGGACCTTATAGCTGGTGGTTGGCTGGGATGTATTTTTCCAATGAAGAGGGTGCATGCCAGCAATGGTCTCTACCGGCATCCCCTGATCATCCATATAACGGTGGGTAACCGTTACCTCATTGGTTGAACCATCCACTTGATAATCAATATCGACTGAAGCCACAGTGTTGCGGGCCTTGCTGGCAAATAAATCAATCATGGTACTTGGTGCAGTGCCGGCATCTAGATGTGGCAAGTAAACCAAGGTCATTTCTTTGGCGCTATTATTAACGCCAATTTTACTGCCAGAACTATTGGTAAAGGTTGTTGCTCCCTCGCCAACAATTAAATAGTTGTTGGTATTGCTATGTACTCTGGTCCAGACACCTAATACATTATTGCCAGTATTAAAGGTACCCTTTTCATTGCCATCTTCACGTAGTGTGCGAACCTCCAGATTACCGCTGTGCGCCTTAAAGTATATGTAGGGCGATCCATGCACAAAGGTCGCCTCCATTACATCGGTACTGCCACTTTTCCACATTACTGTCACAGAGCCCTCACTGTGATCTTTAGTGTAGGCCTCTAAATTGTTGTAATCTGAATTGCCGACGGCAATTCCATCAGAGACCTCAGCAGAGTGGTCTGGAATAGCATAGTAAAACTGATTCGCTCCCACGGATTTTAATCCGGCAGGAATACCCAGTACCCGCACCCCTTTGTCAGTAACTCGAGCCGTAATAGGGTCTGGCGTGATATAGGCCGCATCGGCTGCATCACCTACGGTCATTTCCCCTAGAAATGAGACAGAACCCCACCATTTATGAGTTTGTGTAGGCTTTTGCGCAGCAGGGCCGGTCAACTGAGGGTACAGCTTAGTAATATTACCTGTCGGTATCCCAGTGCCCTGATCACACCCCTGAGCCTGGATATCTGACTGGGTTGATATTACACCAGCGTTTTCGACCCAGTAACCATAATCATCCTTACAGCGATGGCTGGCCTTGTATATGGTATCTGCAATACTGCCAGCACCATAGGCATCAACCGTATAATCTGTTGGGCCTTGGGAACCTCCACCGCCACTATTATCGGTCGGCGGTGTGGAGCCATCAGCGATACCACTAAAGCGCATATTATCTATTCGATAAACAACACCGGGGCTGGTGCCAATAGCAGGGAAAAAGACTAAGGGCGCGGTGACACTGGACAAGTCTAATTGACTACCGGTCGTGAGTGTCGATAACGGAATACTGATCGCTTCCCAATTGCCGGTGGCAGCAATCTGTGAAACCACAATTTCGCCAGAGGTTTTTTGGGTAGTTGTCTCTAATTTTATTTTAAAGCCACTAGACAGGTTTTTGGTGCCGCTATTAACCACCTTGATATCAAATTCAAGCTGCCCTGCGCTGTAATCACTGAGGTCGACCGAAGGACTAGGACCCACAACAATACCCGCATGCCCGGCGTTGGCGCTGTAGCTCACCTCCAGCACATCGCCTTTATCTGTGTCTGCAACTACCGCCCAGTCGATACTGTCACAGGTCTCTGTGCCAGCCTGCTGGTCAGTGCAATCGGCATAACCATTGGGACCTGAAAGCGAATCAAAGGCCGAGAATTTAAGATTACCGCCCCAGATATCGGCTACGACACCATCAATTAACACCGCTGTATCACCCTCATTGAGCCCTGGAGTCGTTGGCGGATCAATAATCGCAATGTTGGCAACCATCGCCTCATGGGTATAACAGTAATAGCTAAGGCTGGTTTCGGTATAGTCTGTCGGAACCCTAATGGTCAGCGATTGACCTTTGGCAATGGAGCCTATGCCATTAATAATATTGTTATCTGAAGTGCTACTGACAAGCACATCACTGAGGCCAGTGCGCCAGCCTGAGCCCAAATTAAATGGGTGGCCATCATCAGTTCTGATGAACTTATAGACCTTTCCACGCACCAGTTCTAGCGTTTCTGCTGTGCCACCTTCGGTGCTGCTAAACAAGTAATAGGGTGCGTCAAAAGCGCTGCTATTTAGACGGACATAGACAGTTTGAACTGCGTCATCAGTATCGGCATTGTCGCCAATACCATCCAGATCAGAGTCCTGAGTCTCTTCGGCATCGAGTGGGAAAGTATCCTCTGTATCAAGAACTCCATCGCCATCATCATCGGTATCCGCATTGTTGCCTATCTGATCGCCGTCAGTATCAACGGACTCATTGGCATCGAGTGGGAACGCATCCACGGCGTCAGCAACATTGTCGCCGTCATCATCAGTATCGATTAGATTAACTGTGCCATCGTTGTCTGTATCTATTTGAGAGTTGTAAAAATCATTGTTTGAGAAGACGCTTTGAATATCGGTTTCAGCAATAAAGGCATCCAGACTTGTATCCCCAGCCACTACATCAATGACTGAGTTACGCAGCGTAGTTTGAATGGTGTGCATAAAATCTATTGCTGCCGCGGAGGTAGGATCTGCACTCTCTCCCGACATTGCCTCATTAATATCGACCATATTGTCCGCCACGGCGGCAATAACCTCGGCGGTAACTGATGGCGAGCTAGTCATAGCTCGGCTAATAATTGCAGTAAGCTCGCCGACAGACTGAAAATTCATGGCACCATTACTGCCAATCTGTGTCGCTATGGATGTCGCAGTATTCTCAGCCAGTGCCGCCAACTCTTCGGCATCTTCCGTTGCCGCAAGGGCTTGCACCATGATCATAATCAGTGCGATCTGTTGATTAACTTGCTGTATCTGCTGGGCGTTTTGATCACCTGATTCTGCCAGCGCCCAGATATCCATGGCCAGAAAGTCATCAACGCTGCCATCTATGCCCATAGCCGTCAAAATAGCAGCCTTAGCTTGATCGCCCTCTGCTCCCGCAATCACCGAACTTAAGGGTGAGACCGTCACGGCATTACTGAGGTCGCTTGGAAGGTCAGCGATAAGTGCTAAGTCTTCCATCTCAACACCCGTAATGATGTCTTTGCCGCCCAGGGAAACCAGTCGCCCGGAGTTACCATCTTCTGGCTCTGACACAGCAAAGTAACCCCTGTCTCTTATACACATCTGACGCTGCCGACGAGCGATCTAGTGTAGA
>OJBN01000178.1_pt1 | contig 17742 bp, 16 predicted proteins | sample 1590441 | NCBI WGS metagenome assembly OJBN01 (sample SAMN05416760, study PRJEB24817) | seawater metagenome | isolation source: Sea water | place: Canada:Atlantic | collected 2013-07 | reverse complement strand
CAATTCTATATTGGCGAGAATATCGTCTGGCCTCAGCGAATCTGCAAACAAATCCGCCAAGTGGGGCTGCTCTAAAAAGTCGAGGCGAACAACTTGAACAAAGTGCTCACCAAAAAGCTTTTCAAGCAAATAGGATTTTCCCGTTTGCCTTGCGCCGTCCAAAAGAATTGGTTTGCGCTTGTCTCGTTTTTTCCAATCTAGCAATTGCTGCAGTAGTAAACGCTTCATCTGTTCTCACCAAAGTTCAATTTGGAGCGTAGCATATACCTAAAAGCCAAATATTACACTTTTATGCGCATAAAAGTGTCGATTATTGTCTTTTTTATGCGCATAAAAATGTATTACCAGCACAAATCTCATTTTTATTTGAGATAATCCAACACAGGTTGAGTTATGTGTACTCTAGACTCCAGCTTTTCGACAGGATGCATTTGAATACTTAATCGCAAGAAGCACTGTTAACGAATAACAGTTAACGCTAGTTCCGTTTGATTGTTTCGCTGCCTGCGCTAGGGTCAAAATCTAGTGGTACAATATCGCCTTTATCGGGCACATATCTAGCCATTAGATTTCTCGACCACTTGGCTTGGCATCTATCCAACCATGATCTTCTTCAAGCACCCTAAAGCTCTTTTTTGGACTGTCAGCTAAAAGATCCTCTAGTGTCATGGGCTCATCGAGCAATGTCATTACCAACGTCCCTGCCCTAGCCTCAACATTGACTTTATCCCCCAGCCCAATCCCGGCTGCATCAAGCATAGGCAACGGGATAATAGTTCCTGCAGAGTTTCCCCATTTACGAATAATGGTCTTCACGACAGCACCCTTTGGTTAAACATTGCTTTTACTGTCAGTGCTAAAAGGTTTAAACAATCCCGTTTGGATGATGATAAAAGCCATTATCAGACCCCACCCCTACCAGTCTCAGCATCAACCTCAGACCTCAGCACCTCAATCTCCTGCTCAAGCCGTTTGTACTCATCCTGCTTTCGCGCTAGGAACCGCACCGTAATGGCTGCCTTCTCCACTATACCCTTGGGTGTCAGCAGGTAGGCATAGCCGAGTTTATTATTGGAGCGCTGAAAGTTATCCAGCTTTATTAGACCGACATCGATCAGTGACTTCACAACATAGTGAGTCTTACCCAAGCTAACGCCGAGCTCGGCCGACAGCTGGCGCTGGGTTAGCTGGGGGTTTTGCTCTAGCAGTCTAAGCACGCTGAGCTGGATTTCATCGTTGGGCATAGGCTTTTATTATTTATCAGGCAGGCTACCGCACGGTCGTGACATTACGCTCATGACCGTCAAAAAAAACATCTTGTTCAACTGATGAACAAGATGAAAGTGTAGCACAATAAATGCGCCTCGCTTATATATAACAAATTAAACGTGCGCTGCGGCCTAAAGGTCAGCCCTCTTGCTGGCTTTGCTGTTTAAGCCAGCGCATAACAAGCAAGTATAGTCCAGTCTCAGCAACAAACACCCACAGCCAATCTGGGCTGTCCGCCGCTCGCCAACTGGTGATATATCCCAGCAGAGCAAGGCCCGCAGTGCAGCCACTAATCAGCAGGCCAGTGACGGAGTTTGCCATCACCTTTGAGGAGAAAACTGGTTTCAGCTTACGGTGTAAATGATTATGTAGGTGGCCATCATCAGCGACAAACGGTGAGCGCCCTGACGCTAGCCGCCGCGTTATGCTGGCAACAAAATCAAGGCAGGGGTACGCCGCTAGAGCCAACATAAACCAGATAGAAAAGTCGCCCTCTATGACGCCGATAAGCCCGTAACCCAAAATAATGGCGCCCAGGCCATAGCTCCCGGTATCGCCCAGAAAGAACCAGCCTGAGATAATGTTAAACAGCAGGAACATGGTGCAGGCGAACATCAGAATCCCGTCAATGGGGCGTCCATATTCCAAAAAGAAGATAACAAAGGCGGCAAAGGCGATGCCGGGCACCAAGCCATTGGCACCGTCAGCCATATTAAAGGCATTAATAAAGCCTACGCAGAACGTCGTGGTTAATAGCCAAGCAAGCAGTGGCACTTGTAATAAATCATCCAGCCCCATAATACCCAGTTGCTTGGGTATCACGTCAGGCCACAGCCAAAAAAACCAGCCCCACACGGCAAACTTGGTCATTAGACGTAAAAATGGCGTTAGAAAATCGGCCTTAATATCTTCAGCGAGACCCAATAATACACAGATTAAGATAGCCAACCATAGGTACATTTCACGCTCTAAACTAACCACACTCGGCGTGTAGGGTGTCAGCAGTACTAGGCCAATAAAATTGGCGCCAAAAATCAGAGCAATGGCGGCACCTCCCAATCGTGAAGAATCAGAAGCGCTGATGCCATGGGAGGCTGCAGAGTCACGACCCATTGAGAGTCGCGACATAAAAGTCATTAATAGAATCACACCGATACCGGCTAACCCGTAACTAACGCCTGCGCACAGACACATCAGAGCAACTTTACACTGAAACTTGTTTATTCCTAGCGGCCTTTTAACCTTATCCAACACGTTGTAAGTACATCCTTTGTATAGGGTTAGATGGTAGTATGCCAACTAAGACGTTAATTTGAAGACTAGTTTGCGGATAGGGTCTGATTAGGAGCGAGCTGCGATGCTACGTTAGCGTCTACAATGACCGTTGCGTGCCCATTCTGGATAATACGCTCCATCACCTCTGATCCAATAAGACCGACGGCAATATATTGTGGGAGCTTAACAACTGAGGACTCGTGATTGAGCTCGACCAATAGCTTGCGACTACTCTGATCGGCAGTATGCACTGTCCCTACTGGCACTAAAATCAACGCAGATAATGCCAATACTATACCTGTTACACGCACGATATTGTCTTCCCTTTTCTATTCATTAACGGAAATTATATCGCACTACTATTCTTTTGTGTATAGATAATTTCAGTGTATTGCATGTGCCCAGCTTTGTGGCAAGGCTCACGCCAAGCTCCTTCGCAAGCTCACGCTGGGACAGCTCAGGATTCCTCTCAAGGATCCTCAGCGCTTGCAGTGTGTTTTTGTCAGAGAGTGACGTTAAAAAGTGTCCAGGCAGGCTACCGCACGGCGCCGATCGGGATGTCCCGGGCGTGTCCAATGAGTTACCAGCAAAACACAGCGTTCAGGTCGCCTGAATTATGCGTTTATATATATTAAGTCAAGTCAAAAGCGACCAAATTCTGTATCCGGACTCGCCACGGACTGGCTATTTAGCAGACGGGAGCGCACGACAAGGTAGAGCGCCGCCTGCAGCGCGAGCACACCGAACCAGGCGTTGCTCTCGATAGGCAACCAGCCCGACAGGTAGATCAAAAGGCACACCCCCGATGAGCAGAGGCTTATGGTGAGTCCCGTGAGCGAGTTGGGGACGACGCGCGACTTAAATTTTGGGGCGTAGAATCCATAGAGCCAGTTGTGTAGATGACCGTTGTCAGGCCTCAGCGGCGACTCGCCCTTCCTTCCTCGGCGTATGATACTCACCAAAAAATCAACACAAGGATAGGACAGGAGTGACGCCATAAACCCCGCAGAGAAGTCCCCATTCGCTACTCCCAGAAGGCCGTAGCACACAAGCGCGGCGCCTAGGCCGTAGCTCCCGGTGTCACCCAAAAAGAACCAGCCCGATATCACGTTGAAGATTAGGAATATCAGGCACACAACAAAGAGCACGCCCTCGATCGGGCGACCATACTCGAGGAACAGGATCCCGAACGTGATCGTCACGATGCCTGACACCAGCCCGTTGGCGCCGTCTGCCATATTAAATGCATTTATAAAGCCAGCGCAGAACAGGGTGCAAGCACCCCACGCCAACACTGGGCTCGCAAATAGCCCATCGAGCAGGGGGACACCGATCGCGTCAGGCACAAAGCTTGGCGTTGTCCAGAGAAAGATACCGAAGGCTAACAGCGTAGCCGCCAGCCGGAGGTGGGGACTCAGCAGGTCAGCTTTAAAGTCCTCCGCTGCACCTAGGATGGCGCAGACAAAGACCGTCGACCAGACGGGCAGGAACCTGGCGTCCCCTGCAGCGCCAAGGCTGGAAGGGTTTAGTAAGATCATAGCGGTAAGGACGACCAGGAAACTCATTACAATGGCGACCCCACCCAGCCGGGACGAGCTCACTGAGCTGATGCCATGAGACGCGGCCGAGTCACGGCCGGCGCGCAGGGTCGACAGGGAATACATCAGGGTAACCACGCCAAGGCCAGTGATACCGAACGTTAAGAACGCCAGCATCGCCACCATGATTAGCTTGCGAACAGTCCTGTTGCCGGGCAGCAGCAGGTCAGACAGTTGCTGGCGCAGGACGCCCATCATTTAGGTGCCCACCTCGGAGTGTGGCTGCTGATTTTGAGCTTGACGACTGCTGCGCACCGCAGTGCCGAGTATGATCCTTTCCTGACCTCGCTTAATTAACTCGCTGGCAACATTGCTCCCCACTATCCCGACCAGTGCCAGGCGCTTTGCGCTGTAGACGCTATTGACCACCGATCCGTCGTGGCCGGCGACCGCCGCACGCGTCGTTGTACCCGACACGCCGTTGACGCCCCAAAGCATCAGTAGGAGCCCGACTAGCAGGGTGAGCGAGGACTGATTCAAAACGATTTAGGCCTCACGGGCCACCCCAGAGCTCATCATGAAATGGGGCCCCTCTGAGTAATCAAAGGGCGATGATTTCTGCTGGCCAATGCCGTGACCGGTGACGAAATCGACCGCGTACCGAGCGCGCATCAACCAGCCCATCGCTACTGAGACGATCAGTGACATCGGGCCAAATGCGCAAAAGACCAAAGACACCAGATTTACTCCAACAAGATAGACTCTTGTACTCAATTGCCGTATTCCATCGCAGACTTTAGAACAGGTAAGTTCAGTCATTGGTGGCGAGTCTCCTCGTCGATTCCCGCTCATGCTTCGCGCTCTTCAGGCGATAATAAATTTTGGTTGGCAGCCATATTGGCCCCTGCCCTAGCCGGCGATTTATGATAATCCCCTAGATTTTTGCCATAAGCGAAAACTTCATCGTAGTAGTAGCTGCCGGTCTTCTTCTGAACCGCGTTGAAGATAACACCCCTAATATCAACGCCGCTGAGATTGAAGCGGCTGTTGGCCGCGGTAATCTCTTTGACTGTGCACGCCTCAAAGCGAGCCACCATCATGTTAGTGCCGCAGTAGGTGCCAATAATCGATGCGTCAGTCACCGCCAGAATCGGTGGCGTATCAAAGAACACTAGGTCATAGGCCTCACTCAGCTCATTTGCCAGTTTAGTGAACATCGGGCCCATCAGGAGTTCCGACGGGTTGATGGGGACCTCACCCCGCGGCATGTAGTGGAGGTTATCCACCACCGTCTCCCTGACCGCATCACTCACGTCCAGGGTGCCAGCAAGGACCTCGGCCAGGCCGTTCTCTGGGCTCACACCAAAGGTATGGTGCAGGTAGCTCTTCCTCATGTCAGCGTCAACAATCAGCACGCGCTGCCCGGATTTTGCGCTCACAGCAGCGAGGTTAACGCTAACAAAGGACTTCCCCACACCCGGGCTGCCACTTGATATCATCACCAGGTTGTTCCTAGCGCCGATCATCAAAAAACGCAGGCACGTCCTGAAACTCCTGATCGCCTCAACCGACGAGTCATCCGGGCAGTCATGCGCCAGGAGTCTGTAATTAGGCCTTGTCTTGGCCTTGTCCTTGAACCGAAAATTCCTGGGCGAGGCGTCCTCTGGCCTTTCGGATATCTCATTTTCAGAGTAGGGAATCGTGGCGTGGACCGTCAGGCCCATGCCGGTGAACACCTTCGGGTCAATGATGCCTGCCTTTAGAAAAAAGCGCAGTGCCACCAACACAAGGCCAAACATACCCCCCAGCAGGGCGCCAAGCACAATGATAAGCTTTGCCTTGGGGGCGACGATATTGGGCATGACCCCGGCGCTGTCCAGCAGGCGAACGTTACCCACGGTGCTTGCCTTTAGGATCGACAGCTCCTGACGACGTTTATTGAGCGAAATAAAGATCGCCTGGCTGGCCTCAAAGTCCCGCCTAAGACGCAGCATCTTCTTCTGAGTATCCGGCAGCTGTGCCAGCTTGACGTTGAACTTGTCCCGCTGCCGCAGCAGGCCCTTCTGCTGGAGCTTAAACGAACGGTAGTTGGGGTGATCTGGCATAAAGCGACGTGATATCTCCGCCTCATTGATCAGCATCGCGCTGATGTCCGCCTCGATCTGGACCAGACTGTCGAGCGCAGATGCCGCCTCAAGTGGCAGGTCCACCGAGGAATGCTCGCTCTTATAGTCGTTGAGGGCCTCCTCCGACCGGGAGAGTTCCGCCTTCACGCCTTGGATCTGCTGCTCCAGAAAGGCGAGGCTGCCCCCTGCCTCCTCCGCCAGGCGACTGACGTTCTGGAAGTGATAGTTGGCCGCAACCGAGTCGACGATCTCAGAGATGTGCTCGCGGTCGGCACCCTCTAGCGCGATCTCTATAATGCCCGAGTCCTTGCCCTTCTCTGAGATAGACAGGGCTGACTGCAGCGCCAAAATACGGTCAAAACGGCGTGACTTTTTCACTCCAAATCGGGTGCCGGGCCGCGCGGTCAGTCTGTCGACTCTAATCTCCAGCCCACCATCGAGACCAAAAGCCGGCTCGCCTACGGTGCCTGTCAATAGCCTCTGACCATTGTGAGACAACGAGAATCGTTGCCCATCTAGGGCAATAAGCTCAAGGGACTGACCCAGATAGCCCCTGGGGACTTGCAGGTACGGGACAATTATCTGCTCGCCTCCCCAGGCGTAGCTGTCGAGCCCGAAAGCAGCATCCGCAAGCCCAGCACCAGAATGACGCCTGGCCATAGCCTCCCCAATAAAGCGCAAATAGATGGGCTTGGCGGATGTGGTGAGGTCAAGCTCATCGACTACCTTGCCCACGACCGTGCGCGACTTTATAACAAATAGCTCCGTGGCGGACGAGCTATCCGAGACAATTATTTCGGCCGTATCATCAAGCCCGGGGACGCCCTGAGCGGCGTCCTCGACCAGCATAAAGCCATTGGCTCTGTAAATGGGTGTCGCAACCAGGGCATAGACAACGGCCATGGCCGCAAACAGGCCGACGGAGGCCGCAATGATGTGGCGGCCGTCCAGGATGACACCCAGCAGCTCGCGCAGGTCAATCTCATCATCAAACTGCGCGCCGGCTCTCTGCCCCTGATTTGACTCGTTCACCATCTAGTCTGCTGCCTTTTATGTCGCCCCGACGCGGCGGGGCAAAACTGTATTTTTGATTAGTAGCGGTTATTCATGCGATCGATCTGGTAGATGCCGCTGAGGCTGCCAGTGAGCTGTGTCAGCAACTTGTTCCAGCGCGCTATCGGCGCAGAGGTCACGTATACGATGTCCATAGGCTCGAGCCTAAACTGCGTACTCAGCACCAGCATGGGCCCCATCGATGCGTCCAGCTGGTAGATATCGACCAACTTTGAGGCCCGGTCATTGGCCCTCAGCACGAAGATGCCGGCGGCGTCGGCCGTGGCCTCATTGATACCGCCGACGTTATTAAGCGCCTCGGCAAGGGTCAGGCCGCTGCGATCAATGCGCTGCGTCCCGGCCTTCATAACGTCACCCATCACGAAGACCTTGAGCGCGTCATTGCGCGGAACGTGCAGCACGTCGTTGGGTCCAAGTAGCCTGTTCTGGCTCAGGACCCCCCGCTGGTAGAGTGCGGAGAGGTCGAGGGTCTCTTTGATCAACTCACCACCCCGGGTTGAGGTCAGGGTCACCGAACGCCAATCCGCGTCGGGCGCCATGCCGCCGCAGGCGTTCAGCGCGTCCAGCAGGGTCATTGGTACGTTGGTCACAGGGACCGTACTCGGCTCCATCACAGCGCCAGACACAAACACGCGCTGGGACCGGAAGGCCGCAACCGACACATCGACCTGAGGCTCCTTAATATACTGACCCAGGCCCCGCGTAATGTCCTCCCTGATCTCGGTGACGTGCCTGCCCACCACGGGGACCTTGCCGACGTAGGGATAAAAAATAGTTCCGTCCTTGTGCACGACGTTGCCCGCCTCAGCGGCCGATCTGTTACCCGACTGAGGGATGGTCAGCTCGGGATGGTCCCAGACCGTGATATTGAGCACATCGCCCGCACCCACCAGGTAGGTGTAGTCCTCCAGCTGGCCCTGCAGCGCCATGTTCGAGTCGCTGTCGGCCTCGGGGCTATTTAAAACAATGCTCTGTGTGCCAAACCGCGAATCAACTTTTCGCTTAATAGCCTGGGCGCTGCTTTCATCTGATTTCGGACCTATATAGACCCTATGGTGGTTCTCACCGCTTATTTGCACGTTTTTACTGAATACACTGAACCCATGTGACACTAGAACCCTTTGCATCTTTTTGGCTTTAGATTTGTCAACAAAACTCGCCACTTGCACAACCCAGGCTTGCTGCGACCGCATCTCACGGATCAGACCCTGGGTGATTGGGATCAGGTCCACGGCATCCTTCTGCACGGTGACAACCCCATTGACACCACTACCGGATATGTGTGCGCCGGGCACAACCGTGCATCCACTTAGGATGACCCCTAAGATTAGAGTAGCGGCGCGTCCCACCCTGTTTGATGCTTTAAACGTCGCACACATCTCAATGATGCCTAGCGGCCTGAGCCGTGTACTGCAACGTGATTTTCGCAAAGGGGCTCCGGCAAGTAGCGCCAATACACACCGCCAAGACCCTGCTTGAGATGTTATGTCGCAGAGAAAGAAAGCCTCGGCGGATTGCGGATGGCGTATAAGAGCGCATTGTGGGAAGATTACCTACTGAGTCTAAGTCTGGAATATCCGAGAATGTTGGCTGTCATATTAGGAATCCCCACGATTCAAAGGCTTTGGTTGATCAATAGTTTTTACTTAACATAAAATCTTACTGGCTATTAAATCTTATTGCAAATAAAATTTGATTGATAGTAAAATATTAGCAGTGGATTAAACGCAAATGTATGTATCAGTAATACTATATAATCAGATTCCCAATGATTGGTTTTGGATCAATTTATGAATATGGAAGGCACGTCGCGAGGAAACATCGCCCGTCAAGCGAATAAAAAATTGCGCCGGGGGCGTATCCTTGATATCGCGAAACACTTGATAGCCTCGAACGGCTTAGAGGCATTTACTCTCATCCGGCTTGCCACCGAAGCTGGTGTATCCATACCGACGATCCACAATCTGTTTGGTAAAAAAGCCGATATCATCTCAGAACTGGTTGCAGAGTTGATTAGTTCTATTTCAGCCATCATGGCTAAGCCTGTTTTTGGCGACCCTGTTGAAAGTGCAACTTTCTATGTCGACAGTATAGTAAACCTGTATGAAGGCAACGAAGACTTTTATCGCGCCGCATATATGGCTGCAGATCAAGTAGGACTATTTGATGACCGTGAATCGCCGGAGGGTTTTGTCCAGCAGTCACAGCAAATAGCGAGACTATGCTGTACTGCGGCCCTTGAAGGCGGATTCCTCCTAGGAAATATCGATATCCACACGCTTTTGAGACAACTTTACGATTGTCACCGAATTGGGCGACAAGACTGGGTTGGTGGACATATTGATCTGAATGAATATCGCAACCGGGTATTAGAGGGCATGCTTGCGGTTTACGCTGCCGATGCGAGCCCCGAATGTCATATAAGACTATGTAAAAAAATCAGGGAGCTAAAAATTAAATAATCCCTAACTCCGCTCAAGGTGCTGACATGTATTTGGTGCCGCCCAATGCAGATATGGGTATTGTTACAGCCTCTGCGTAGACACAAATGCAGAACAAGCCAAGCCAAAGATAACCAAAAGGCTTCTCTAAATAGGTTTTTTCAAGAGCTCAAGCAATATCAATCTGAGGCTGATAAATACGCCCGATTACGCACTCTTTGGAATCTGAATGTTTCTCAGCAAGCATAGTGCGGTAAGGTAGACAGCAGCCTGAACCGCAAACACAACAAACCAGGCGTTGCTCTCAATAGGCAGCCAGCCAGCAAGGTAGATCAAAAGGCACACGCCCGATGAGAAGAAGCTTATGGTGAGCCCTGTGAGCGAGTTGGGGATGACGCGCGACTTAAACTTTGGGTCGTAGAACCGGTGAAGCCGGTTATGCAAGTGGCCATTGTCAGGACGTAGCGGTGATATGCCCTTTCTCCCCCGGCGGATGATGCTCGTCAAAAAATCAATACAGGGGTAGGCCAGGAGTGACGCCATAAACCCAGCAGAGAAGTCCCCATTCGCCACTCCCATAAGGCCGTAGCACACAAGCGCGGCGCCGAGGCCATAGCTGCCGGTGTCACCCAAAAAGAACCAGCCCGATATTACATTGAAAATAAGGAACATCAGGCACACAAAGAAAAGCACGCCCTCAGCCGGGCGGCCATACTCAAGGAACAGGATCCCGAACGCGGCCGTCGCAATGCCGGGCACCAGCCCGTTGGCGCCATCGGCCATATTAAACGCATTAATAAATCCAACACAGAACAGGGTGCAGATACCCCACGCCAACACCGGGCTGGCAAAGACCTCATCGAGCAGAGGGACACCGATCGCGTCAGGCACCACGCCCGGCGTTGTCCAGAGGAAGATGCCAAACGCCAGCAACTTAACGACCAACCGAAAGTACGGAGACAAAAGGTCAGCCTTAAAGTCCTCGGCCGCCCCCAGAATAACGCAGACAAAGACCGTAGACCAGAGGTGCAGAAACGTGGTATCCCTTGCGACGCCGGGCGTGTAGGGGCTAAGCATGACCATACCGATAAGGAAGAGCAGGAAGGTGATCACGATGGCGACCCCGCCCAGCCGGGATGAGTTTATGGAGCTGATGCCATGAGACGCAGCAGAGTCCCGACCGGCCCGCATCGTCGACAGCGCGTACATCAGCGTGATCGCGCCAAGCCCTGTGGCACCAAAAGCCAGGAACGCCAGCACGGCCATGACGATCAGCTTGTGACTGACATTGTTACTCGGCAGCAGAAAGTCAGACAGCCGCTGGCGCAGAAAGCCAAGCATCTAGGGGCTCACCGGAGTAGAGGCTGGCCCTTGGGCATCCAAACCCTCATCCTCACGGGGGGGCTTGTCCAAGATGACCGTTTGTTGACCACGATCAATGAGCTCGCTTGCGAGGTTACTCCCCAAAAAGCCAAGCAATGCTATACGGTTGGGGCTGTAGACATTACCAACCACAGACCCGTCGTAGCCAGCAACCACCGCACGCGTGGACATGCTCGACACGCCGTTGATGCCCCACAGCATCACCAGGAGTCCAACCAGCAAGGTTAATGAGAACCGATTCACTGCGCTTCAGGCCTCATGGGCCACCTTGGAGTCCATCACGAACTGGGGCTTCCTCTGAGAAATACGGCCCAACACTGTGTACGAAACCACCTGCAACGAGGCCATAACAGCAAATATAAGCCACCAACTACTGTCAGTAACGCTTAGCAGCCCATTGGACACCAATGCCACCGTGATGCCCGAAGTCGTGCACGCGATCAAGACGCCCGTCGCGGAGTTGGCGAACACCCTAGACTTAATATGGGGCTCAATGAGGTAATGGAGCCGGTTGTGGTAATGGTCGTTGTCCGGCAGCAGTGGGTTCCGGCCAATGCGCCAGCGCCTGAACAGGGTAACCACCAGCTCGACACAGGGATAACTGAATAGGGCCGCCAGGTAACCCAGAGACACCAGCCCTTTATTGATGGCGAAAAAACTTGCCACCAATATTAGGGTGGCAATCAGGTACGCCCCGCCGTCGCCCAAAAAGAGTCGACCGATCACCACATTGTATAGAAAGAATATCGAAACCACCGAGGTCAGGATGACCCACATCCACGCCAGCGGCCCGTCATACAGGCTGAACGAATAGAACGACAGTGCGGCAATGCCCGACATAAGCCCGTTGGCACCGTCCGCTATGTTCACGGCGTTAATGAACCCTACACAGAACACAATCGTTAGCAGCGCACCAAGGACGGGCACCCCCATAACAGCATCAATTGAGGCGAGACCGAAGTTGTCTGGCACGACCTCAGGACAAATCAAGAATAGCACTGCAAAGACTGAGACCATCGCTCGCAGCCTGAACCGAGGTGACAGGACGTCGTTCTGAACATCCTCAATCGCGCCAAGGGCAGTGAGGAGACATGTGACGATAATCCCGTAGGTGACATAGCCCACGTTGTCAGCCCACAGCAGGTTCCCTTCAGTTAACACAGAGAAGAGCCCCCACACCAGAGATGACAACAGAATCACAATGCCACCTAGACGCGACGACTCCTGGTGGCCAATGCCGTGCTTGGCGACGGAGTCGACCGCGTAGCGGCCACGCATAACCCAGCCCATACCAACAAGGACAATCAGGCCCATCGGACCAAATACGAACGAGACGATAATCGCGAGAATGATCTGGCGGGCCAGTTCGCTCTCATTAAATAACAGGCTACCCATCTACACGGCGCTCCTAATAATGAGCACCGTAAGACCCACTGACCGAATACAATGACCGTGGCAATGAAGTGTTGCGGGCAGGATAATCATTTTTCGTCCGACTTGTACTCGTAGTTATAGTACCCGTAATCGTAGTAGTAGCTGCCGGCTTTCTTCTGGACAGCATTAAAAACAATACCCTTAATATCAATACCATTAAGCTCGAAGCGGCTATTTGCCGCAGCAATCTCCTTGGCGGTACAAGACTCGAAGCGCGAAACCATAATACTGGAACCACAGTAAGCACCAATGATAGAGGCGTCAGTTACGGCTAAGATCGGCGGCGTATCGAAGAGCACCAGATCATAGGTATCTGCCAATGACTCGACGAGTTTTGTAAAACCCGGGCCCATCAGCAGCTCTGATGGATTGCTGGGAATCTTACCGCGCGACAGATAATCAAGGCCTTCAACAGGCGTACCCCTTATCGCTTCGGTTACACCGAGCGTGCCCGCTAGCACCTCAGCCAGTCCATTTTCCGGCCCGACATCAAACCGACGGTGCAGGTAGCCCTTCCTCATATCTGCATCAATAATCAGGACCCGTCGGCCGGACTGCGCAATCACGGCAGCTAGGTTTACACTCACAAAGGACTTACCCACGCCAGGACTGGCACTTGAGATCATCACAAGATTGTTTTTAGCGTCCATCATCGAGAAGTGCAGCGAGGTGCGCAGGCTCCTTAGCGCCTCAATAGAGAGATCCGCCGGGTGATCATGGGCCAGCAAGTTATATTTTAGTTGCTTCTTAATCTTTTCTTTGGACCTGAGGCGCCTAAAAGGCGTATCAGTTGGCCTTACAGCCAACTCACTGTCCGAGTATGGAATCGTGGCATGCACCATCAGGCCCATATCACTAAAGATCTTAGGGTCTGTGATACCGGCTTTCAAGAACGAGCGCATCGCCACCACCACCAGTCCAAACATCCCGCCCAGCAACGTGCCAAGCACGGCGATCAGCGCACGCTTGGGGGCCACCGTGTCGGGCATAACTTCGGCGCTATCAAGCAGCCGCACGTTACCCACGGTGCTTGCTTTTAGGATCGAGAGCTCCTGACGGCGGTTCTCAAGGGCGATAAAGATAGCCTGATTGACCTCAAAGTCACGCTTTAGGCGCAGAATTCTCTTCTGAGTATCTGGCAACTGCTCGAGCTTGCCGCTGAGCTTGTCTCGCTGCTGCTGCAGGTTCTCCTGCTGGCGCTTGAAGGAGATGTAGTTAGGATGCTCCGGCGTGAAGCGTCTCGAGATGTCCGCCTCACTGATCGACATGGCACTGATGTCCGCCTCGATCTGCACCAGACTGTCAAGCGCTGCCTGAGCCTCCAGGGACAGGTCCACCGAGGTGCGCTCACTTCGGTAGTCGTTCAGGGCCTCCTCAGATAAGGCAAGGTCCGCCTTTACCCGCGGAATCTGCTGGTCGAGGAAGTCGAGGCTACTCTCGGCCTCGGCCGCTAGGCGCTTGACGTTCTGGAAGTAGTAGTTAGCCGCGGTCGAGTCCACAACCTCTGCAATATAGTCCCGATCTGGCCCCTCGAGCGCAATCTCAATGATCCCGGTGTCCTTACCCTTCTCGGACACCGACAGCGTCCTCTGTAGTTCTAGCACAGTGTAAAGTCGGCCTGATTTAATGACCTCAAAGCGGGTGCCGGTGCGCGCGGTTAGGCTGTCGACAACGATCTCCAGCTCACCCTCTAGGCCGAAGGCAGGCTGGCCGATGGAGCCTTTCAGAAGCTCCCTATCCCCGAGGGACAACAAATAGCGGTCGCCACCCAGCGCAACGAGCTCGAGGGGCTGGCCCAGATAACGTCCGGGCACGTCGAGGTAGGAGACCTTAATACGCTCCCCACCCCAGGCGTAGCCATCAAGCCAGAACGCAGCGTCCACGGGCTTGGCGCCTGAGTGACGCCTCGCCATGGCGGCGCCAATGACCGGCAAGTGGATGGGCTTGGCCGAGGTCGTGAGGTCAAGCTCATCGACCACCTGGCCCACCACCATGCGGGACTTTATGACGTGCAGCTCGGTTGCCGAGGAGCTCTCGGAGGCAAATATCTCCGCCATGTCGTCGAGGCCTGGCACGCCTGGCGCGTTATCCTCAACTAATATGATACCGTTAGCGCGATAGATTGGGGTCGCAAGCAGCGCGTAGGCGATAGCGGCGGCCGCGAACAGGGCGACCGACGCCGCTATAATGTAACGTCCATCCAGCAGGATACCGAGCAGCTGACGAAGGTCGATCTCGTCATCAAACTGCGCGCTGGCTCCCTGCCCCTGAGTTGTTTCGTTAACCATATAGCCTGCTTCCTTCGCTATCGCCCCGACGCATCAGGGCACAATTTTTATAGAATTAGTTGCCGTTATTGATACGATCGATCTGGTAGATGCCGTTGATGCTGCTCATTAGGTTGCTCAGCAGCTTATTCCAGCGCGCGATAGGTGCGGAGGTAACATAAACAATATCCATCGGCTGCAGTTCAAACTGGGTGCTTAAGATCAGCATGGGGCCCATAGAGGCATCCAGCTGGAAGATATCAACCACCTTGGAGGCGGTGTCGTTAGCCCTCAACACAAAGATACCGGACGCATTAGCCGAGGCCTCGTTAATTCCGCCCACGTTATTTAAGGCCTCAGCGAGAGTCAGACCGCTGCGGTCAATTCTCTGGGTCTGGGCCTTAATTACGTCGCCCATCACGAACACCTTAAGCGCGTCGTTGCGCGGCACGTGCAGCACATCATTCGAATTTAGTAGCCTGTTCTGGGTGAGGTCGCCCTGCTGATATAGCGCGTGTAGGTCTAGCGTCTCCTTGAGAAGTTTTCCGTCACGGGTGGAGGTCAGGGTCACCCCGCGCCAGTCTGCATCGTCCGCCATACCGCCACAGGCGTTGAGTGCGTCAAGCAAGGTCATCGGGACGTTGGTCACAGGAACCGTGCTCGGAGCAAGCACCGCGCCGGACACAAAAACCCGCTGGGATCGATAGGCTGCCACCGACACGTCAACCTGAGGCTTTTCGATATAACGCCCAAGGTCCCGCGTTATACGTGCCCTGATCTGAGTAACATGCTTACCCACCACCGGGATCTTACCAACGTAGGGATAGAAAATTGTTCCGTCCGGATGCACGACGTTACCCGTCTCCCCGGCAGATCTAAACTGGCCAGCAGGTATGGTCAGTTCAGGGTGATCCCATACGGTAATGTTAAGAACATCTCCAACACCCACCCTGTAGGTGTAACCGCTCATCTGCTTATCGAGTCCCGCGTTTCCGCCAGCCTCTACCTTAGGCTTACTGGACTGAAGCTCCTTGATCAGCGCCTGATTTATGGGGATAAGGTCCACGGTCTCGGAGTCATACGAGTCCATACCGAGGACGCCGTCACCCGAAATATGCGCCCCGGGCACAACGGTGCAGCCTGCAATGGCGACTGTCGATGACAGCAACACGGCGCGTATAAATTTCTTTGTTCTTTCAGATCGCATCAAATATCCTTTAAACCAAAACACTCAACTGAAACAGCCAAAAAGCCAGGGCTATGTTAGCTTCTCCAACCAGAGGCTAGAAGCGCGTTCAATCTGAGCAAAGACGGAGGAAAAAGCCTCCGCACTCTTACCGTACGGGTCATTTATCTCTGTATTACTCATCCACTTACCTAGGAGCATGATCTTACCGGACGCGGCCGGATAGTCCTTCATTAGCCGCTGCTGCTGTGAAAGCTCCATCACCAGAATAAGATCCGCATCCCTCACCATTGCATCATTTACCTGCACAGCGCTATGCTCGACACTGGAGTAGCCACCCTTAATCAACTGCTCATTCGCTAGGGCATCAACACCATGCCCCTTGACAGCCGAAAGGCCTGCAGAGGTGATATTTAGTGCAGGCGCCTTCGTCTGCATGATCACCTGTGCGGAGGGACTACGACAGATATTGCCAATGCAAACTACCAAAATATTCTGGAAAATCTTATATCTCCATTACAAAATTACAGCTTTAACAAGGGAAAATGCCACTGCTAAATGATTTCTTTAAACCATCGCTAATATCCCGCAAAGCTTTCGTTTACACGTCGAGCCATAGTACAAAAAATTTCGTAAAAAACTGATATTTTTTTTATATCCTACCCATAAAAAATTAGCCTGATATAACTCTTAAGCACCAAAGACGCCAATTTATTCGGTTGTGAATAATATAGGAAACTGCTCAAAAAAGGGATATTTTTTTACCTACGGCAGCCAATACCGACGGATCACCCACCAGTTCGCCACCCAACTAGGTTATTGCGATAATAAAGCGCTACTTTCTGAAACGATTCGCCCACCAGTGACTTTGCAGCAAAGTGAACTACGCCATCAAACAGCCTGCCCTTTAAGCTAGCAGATAGCTTATCTTGATTAAGCAGATTGACCCTGATTCTGGGCGTATTTGATCCTATGGGAGCCAAGACCTGAAATTCTATTGGTTGTTGTTTCTTAGGGCGGAAGAATATCTAGAGTTGAGAGCACCATCATCGAACGAGACAGCGTTGATTAGTTCATTGCCTAGACAACACTAATTTTTATTAAAATAGTCTGTTTAAGCACTGGCTTTGATCGATAATAACAACCGCTCTTCTCAAATATACTCAATAGGCCAAAGTTACCCAATCCTCTTGGATAGCCAATTACCTTTTAGCACTGTAATGTCTAATCAATACGACTAGAACAGCAAGCAATCCACCCAACAAGGTGGCCAGAATACAGATTAATGCGCGCTTTGGCTTTGATTTCTCCTCCGGCTGCATGGCTGGGCTAACCGTAGTAAATGCATACTCCGGGCTAGCCTCGGCAAGCATTTTATTTTTGATCTGCCCCTCAATAATTTGGTAGAAAACTTCATGCATATCTGCAATGGCAGTCTTTTCTATCTGCGCTTCAAGATATTGAATATTACTATTTACCTGCTCCAGCTTTCGTTCACGCATATGGGTATTAATAGCGACCACAAATAGATCAACCCACTCTTTTGCCACTAGCGGTGAAAAATACTCTATTGATACGGACACTAGCCCAGTTTTCTTATCCGACGATACCGAGAGCCGTTGGCTAAAATGCTTATATAGCTCCCAACTTGTGGGTTCAATGCTTTTTCCTGGTGGCGGACTACGCACCCACTGCTTGGTATCAATATCATATAACTGCTGTCTCTTATACACATCTGACGCTGCCGAC
>OJBN01000169.1_pt1 | contig 18126 bp, 14 predicted proteins | sample 1590441 | NCBI WGS metagenome assembly OJBN01 (sample SAMN05416760, study PRJEB24817) | seawater metagenome | isolation source: Sea water | place: Canada:Atlantic | collected 2013-07 | reverse complement strand
ATCTACACTAGATCGCTCGTCGGCAGCGTCAGATGTGTATAAGAGACAGAGTTTGGGATCAGTGACTGTGGGAGCAATAAGTGCACAACTAAGCAACTTGAACCCGGACCAAACGTACTGGTATCGCGCTTGGTCTTCGAATTCACACTACGAAGGCTGGGCGAGCGATTCTGTAAGTTTTACGACGAATCCAGTGACCGCTGGCGGGTCTATTCTAAATCCTGAAAATTTCGCAGCTATCGAGCAGAGTATCACCAGCGCGACCCCGACACTCACATTTGACACGGATACTTTACAAGTCAGCGGTGGTCTAACTGGCATTGGGCATTATGGCGTCAACCAAGACGGGTCTTTAGTCTCCGTCTTTCCTTTCGAGGCTATTGATCTCAGTAGCCCACCAATCATCACCGGCAACCTACCCTTCGTGCTCATGTCAGAAACGAATCTGAGAGTGAATACTTCTATAACAATAGATGGTGGCAAAGGTAGTCACGCCGAGCATGGTATAGGCATCAGCGGAGGCGGCGACGGTGGCGATGCCAACCGCCCGGAGACTCCAGATAACCCACTCGACGGTCAGGGCCCTGGAGGTAGCTCGGGAAATAGTCTGGGTACAGATTCGACTACATCGGGTGGTGGTGGATTTGGCGGATCAGGCGGTGATGGCGGTGACGGCAGCAGCGCAGGTGGTTCTTCTTATGGTGATACACAACTAAGCTCACTGATTGGCGGTAGTGGCGCAGGAGGCACCCTCAATAAAGGTGGTGGCGCGGGAGGTGGCGCCATCGGTCTAGTTGCAAGCGAAACACTCGAAGTGACTGACAACGCTACAATTAGGGCTAGAGGCAGCAAGGGCACGGGAAGCGGCTCGCAACTCACCTCTGGAGGCGGCAGTGGCGGTGCAATCTTGCTTCGCGGTGAGTATGTTATCATCAATGGAATTCTTGATGTTAGCGGCGGAAACGGCGGCAATGCAAGTGGCGGTCAGTTAGGCGGCGGCGGCGGTAGCGGTGGGCGCATCGCGATCTATTACCACCGGTCTTTGGACACTACAAATTCAACCCTCACAGTCAGTGGCGGGCAACCCATCGGCACGTCTTCATCCGCGCAAACGGGTAACGATGGTACGATTTACACAGGCTTAGACAATGACGGATTAGCTGCCCAATGGCTGAATAATGAGACCTCTATAGCAGACCCCACGACCATCGATTGGTCGACCGATTACGATAATGACGGCCTCAGCGCTCGCCTTGAATACAGCTTGGGCGGCTCCACCACAAGCGCAGACACCGCACTGTTACCAAATCTTTCTACAGATAGCAGTGGTGCGATGCAATATCGCTACAGTCAAAAACAGTCTGGCATCGATCCAGCAGACTACATTGTCAATACCACGACCACTCTGGACCCTGACGACTGGACATTACTCGTGCCTCAGAAGGTCGAAATTATCCTACACCCAACTTTAAGCGGCTACAACCAAGTTACAGTCACCTTGCCCAGCGGGGAGCTGCGCCGCTTCATACAGCTGCGCATAAGACAGTAAGAAGACCCAACTCAAAGAACATCATGACAATAAATAAGAATCCCATCTTACTAGGGCTCTGCATATTTCTGACCGTCCTGTCTATTCAGGCGGAGGAATCTATCCTGCGAGTAGAAAACAAAAGTGAATTAATTAGTGCCATAGCAAAACTAAAACATGGCACGACCTTAGAATTAGCTGCAGGGAAATGGGACTCGGTAGAGATAAATATTACGGCCAAAGGCACCGCAGAAGCGCCTATAGAAATTCGGGGTTCGGCGGATGGTAAAACCATACTAACAGGTCGCTCTTGGGTTGGAATGGGCGGCCAATACGTTACGCTCCATGACTTATATTTTCTGGAAGTTGAGCCGCCCGAATCAAAGAGTGCAATTGTTGAATTTAGAGATTCAGACAAGAGAGCAGGCAAAAACAACCGCATAAGTGATTGTGTCTTTGAATCCTGTAACCCTAAAAACTTAGATCGCCGCTATATGTGGGTGCGTTTGTATGGCTCGGAAAACCGAGTCGACCACAATCTCTTTGCGAATCAACGGCACAGCGGAGTGACAATCCAAGTCAGAATGGAGCAATCGATTGCTCAGCACCGCATCGACCACAACCATTTTATAGATCGAGTTGAAGGTAATGGCAATGGATTTGAAATTATTCAAATTGGGCAGAGCGCTGACTCACTCAAACAGGGTAATTGTTTGATCGATTCGAACTTATTTGAGCGTTGTGATGGAGAAACTGAAATTATTTCTAATAAAACCTGTTCGAATGTCTATCGGGCAAACCTTTTTATTGAATCGGCTGGCACACTGACACTTCGGCATGGCGACAATTGTATCGTCGAGGGAAATGTTTTTATCGGTAAAGGCAAAGAGAACTCGGGTGGAATTCGGGTGATCGGCTCTGGGCACAAGATTAGGGATAATTATTTTGAGGGCATCTACGGTCAAACTGGTGGAGCTATTGTCCTCTACGCTGGTATTCCAGATTCGCCTCTAAATGGTTATTTCGCCGCAGATAATTCACTAATCGATAACAACATTCTGATTAATTGCGAAGGCACGGCATTGTGTTTGGATGGAGGCTATGGAGAGCGAGGCCGCAGTATACTGCCTGAAGGGGTCAAAATTAGTAATAACCTCATACACAGCGCTTCCAATCCTGCGGTTGATACATACTCAGGAAGCCTAGCAAACGTCGATTTTATTGAGAATATTACTACGATTAAGCCGCATCAAAACCGTAAGCATCCCAACGGGATAGCGCTCAAGGAGCTCACATTAGAGCGCGGTGCTAGCGGTCTTTTCGACGCAACTTATTTAGATGGCTCATCAGCTTTTCAATTTAGTCAAAGCACGCCAGAGCTGCTTAGACGAGGCGATATAGGGCCATCTTGGCATGTCGCATTACCTCCTCTAGTGGTATTAAATCCAAGTCAAGTCAGCCTCGTCGTTCGCGGGGATATCCCAGGACTCAGTTTATTACTCGAAGCTGTTATCGATAAGGCAGAAAAAATTGTAGCACAGAAAACAGTCTACTCCGTGGCGACTAATGACAAAGTCCCTCCAAGCGGAGACCTCCGCTCCTATTATAGTACTGGGCCTTACTGGTGGCGTAATCCGGAGACTTCAGATGGCTTGCCTTATATTCGTCGTGATGGGGAATTTAATCCTGAGCGAGACTTGGTGTCAGATCGCCCAGCATTACACGCGATGATCTCTGACGTATGGGCACTAACGATCGCCTACCAAGCTACTGGCTTTGAACCCTACGCGCTCTTTGCTCAAAGGCTAATCCATTTTTGGTTCCTGGATGAAAGTAGCGGTATGCTCCCTGATTTAAATCACGCCCAAGCGATTCCTGGCATAACAGAAGGCCGCGGTACAGGTATTATCGATACCCTAGTTTTCGTGGAGTTAGTCGACGCACTGCGATTATTAGAAAATTCCTATACTTGGCCATTGAATGAACAAGTAGCAGTCAAAGTTTGGTTCGATAAGTTCCTTAATTGGTTAAGTAACCATCCGAACGGAATAGACGAGAGAATGGCGAAAAATAATCACGGAACCGCTTACGATTTACAGCAAATCGCTATTGCCAATTACCTCGGCAAGCATGACCTAGCGGTTCAAATTATAGAGCGTGTCAAGACCGAGCGTATTCCCAAGCAGATTACTCCAGAGGGATTACAACCACTAGAATTCGCCCGCACTCGCTCGTGGAGTTATTGCACGGAAAACATGGAACACTTTTCACGCATCGCTGTAATTGCTCGGAAATATGGCGAAAATTTATTTGATTACCGATCCGAAAATGGCGCGAATCTTCTAAGCGCAATCAATTACCTACTCCCCCACGCGTGTGATCCAAAGATGTCCTGGAGAGGGAAGCAAGTGACCGAGTGGCAATCTGAATATATCTACGCAACTGCTTCAATTCTAAGTCGATTCATAGAGAATGATGCATTTAGCCAGATCATAGATTGTATCCCTAGGCCGCATGATGCCTTGCTCTCAGAATTGATGAAGTAGTCCGCTACTTATATTAGACAGAATTGCTTCCGGTATTTAAGTGGGCTCACCCGATACTTGCTTTTGAAACTTCGGCTAAAGTGCGGCGCGTTACAGAAACCGCAGAGCGCTGCAATATCAGTCATCGAGGAGTGGCCATGTTCTAAAAAATGCTGCGCGTTATTTAGACGAATTTCTACGAGTGTCTCATGCACACTCTTGTGTAACAGTTCTTTAAAGCGCTTCTCAAGGCTACGCCTTGGAAGTGCCGCAGCTGCAGCAATATCGTCTGTGCCAATCGATCTCCGATAATTTGTATTCATAAAATTCAAAGCCTCAACTATGGCAGGGTCAGCGATAGCTAAAGCATCTGTACTCTGTCGCTTCGTCACTCCTGTGGGTGGGATGAGTAGCGCCTCTTCAAAGTAATCTCCATTAATGATCGAATCGAGGCGCATCGCTCCTTCGTATCCAATGCGCTCAAGGTCATGATTGACCGACGACAATGGCACTGGCTGATTTTCACAAATTAACCGGTTATTATCCGTCCCCAAAAGGGCGACACGAGAGGGCACGGACAACCCGCAATCCAAACATAAGTTCAACAACCAAGCCGCATCGTCATCACTCTTACAAAATACAGCAACGGGCTCTGAGAAAGATTCAAGCTGCGCTAGAATCTTTTTGCGCTTGGGTGCGCCGCTCGCAGATAGACGGCAAAAATTAACCCCTAAGGGTAGTGCCTCTCGAAAACCTTTACAGCGCGCCTCTCCGACTGGATCACGGCTCAAGGCGAACCATGCAAAATTGTGATGACCAAGTATGCCAAAGTGTTCTGCTGCGACACGCCCAATGCATTCATTGTCAGCGACCACTCTCGCTAAATCTATATCCGCACGCCATGAGGACAAGTCAACCGTAGGCAATTTTGCCCGTTGGATAAAAGATGCCAGGCGCTGACTTCGATTTAAAGATGTTATAATTCCATCACCGCGCCACTGTGCAGGTAATTGGAAAGTCTTCAGCAAACTAACATCTAAATGCCAGTTGAGCACACGAGCAGCTCGTGCAATTCCTGCATGCGCATGAGAATCATAGCTCCCGAGAAGCATAAGGATTTTACGACTTCGACTCATTGCGCAAAAATGCAAATAGTTTATTAATTTTACAATATTAATAAACAAACTTTTCCGCTATTGTGCAAGTATGTCATTATTTAATCTGAACGATAAAGTCTATGCCGTGACCGGCGCAAGCGGAGCACTTGCAGGTGCAGCTGCTCGATATTTAGCTCAAAGTGGCGCCCGAGTGGCATTCATCAGTCGCAACCAATCTAAACTTGATGCGGCGGTGAAAGGCCTAGGTCCTGAGGTGGCTACTTTTCCATGCGATGTCACAGACCGCAAGGCACTCAAAACTACCCTTGCTCTCATACTTGAACGATTTGGCCGTATCGACGGTCTTATTAATGGCGCTGGAGGTAATATGCCTGGCGCCACGATCAGTCCCGACGAGACCGTCTTTGACTTAGATTTTAATGACTACGAGAAAGTGCTACAATTAAACCTTTCGGGCACACTACTGCCCTCCCTAGTTTTTGGTGAATATTTTGCCGAATGCAAACAGGGCGCGATCGTCAACTTTTCCTCTGCCAGCTCTCAGCAAGCGCTCACTCGCGTACTAGGATACTCAAATGCGAAGGCTGCAGTCGATAATTTGACTCGATGGATGGCCACCGATTTCGCTCAAAAATTTGGTGACGCAATTCGTGTAAATGCAGTCTGCCCTGGCTTCTTTGTGGGCGATCAGAATCGCTCACTTTTACTCAATGCAGATGGATCCACAACGGATCGTGGTCGGCAAATTATAAACAATACACCCATGGGTCGATTTGGTGATGCGCAGGAAATCTGTGGAGCAATCCACTACCTCTTGACCGATGCTTCGCGCTTCGTAACTGGTCAAGTTTTGCACATCGATGGCGGGTTTGGAATCTACTCTGGAGTTTAAACGAACGATTTATGATACGAATTTTACTCACAACAACCTCTTATCAAGATACACCAGGTCCGCATCATGACCTGCTTGCCAGTAGTGGAGCTGAAGTTGTCTACGCGAGAGGCCCGCTAAGCGAAGAAGATATGCTGGAATATGCCGGCGATTATGATGCTTTTTTATGTGGGGATGATGTGATCAGTCAGGCAGTTATTCAAAAAGCCCTACCCCGGCTTAAAATTATCGCTAAATACGGCATCGGGGTGGACAAAATCGATGTCGATTATGCCACTGAAAAAGGCATCCCAGTGGCTTTTACGCCGGGGGTCAATCACACCACAGTAGCCGAGCATTGTTTCATGCTCATGCTTGCGCTGAGCAAGAAACTTATCGAGCATGTAGAATGGACTAAGCAAGGTCTATGGAAACGGGAAACGGGAAACGAAATCGCAGGTAAAACCTTAGGTATTATTGGCCTAGGCAGGATTGGTCGAGAGATGGCAATAAGGGCAAACGCATTTGGGATGAAAGTGCTCGCGCAGGACATTTACTGGCCAGAGTCGTTTGCGGAAGAGCACCACATCACACGCATTGAAAATCTTGACCGGCTATTTGGCGAATCTGACTTCATATCACTGCACACAAATTTGACTCCCGAGACACAAGGCTTGGTCAATAGCGCGTCGATTCAACAAATGAAAAATAGCGCCGTCGTCATTAATTGTGGACGCGGAGAACTCGTCCATGTGGATGATATTCTAACTGCCTTGCGGGACAATACATTAGGGGGATACGGAGCTGATGTGCTCGATGTAGAACCTGCAAGTGCAGATCATCCACTTTTGTCTGCGCCCAACTGTTTGATTACTCCACACATTGGATCCCGCACTCACGAAAGCGTTATCCGCCAAGCGACCAAAGCAACTGAAAACCTCCTGATGCTTTTGCGGGGGGAATCCCCACATGCCCAGGTCAACGATTGCCAGCCACCTAAGGCTCTCATTTAAATAGAAACTAAGATGTCCGAAGAATTCCATGTCATTCAACCAGCCGCTCACAATGCACTAGTCGAAGCTGCCTATTTGCATCGCGGTTTCAATCAAGACGAGTCCGCGGCTGCCGCACGCTTTGGGGAATACGCTGCGAGGCATGGTGTACGCACTCACAATGCGATCAAAGCCCTGCATCTTGATGAGCACTTTGGCAGCTCTGCTGGAGGCTGTATACCCTGCGCTGAGATCGAGTCGATCCCCTCTCGGTTTGCCGCCTGCGAAGTGTGGAATGCAAATAAAAAAATTGGGCAAGCAAGTGCGTATGCTGCGGTCGATCGTGCGATTGAGCTAGCCGACAAATATGGAATTGGTCAGGTCTCGGTAGATAATGCCTTTCACTATTTATGGGGCGGAGGCTACGTCATGGAAGCAGCAAAGCGTGGCTACATTGCTTATACGAACTGCACAGCTGCACTTACTGAGGTCGTTCCATTCCAAGGGAAGTTCCCTACCCTGGGGACCAACCCACACAGCTGGGGATTTCCGACCACAGACGCCATTGGCTTTCCAATCGTCATCGACTGGGCTACAAGCGTAGTGTCGATGGGTCGAGTGCAACAATTCATTCGTGAGGGTGCGCAATTACCCTCCGGAGCTGGGGTCGATTCGAAGGGCCTACCGACAACAGACCCAAATCAGGTAGGCGCTCTCGTTCCCTTTGGAGCCCATAAAGGCTACGGCCTCTCCTTAATCAATGAACTGGTTGCAGCCCTCATTGGAGGCAGCCTACCGACTCTACGTTGCCGCGATATCCCAGCGGGGGAGAAATCGACTCCAGCATTTTATTTCCAAGTCATTCATCCAGATTCACTCAATGCGGGCGCCTATGCAGAGGGGCGCGATCAAATTACTAATCTAAAAGCTGTCATCAATGACATCCTCGGTCACGGCAATGAGAACTGCCTGTTGCCCGGGCAATTAGAGGCTGAGTGGGCAGAAAAAGTTGAAACCGCAGGGGGCCTACTTTTCACCGAGGCTGAAATTCAAGCATTTAACAAGATCGCCACTACTTGTGGGGCACAAAAATTAACATTCTAATATAATGTCACTAGATATAAAATCTTCGGAGAACTGCCAGTATGGGTGCATCTCACTCGGTGAAGTAATGCTCCGACTCGATCCGGGCGACGGTCGGGTCAACACCGCTCGTAAATTTAATGCTTGGGAAGGCGGCGGGGAATACAATGTAGCCCGCGGCTTGCGTCGCTGCTTCGAATTAAAAACTGCAGTGGTGACTGCTTTTGCCGACAACCCAATCGGTCGACTCGTTGAAGACTTCATACTTCAAGGTGGGGTCGATACTGCCCTCATACAGTGGCAGCCTTATGATGGACTTGGGCGTAAAGTCCGCAACGGGCTTAATTTTACAGAGCGCGGGTTTGGCATTCGCGGCGCGCGCGGCACAGCTGACCGTGGACATACAGCAGCCAGTCAGATGAAGGTAGGCGATGTCGACTGGCACCACATTTTTGGCGAATTAGGCACTCAATGGTTTCACACTGGCGGTATCTTTGCTGCACTCTCCCAAAGCACTCCAGAAATGGTCATCGAGGCCGTAAAGATTGCACAGCAGTACGGCACGATTGTTAGCTATGATCTGAATTATAGACCGTCACTATGGAAAGATTTTGGCGGCCTTGAAGAATGCCAAGCGGTCAATCGTGAAATTGCAAAATATGTCGATGTCATGATCGGGAACGAGGAAGACTTCAGTGCTTGTTTGGGCTTTGAAGTAGAAGGGCTTGGTGAGCAGTTAGGTGCCATCGAAGAGGCTAGCTTTAAGCGTATGATCGAGCAGGTGGTAAAGGAATTCCCGAATTTAAAGGCAACCGCCACTACCCTCAGAGATGCACATACAGCCACCCTAAATGAATGGAGTGCCTTGGTCTGGCATGATGGGCAATTCTACGAACCCACCCGTAAATTTCAGGGCAAGGACATCCTAGAGATTTATGACAGGGTCGGCGGAGGTGATAGCTTCGCAAGTGGCCTCATTTATGGTTTCTTAAAATACAACGACCCGTTGAAAGCAGTCAGTTATGGCTGTGTCCATGGTGCTCTTGCTATGACAACTCCAGGAGACACGACAATGGCAAGCCTACAGGAGGTTGAGAAACTTTTAGCTGGCGGCGGAGCCCGCGTCGACCGCTAAACAAACGACCGAGACATGGAGTTCATCAATGACAATTTTTTGCTCGAGACCGTGACTGCTCGTGAGCTCTATCAAAAGCATGCCAAGGATCAGCCAATTGTTGATTACCATACCCACCTGTGCCCTACAGATCTTGCCGAGAATCGCCGCTTCAGCAACCTCTATGATCTATGGCTCGCGAACGATCACTACAAATGGAGGGCCATGCGCCTCAATGGTGAACCTGAAGAGCTTTGTTCCGGAGACGCCGACCCATATGAAAAATTCATGGCTTATGCGCGCACCGTTCCCTACACGCTGCGTAATCCACTCTTTCACTGGACTCACTTAGAGCTCAAAAGGTATTTTGGTATTGATGCTCTTTTAAATGAGGCCACAGCACCTGAAATTTGGGAGAAAGCTAATGCGGCACTTGAGCATAAGGACCACTCTACATGGGGCATATTAGAACGGCATAAAGTTACAATGATCGGCACTACAGACGATCCCATTGATGATTTGAGCGCGCATCAAAAACTGGCTCGATCAGCCTGCCCCGCACGCGTACTTCCGAGTTTTCGTCCTGATTCAGCCTATGCTCTTGGTGATCTGCAAACATGGAATAAATGGACTGACCAGCTAGCAGCGGCAAGTGGCATAGAATGTGCGAACTTAGCCAATTTTAAGCAGGCTCTCCTGCAGCGTATAAAACACTTTAAAGAACAAGGATGTGTAGCTTCTGATCACGGCCTAAGTCATTGCCCAGAAAAAATCGCATCTGATTCAGAGGCTACAAAAATCTTTGAACATGCTCGTAAAGGGCAGGAGGATTCAAACGAATACAGCATAGACCCTGGCCATATTGAAGCCTTTACAGGCCATCTACTTTGCTGGTTAGGAGAACAGTATAAGAAAAATGCTTGGGTCATGCAGTTACACCTCGGCGCGATCCGCAATGTGAACCGATCCATCTATAATAGCTATGGCGCAGATGCAGGCTGCGACTCCATCGACGATACCCCGCAAATAAAAGGCTTGGCGGTGCTACTTGGCGAACTCTCTGCATGCAATCAATTGCCCAAAACAATTCTCTACAACCTTGATCCCGCTAAAAATTATCCCTTCGCCTCAATGTGCGGTAACTTTTTTGAAACGAATGAACCGGCTAAGATCCAATTTGGCAGTGGGTGGTGGTTTTTGGATCAAATCGAAGGCATGACTAAGCAAATCAACGCTCTTTCTAACCTCGGGTTACTCTCTCAATTTATTGGTATGCTGACGGATTCTCGTAGCCTGATGTCTTACCCGCGCCATGAGTATTTCCGTCGCATCTTATGCAATATTCTAGGCAATGAAATTGAACGCGGATACCTTCCAAGCGAAATGGATTTTGGCGCCCTAGTGTCCGGGGTGTGCTACAAAAACGCTAAGAACTACTTTAATCTATAGTTAAATAAATTATTAACGCGAAGCTGAGATGCAACCACATGCTAATTGTGATAATCGCCCATTTCTCATAGTCTATCTGCGTATTTTAAATTAGCAATCGATACCTAGGCTATAATGAATCAGGTAGAGCGGCTTTGTAACCACCTTCCATTATTTTCGAAAACTCAACTAAGCGCGGCTGATGTAGTTTCACCCTAGCTAGATTCTTATTTGGAAGACTGCCCTCCGTTAAATCATAAAGCTCCCGATCGAGCAAATTACCGGTTTTTATATCGCGCCATTCGGTGTAGCGGTAATCCTCGCTTCGCAAGGTGTAGCCTATGTTTTTGGGATTTTTATCCACCCAAATACTGAAAGCGGCTTTCTTCCAGTCACGATCTGGTTCGTCAAGTAAGGCGGTGATACTGATACCTTCATTGTGATCTGGTGTCGCGATATTGGTTAGATCGCAAAGCGTCGGATATAAGTCAATTAGTTCAACTAAGGCTGTGCTGCGCTGGCCATTGCCCTTTGCATAAGGCGATTTGATGATAAGGGGTACCCTCGTATCAATCTCATTGGTAGTATGCTTACACCACCATCCGTAATCTCCTAGTTTCCACCCGTGATCAGACCATAAGATTATGATTGTATCATCCGCATACCCAAGTTCTTCAAGTTCGTTTAGAACTTTGCCTAATTGAGCATCTACATAACTAATGCAGGCATAATAACCATGCGCTAGCTTTCTGGCGTCCGACTCAGGCACCGATCCTTCTTCAGCCATTCCGTAATAGTTCCTCAATTCGCCATAACGCGTGCGATTATACTCGGATGCTCCCTCTGGCGGATGGGAATAATTCGCCAACTCAATTTTTTTAGGATCATACATGTCCCAATATTTCTTTGGCGCATTAAATGGTAAATGCGGCTTGCGAAAACCCAGGGCTAAGAACAAGGGTTTATCTTTTTTGTTACGTAGCACTTCAATTGCTTTCTGAGCATAAACTCCGGTTTGATAGCCATTATCGCTCACATCTGCAGATTCATAAGGTGGCCCTTTTTTACCGAGCGGTTTGCGTGCATACTCTATATCTAGAGAGCTTTTGAGAGTGTAGCCCCTAGAGCCCCAGTCCCCAGAAACACTGCGATAATTCTGTGCCCAGCCGTTCTCGTCTTCGTCATCATGATATATCTTACCAATGGTGACGGTCTCGTAGCCATTGTTGAGTAAATGCTGATCCAGTGTCAGTGCATCAGGGATATTATTAATGAGAGGACCTCGATCATGGAGATTATTTTCTGCGGTCGGGCGGTAGCCGCTCATAATACTTTTCCTAGAGGCCATGCAAATTGCCATTTGACAATATGCTCGGTCAAAAACGATCCCTTCACGCGCAAGCTTATCGATGTTTGGCGAAATAATATGCTCAGCGCCATAGCAACCTAACTCAGGCCTGAGGTCGTCGATAGCGATGAAAAGTATATTCGGTTGAGTCGTATGAGCTTTAGAATTTGAGCTTCCCAGTGCAAACATTTGCTTGGGATTGATGTTCATGAACGCAATTACCCCCAAGAGGAAAATCGTTTTATGAAAAGTAGCGTTTGGAGTATCTATGAGTGCGAGATTTTTCATGCGGCTTATTAATACTGAATTAGATAAAACTTAGTTAATAATTATTAATTTAAGCCAGGGGCATTCCATAATGCAAACCTGAAAATTAAGAATTCACCTTCACGCGCAAATGCAGTGCGGATAAGCCAAGACATCTGATAAAGTCAGTGAACATAACTTGTTTATGACTCTCCAGTCGAAAGAGATTTGCCAATCGCGTAGCCATCGTGATTTGTTAGACATTCTCACATGCCTCTGCGCCGACAACTTGCTGTTAGCTTTACCGAGAAGTGCCGCCAAATTGACTTTTGGTTGCACTGCGTCTTGTTCGGCCTCCTAGGATTAGCGCTCTGGCCGCTGACCATTTGGTTTGCGCAGACAGCGCATGACCAGAGTCGGATTTTGCACGCGCTGATCGTTTTGGTGATGGCCTCGCTCATGTTAGTGCGCTTCGGCGGGGTTACAATAACGCGCACGCTGGAGCTGAACGCCTCAGCGCGGCGAGCTCTCTTTGCTGCTTACGGAATATTACTACTTACGTATCTCGCTCCGTTTGTCACCCACTCTAGCCTGGCGGGGCTTCTGGTGATCCCCGCCTATTGCTGCGCGCTAACGGCAGCGGTGCGCTTCACCTTTGGCGAGGGGACGCGTCAACTTACGCGGACGGTGGCAGGCACGCTCTGCGCATTTTTATTGCTGAGCACCTTTATGGCACCAATCGATTGGCCCCTACGCTCAATGGCGGGCAAATGGAGCGCTTATGTCCTCGAGCTAATTGGGCAGAGCACTGAATTAGGGCTATTCGGGCAAGCCGGTGAGCCGCCGATGTTAGTCTTGATGGTCAACGAACAACCCTTCCACGTGGCCTCCGAGTGCAATGGTTTTGGCGTCATTATAACAAGCCTGCTAATAGCGCTTCTATTAGCGATTCACCGACGCTTGAACATTTTTGATTTGGGCCTTAATTTGTTAGCAGGTGTGATCATTGGCTTCATGTTTAATATTGTGCGTATCGTGATCATCGTATTGCTGGCGCCTTCAATGATGGAACACTACCACCTGATGCATGAGATCATTGGGGGGATCACCTATTGGGCATGCTTGATTTTGGTTTGGATTTCTTTAAACGGACCGACAAAGCCCGAGAAGGCTCTGGCTAAGTAGCGCTCGCTCAATTTGCGCTTTCCAGCGGAAAGAATTCCAACAGCCTCTAAGAACAATGGAATTAATCGATAGCCACTGCCACTTGAAGGGCTTCAAAGATAAAGGCGAACTGGAGCCTGTACTTGAACGCGCTAGCGATGCGGGCGTGCACCGCTTTATAACAGTCGGCACTTCGCCGGAGGACTGGGTGCCTTATCGCGAAATGCATGCGGCCTACGCAGGCAAAATCGACTATACTGTTGGCCTACACCCCTGCTATGTGAACGGTGACTGGGAGGCGGCCGTCAGCCAATTGAGCACCTTTTTCATGCCGCCGCATGCCCCCGTCGCCTTCGGTGAAATTGGCCTAGACTACTTTCATCTTCCGAAAGATCCATTACAGGCCGGCGAGATGATACTCATGCAAGAAGCGGCATTTCGACAGCAACTCATGTTGGCTTCGGAGCTTGAGTGCCCTATTATTATCCACAGCCGCGATTGCTTTACAGAGTGCGTCAAGCTGATCGATGAGTCGGGCGTCGACTGGCAACGCATCGTCTTCCACTGCTTCACCTACGGGGCGGGAGAGATTGCACAAATCAATGCGCGTGGTGGCCGAGCTTCTTTCACTGGGATCGCCACCTACAAGAGTGCCCATACCGTGCGCGAAGCGCTTCGGGAACAGGGCATCGAGCGACTCATGATGGAGACAGATTGCCCCTACCTCACCCCCGAGCCCCATCGAGGCAAGTCGAACGAACCTGCCTATCTCGCGCCAATCGCTGAGCGTTGCGCAGAAGCACTCGCGGTATCACTCGATGATTTAGCGGCGAAGACAAGCGATAACACGCGTGACTTCTTTAACTTAAAATAACTATCATGCGTTGGCTATACAGGGTCTTTTTTCTTTTAACAATTATCGGATTAGCGATCTTAGCCGTTCAGCCCTATTTGCCTAAAATTGAGCGTGAAGTGGCGCATGTTTACGACACTTGGAAATCAATCCGCAAGGGACGAGGACTAGAAGTCATAAACGAAGATCCTGAGCCGAAAGCAGTTGAAGCACCCAACTCTCGTGCCCGCAGCTTGATCACCCCCGAGTTGCCGCATTTGGAAACTCTGAAGGCCGAACCTGCCAAGGACTCCTTTATTCTCGAAGCCCGTCGCCGGGCAAAGGAAGACCCCACTGCCGCAATGGACTGGCTTCAAAGCCAGCACTCTGGTAGCGAGCGCCTACGCGGCATGCTCGAAGTGGTCGCACTTTGGGCAGCCGAAGACTCCGAATCTGCCCTGCTCTGGCTAGAATCGAATGCGCAAGGCCTCGCACGCCTCGAAACTCTTAACAATGGCGTCGAGCTCTGGGCAGAGCGCAACCCCATCGAAGCTTCCCAGTGGATCGACGGCATGGCCAACGACGGCAGTAAAGCCATCGCCGCGAAAGCGCTTGCCGCGAAGTGGGCACAGGCCGAGCCAACTGTTGCCGCCGAATGGGTTGCCGGTCTACCTGTCGGACCAGTCCAAGAGAAGGCTAAGGAAGCACTCGTCCAATCTTGGGTCATGCAAGACGCCAAGGCGGCCAGCGTCTGGGCTTTGGCGGAAGCAGAGTTTAATGGCGACTACGACTTACTCGGTGAAACCATCCTCGAGTTTAGCAAACAATCTCCCGAAGAGGCCGAATCTTTTGTCCGCGATCTAGCCCAGGCCAACTACTCCGAGATAGCGGTCGCTTCTCACGTAATGGGCCGCGCAGAGGAAGACCCCGCAGCCACTGCGCAATGGTTGCTTAGCATGGCGCCGACTGATCCGATTTATTCTGCCGAAAGCGCTAACGAACTTATGCAAATCTGGGCAGAGAGCGATTCGATCGCTGCCTCAGAGTGGCTGAGTAATCAGAACCCAAGCCAACAGCGTGATGCCGCGATCTCAGGATTCAGTGAGTCTATCTTGCGCTACGAGCCAGAAGCTGCAGCAGTTTGGGCCAACACAATTAGCGATGCTGATCGGCGCATGGAGCAACTTGGCCGCAATGTCGGGATCTGGGCTGGCACCCAACCAGCCGAAGCACTCGAATGGGTCCAGACTGCGGAACTCGAGCCGGCCTTACGGACGCATTTAGCCAATCTAATCAGCGTGGACTAGTCCCCCGCTGACTTCGAGTCTTGCTTGAACAGTCGCCCACGGTAAACAAGGTGCGCCAGGCCCTCCGAATAGACGTAGCTATCAAAACCCTCCGTTAGTAGCACGGGACGACCCTCTTCAATAGCAAAGTGTTCCGCCATCTGGTAGTCGTTGGCACGCTTCATATCAGCTGAAATCCAGACGATGCCTCCGTCGCGCAAAAAGCCGAAGAAGCGCTCCGTAGTTTCACCCGTAATTACCTCTGATTGCAGCTTATCATCTTGAATGAAAGTAAGCGACTTCGCTGTCTGGAGACCTTTATTCGTATCAGAAACAGAAATGCCATGGAGCTGGCCCTCTTTCCACCAGTATCGTTGTTCGACTGGGAAAGTTTCGCTATAGCCTGTCGCCGTCGAGTGAATCGTAAAGTCGCCCAACCAGCGGCCTTCATACTGCTTCAAGTAGTCGATCAGTTCATTGCCCGACAGGGCCAATGAACTTAGGGCGAAGAAGGAGAGAATTTGAATCAAACGACGCACGATGTGTTAAATTAAAAAAATTAGAGTAAACTGGAAGAATAAACCACAGGAGCATCACCAGTGTAGCCCCTACGAATTACAGCTTGGACTCTCCGGGATACCCAGCTTTAATCGACTGCATGATTTACGATCCCGAAAAGCTACTTCTTCTCGCAGGGCCCTGTTCACTTGAAAGCCTCGATACTTGCCGTCCCGTCGCCGATGCACTGGCATCGCTCCAGCAGCAGCACCCTGAGCTCAACATACTCTTCAAAGGCTCTTTCGATAAAGCCAACCGCACATCCATCGAAAGCAATCGAGGCACCGGGCTCAATGCCGGCATGGAGATCTTTCAAACCATTAAAGCCGAATATGGTTTCAAAACTATTACTGACATCCACGCACCCGAACAATGCGCCCCCGTCGGCACGGTCGTCGATGCCCTTCAAATTCCCGCCTTCCTCTGTCGGCAAACCGACCTACTCCTTGCTGCCGCTAAGACAAAGTGTGCGATTAATGTAAAAAAAGGCCAATTCCTTTCCCCCTACGAGATGGAATTTGTCACCAATAAACTGGAAGAAGCTGGCGCCAAAGAAATCTGGCAGACCGAGCGCGGCACTACTTTCGGCTATCAGAACCTAGTCGTGGATATGCGTAGCTTCAGCATCATGGCAGGCAACGGTCACCCTAGCATCATCGACGCGACTCACTGCGTGCAACTACCCGGCGCGGCCGGTGGCATTAGCGGCGGCCAACGCGAATTCGTGCCCGCCTTAGCCCGCGCGGCTTTAGCTGCAGGTGCCAATGGCGTCTTCCTCGAAACGCATCCTGATCCAGACAACGCTATTTCCGACGCCGCCAGCCAAGTGCCGCTCGGCGAGCTACCCGAGTTAGTTGAGAGCCTCCTGCGTGTTTGGAAGGCCACGCGGTAGCCTTTAATATTCTAGATTTTCATAAATGCGAATCACCGGAGGTAGAGCAAGCGGCATACCGCTCAAAGCGCCGAAGGGCAACCACACACGCCCCGCTACGGATCGTTTGCGTGAGGCGATCTTCTCTAGTCTCGGAGCAAGCATCGACGGCTGCAAGGTAGCCGATCTCTTTGCTGGCACTGGTAGCTACGGCCTGGAGGCGCTGAGTCGCGGAGCGGCGAGTTCAACCTTCTTTGAAACCGATCACACCGCACTCACCTGCTTGCGCCAAAATGTGCAAGCGGCCATACGTAGTTGCAATCTCGATACAGATGTAGCCAAAGTCGTCGCGCGCGACGTCTTCACACTCGACTCAAATACGCCCAGCTACGACCTGATATTCCTTGATCCACCTTACGATACGATTGCTGAAAATCTCCAACGGATCTTCGAAAAAGCGATCAACCCGATCGCTCTTGAAAACGCTCGCGTCCTCGTCGAGCTACCAGGTGACTTGGAGCCAAAGATCAGCGACTGGCAGATTCTGCGCCGTATTGGTAAAGCAGGTAAAGACAAGCCCACGGCACTCATTTACGAACGCACTTACTAACTCGCCCTGGTGCCACCATGCGCACTAGACTGGTGAGCGATCAAGTTGGGCAAAGCATTGCGAACTGCGGCTAGAACTACTCATGTATCTTGGTAGCCGCAGGTAACTGTGCAGCAGTTAATAACACTGTGATAGCAAAAAGTCCGGCGCCTCGAAAAGCACCGGACTTAGTTGTGAAATGCTCTGAAAAAATTAAATCTTTCTGCTCTAGCTTTATCGGCGGCGCAACATCACCAAAGCAAACAAAAAGCTTCCAAGTAGCAATGCGTATGCAGAAGGCTCGGGTACTGCCGTGGTGGCCCATATGGTGGTGAAGCCGGTTTTTAATTCATCATAATCCGCATAGAGAATGGTAGAGCCGTCAGTCCAAGTTTGCTCGGCGGTTGCGGTGACCGTAGACACGGTAGACGTGGCGAAGGTGATATTTCCGCTTGTAATCATTGCGTCTATATTACTTGTCCTGTTGCCTTGCCATTCGAAGACACCATCGCCAATCGCAATAACCTGTCTCTTATACACATCTGACGCTGCCGACGAGCGATCTAGTGTAGA
>OJBN01000165.1_pt1 | contig 18399 bp, 15 predicted proteins | sample 1590441 | NCBI WGS metagenome assembly OJBN01 (sample SAMN05416760, study PRJEB24817) | seawater metagenome | isolation source: Sea water | place: Canada:Atlantic | collected 2013-07 | reverse complement strand
CGGAGATGTGTATAAGAGACAGGGGCAAACAAATGTTAACTGAGGTGGGAATACAAATATGAATGCTAAATGTGATTCGGAGACAGGCGGCCTGCTAAAGTACTTTAAAGGCATAACACTCCTTAATGGGGTCGGTTTTTTGCTTTTAGTGATAGGTTGTGGCGGAGGTGGCGCAGCCAATACGACATCACCGCCACCGGCGTTGCCAGTTTTGTCTTTGTCATCCTCACAGGAGCAGGTTCAGGTTAACACGGAATTTGTTCTGACTTGGTCATCCTCGAATGCTACCTCTTGCTCTGCATCGGGGGACTGGAGTGGCAATAAGACGCTCTCTGGAGATGAAAAAATCTCCGAAGAAGTTGCAGGCACCAAAATCTATTCGCTCAGCTGTAGTGGTGCTGGTGGCGAGCAATCGATGAGCATTGAAGTGGAAATCACCCCTGGTCCGAATTTAATTGTCAGTCGAACCACTGCCCAGATAACACCTGTCGAGTCCAGAACACTCACTCTGGGTGTTGACTCCTGGGTACTCAACTTCTATCGCAATGATGCCTACACCTGCGGTCTGTCTGGCAACTACACGTTTTTCGTGATGGAACCCGCCAATAATTCCGGTGCCGAGGCACCGCTGTGGGCTTATTTGCACGGCGGCGGCTATGGCTGGTTTGATGAGGATCAGGTTTACCAGGCAGTAAAGACCCAGACCCAGGACACCTTCAATCATGAAGAAACATTCGACGATCTTATAGACAACCATCTGCTTTACAATACGATGAGCAATGATGAGGTGATGGATTCGACACTCACACGGCGGATGCAGGAAGGATACCGGGTGCTGCTGGTCTCCATGTGTGACCATGATAATTATGCCGGCAGGGGCGCGCCCTACCTGAATAACCCGAACCCGAATGGTGGAGAGAGGCAGGTTAACGGCTTGCAGGCCACCATGGCGGCCATGGACTACACCGTGGCCAATTATCCTTCTACTCACGTTTTCGCTCACGGTACCAGCGCGGGCTCGCTTGGCGTGTTTGCCATGTCACAGGCCTACGCGGAAGAAGGCACTTACCTGACGGCGATCGTGGCCGACTCGTGGGCATTCACTCCCCCCAGGATATTCGACATGTTTGATGCCTTGGTCGGCGAGGAGGGGTACGTATTTAACGCCGGGAGCCACCTTCGCACCGATGGTATGGATAAGTTGGGTTATGACTACCTGGGTCTCGGCATCTACCCTGAGGCAGTAATCGAGGGTGGCTTCGTCGAGGTACCGAGCATGTACATTGTCGGCGAGAAAGATCCTGGTTGCGGGGGCTACCGCGGGGGCATATTATCGACAATCCCCCAGGCCGCAGCCGCCGGCTTGAGTAACTGCGGCTGGATGTATGATGACTTGCGTGACGCAATCGATAATCAACCCAACAGTCCTCATGTATTTGATCTCTCTCCCACCGGTGATCACGTTGAAACCAATAGAGAAAATCCGGTTAACAACAGGGTAGATAACTTCGTCAACGGTGTGTTGGCGACAATTCCGCCCCATGTATTTCCGTAAGTTTAGATACTGGCGGGGATCCCCCCGCTAGCAAGCGGAGCATCGTCAAAGTCAATTTCATTAGTTGATTTTAGGGCTTAACCGAAGAGACGGCCGCGATTAATTGGGGTACTGCCAAATTGGCAATTCGGATGACGGCCGCACCTAATCAAGCGAGATAATTTAATTTAACGGAGATGTTTTTATGACAACGGAATTTGACTACGACCTATTTGTTATTGGTGCGGGCTCAGGGGGGGTGCGAGCAGCTCGGATGGCGGCATCTAAGGGTAAAAAGGTGGCTGTGGCAGAGGAGCGTTACCTCGGTGGTACCTGCGTTAATGTGGGTTGCGTGCCGAAAAAACTATTTGTTTATGCCTCTCAGTTCCCGGAGTTATTTCATGCCAGCGCGGGATTTGGCTGGACTGTGCCCCAGCAGCCGACGCTTGACTGGGCAACTTTAAGAGATAACAAAACCGCTGAGATTGAGCGCCTTAATGGTATCTACAATAATCTGATTGATAACAGTGGCGCTGATCTCTTTGATGGCCGAGCAACCGTGGCTGGGGCGAACCTTGTCAGCGTTAATGGCAAGACCTACAAAGCGCGTACTATCTTGGTCGCGACGGGCGGCTGGCCCTATATTCCAGAGTTTCCCGGTAGCGAACATGCGCTTAGTTCTAATGAAATGTTTTTTCTCGATAAGCTACCCAATAAGGCTGTGGTGGTTGGTGGCGGCTATATAGCAGTAGAGTTTGCCGGCATCTTAAACGGTCTGGGGGTAGAGACCCACTTGGTCTATCGTGGCCCTAAACTGCTCAAGTCCTTTGATGTAGAAATGGGTGACAAAATTATGCAGGGTATGGTCGACAAAGGCGTCAATATCCATTTAAACACTGAGGTTAATCAGATCACCAAGACTGATGAACAGCAGTCTGTAATCTTAAATAATGGCTCAGATCTTGAGGCAGGCTTGGTACTTTACGCCACGGGGCGTCAGGCCAATACGGCCGGGCTGGGATTGGAAACAACCAATGTGGTGATGCGGGACAATGGCTCCATTCAGGTTGGTAAGTATTTTGCTACTGCGGAACCCAGCATTTATGCCTTGGGAGATGTGATTGACCGAGTACAGTTAACCCCGGTAGCGATTCAAGAGGCCATGGTGTTGGTTGACCACCTGTTTGGTGATAGCAGCGCAACTATTGATTATCGGGATATCCCCACGGCCGTATTCTGCCAGCCAGAATTCGGCACTGTAGGTCTCAGCGAGGAACAGGCGAGGGAAGAATACAAGGATATAGCGATCTATCTATCAGATTTTAAGCCTATGTTACAGACGCTGGGTGGCGGCACTGAGCGCATCACTATGAAGCTGGTGGTCGATGAAGAGTCAGATATTGTGCTGGGCTGTCATATGGTAGGTGAACATGCGGCTGAGATTATTCAGGGTATGGGTATTGCCTTAAAAGCAGGTGCTACAAAGGCCCATTTTGACGCAACTGTGGGTATTCATCCCTCTGCTGCAGAAGAGTTTGTAACCATGAGAGAAAAAACTAGATAAGGCTGGGCAATAGATTCCCAGTTATTGGTAGTCATTTCAAATAATAACGAAGAGAACGCTACTGGCTTTGCTAAGTAGGCTGAGCGCATTTATATAAAAAGGCCATTAATTTAAAAGTGAAGATAATAAATCTTCCGTTCTGATATCCCGAAAGTAACCAACAAGTTTTGTGCGCTTCATAACTTTTGTATTTTGGAGATTTAATCTTGAGTAATCGAGAGCTGTACCTTGAGTGGTGTAACAATTGGCATAGTCTCGAGGACTTCTCGGCATATTTTTCGCTGCATATAAACTTTGCTCGACAACTTATTATCAGTGAAGGGCTCCAGAGATCATCTATATTGAATAGAGATAACTTGCCTCAAAGAGTGTTGGTCAGCGCACAGCCTATGCCGGAGTTTGTAAGAGAGCCGCTAAAAAAAGACATAACCTTTTTAGCAGAGAAAGCTGTTTCAGAAAAAGCATTATCAGTTGGGGAAACTTAGTCGCCTGTATCTTTACTCTAAATTAAATATTTTTCTGTTCCAGGCCGTTAGCCCAAACGCCGAGATAAACAGCCGCCGCAGTCGCTAACCAAAGACTGCATAAAACGGGCCGACAATCTGCAGGTAGCCTCGGCAAGCCAGGCGCATAGTTTCCACATCGGTAAATGGGTTGGCCCACAGGGAGAAAAAGAGCGCCATCACCACATTCATAAGCTCGGCTAAAACTCCAGCAGTGAATGACGAAATCCAGCCAGCCTTGACTCCTCACTGATATTTTTCAGCACCGAAGTGTGCACTCACCATGGTGATGGACGCGGAGCCAATACCAAATATCAGTGGGATCATCAGAAACCCCAAATGGGTACTGATACCATATCCGGCTAGCATATCAACACCGAGTCAGTTCATCGGTTTAACAACGGTCGACATAGGTTGCCTGCGTCGCCAAAAAATCAAAAAGATACCCATAGCCAACTGCCATGCACCATATAGAAGCATGGAAAATAGCGCCATATCTGCAACTGGGTTGCTCTCTCCCGCGACTATTGGAAAGAGAGACACCTTAAGTAAGAAACCCAGATTAATATTTCTAACCACCACTTCCATCTCTATGGCTCTATTATCTTCACTCGCTAGACCAAAGCCCTTGGTCAACCATATGCCCACTAGGCTGAGGCTAAGAATAAAGCCGCAAAGAACGGCAATATCATCGCCTGATGCATTGGCAAAATTGAGCCTACCTGCGCCTAGAGAGCCGATGACTATCATGCCAATGCCAGCCAAAGAACCCTTAACACAGAGGTTAGAAAATCGTTCGGCGTAATGGGGGAAGCGTTTTAAAAAAGCCATGCCCAACCCAAGCGGCAAGAGCAGGCAGAGACCTATCTCAATAGCGACTTTTGTTGCCGGCATCACAAAGCTATCGGTCATATAGTCAGATATTAGAAAGTCTAAAATCATCGGCGTGGTCACCAGGCAGGCGACCGAGGTCAGAGCGGTGATGCTAATCGAGAGCGGCACATTGCCCCGCGCCATAAAGGTAAAGATATTGGAGACTGTGCCGCCGGGAATAGAGGCAACAATAGCAATGCCAATCACCATGCCCGGGGGAAGATTAGTCAGCATAATAAACCCAAGGGCAATCAGTGGCACCACAATGAGTTGCATCAATAGGCCAATGGTCGCTGCCTTGGGTTGCATGGCGACTTTCTTAAAATCAGCAATTTGAAGGCCAGCGCCCATACCAAGCATGGCTAGTACAAGTTGCACAGCAGCCACCCAGTATTCGTACTCTATATACCAGGCAATCATAACGGTCTCCTGTTACTGGCTTTAAGGTTAATGCCGGCAGTGGTTAATTAGCCTTCAAGGTTTTTTAGTATTCCTGTGCTGGGTCTCTTTCTGTATTTTGTGGGTAGCGACCGCCAAGGCCAGTTCCCGGTGGCGCACCAATTCACCAAAATCTTCATTTAACCAGCGCACCAATGAGACGCATAGCAATACCATAATGGGAATCAACGGCGCTGAGCTCAGCACTGTCATCGACATCACTGTATCCAGTGTGCCTGACTGCAGAATCCCCGCAGTAATAATTGCCAGTAGCCCCGCCCAGGCCAAACGATTCCAACGTTTTGGCTCTGCATCGCTGGGTAAATTTTTGGCGCAGATGCTGGCCAGCACATAGGCGCCAGAATCAATGCTGGTGGCATAAAAAATAATGGATAATAAGGTAAACATGGCCAGAGTAAATTTACCCAATGGCATACTTTGAATTACCAGTGCATTAACAAATGACATGCCCTGAGTGGCAAGGATTTCTTTAACCTCAAGCGTACCCGTGGTTTCTAGATAGAGAGAGTACCCGCCCATAACGGCCATAAATAACCAGGTCCCAAGACAGCCCCAAGTTATCACGCCCAGTACCAGTTGACGGATAGTGCGACCGCGAGAAATTCGTGCAAAAAACAGACCGATCATACCTGTGTAAGCTAACCACCATGCCCAGTAAAAACCTGTCCAGTCTTCGGGGAAGCTACCGTTATTAATGGGATCAGTCCATGTTGCAGCGCTAACAAAATGACTGAACATTAAGCCGATACTATTGACCGTTAGGTCCATGATAAAAATACCGGGCCCAGCAATCAGTACAAAGATAATAGCTATAATAGCCAGGGCAATATTGATATCGGCCAGTACCTTAATGCCTGACTTTAGGCCGCGATAAACACTGGCACCAAACAGTGCAGTCCAAAATGCCAGCACCAACATTTTGATAAGCATGCTGTCGGGCACATCAAATAATGTGGCCAGCATGGCCGAAAGTAAGGGCACACCCAAACCCAGAGAGGTGGCAACGCCGCCCACAATACCCAATACAATAAAGATATCGATCAGGGTCTTAACGCGACCGCGGCCTGTTTTTGGCAGTGCACCATCACAGGCGCTACTAATACGCAGGGTGGTATAGCGCTTTACATAGAGCATATAGGCTATGGGAACGGCAGGTACCGCATAGATAGCCCAGCCTATGACACCCCAGTGAAAGAGCGGATACATATGCGCCCATTCGAAAGACTTTGCAGACCCGACCTCAATGCCCATGGGTGGGGTTTGCAAATAATAGATCGGCTCGGCAAATCCCCAGGCAATAACACCGGCGCCAATGGCAGCTGTGAACATCATCGCAACCCAGTGAATATTGGAGTACTCAGGCGGCTCATCTGGCGCACCTAACTTGACGTGTGCATAGCGGCCAAAGGCCAGCCATAGGCAAAAAACTACGGCGCTCACACCCACCGAGAGATACAGCCACAGAAAGTTACTCATGATGGCTTTGCGGCTATCGATCAGAAATCGAGCTGCTTCATCGGGGAAGATAACTAATGGAATAGCGCAGAGGAGAACCACGATAACGGAGGGGATAAATATAGTCCAATCGACTTGCGGCTCACTTTGGGGGTCTAACAGATTAATACTCGCTGGATCGCTCATAGAATTATTTTTGTGAAGGCGAGGAAGTAGAGTAACACAGTGCCATAGATAACTCAGAAATAGAGGCTATCAAGGCTTCTGAGCCGATAATACTTATGGGAGGCTTGCTCTATTCGAAGCGTTAACGTAGCCTATCTCACAACAAAAATAACAATAAATACCGCTCAGGTATCTCCAGGAAATTTCTATGACGGATCAAAAAACACCGGGTAAGCGCTATAGAAGTATGGTGCTGGTGCTACTGACTATTGTTTACGGCTTTAATTTTATCGATCGGCAAATTGTCGGTATTTTGGCGCCGTTTATCCAAAAGGACCTGGGGCTTACCAATACAGAGTTAGGGCTGCTAATCGGCTTGGCATTTGCGGTGTTTTATACCCTAGTGGCTATTCCTATCGCCTGGTTAGCCGATCGCTACAATCGGGTTAATATTCTCTCGATAGCACTAGCCGTTTGGAGTGGTTTTACCGCCCTAACCGGGCTGGCCGGCAACTTTATGCAGATCGGTTTGGCGCGCATGGGCGTGGGCATTGGTGAAGCTGGTGGCAGTCCGCCGTCCCATTCAATTATTTCTGATCTGTACCCTAAAGAAGAGCGCGCCGGTGCTCTGGGTGTTTATTCTATGGGTATTCCGCTGGGCATTATGGCGGCTTATTTCGCCACTGCTTCGCTGATGGGGGCGACAGGTGACGAGGTCAACTGGCGGCGTATCTTTATCTTTTTGGGTGTGACGGGCGTTGCTCTTGCGGTGGTTGTGCGGCTGGTGCTGCGCGAGCCGTTGCGCGGGGGTATGGAACTTGATAACCATGCAAACATTGTTCAGCCACCTTTTTTAGAGTCACTGAAGAGCCTGCTCAAAATTCCAGCCTGGTGGTCGATGTGCTTTGGTATCGCCTTTGGCTCTTTTGTGTCCTATGCCTTTTCTGCGTTCCAAACCAAGTATGTGGTTGCTCTGGACCCTAGTTTTGATTTTAAAACTCTGGTTATTATTCTCGGCGTTATCAATGGTACGACCTACGCCGGCGGTGCTTTTTTTGGCGCTAAACTTGCGGATAAATGGGGCGCTAAAAATATACGCGCCTATGGCTGGCTGCCTGCTATCGCGATAGGTATTTGCCTGCCCATTGGCATAGCAAGCTTTTGGGTGACGACGGTATGGGCGCATTTGGCCTTCACGACCTTTTTCTTACTTTTTTTGGGTATTTATCTAGGGCCTAGCTTTGCTATAGCTCAGACATTGGCACCGATCAATATGCGCGCCATGTCCACTGCACTGTTCTTTTTTATTCTTAATATGATCGCTCTGGGTGGTGGCCCTACCTTTGCAGGCTGGCTTATCGACGTCTTTAAGGCAGACAATGCAGACTTGCAGGCCATGCGTTATGCGATGACGGTGACCTGCCTGATGTTTATTCCATCCATTGTTAGCTTTTTGGTCGTTGCCCGTGTGCTACCTAATGACTGGGCGGCTGCAGAAAAACGCAATCAGGCTCTCAACAAAAGTTAGTCTGGATAAAAACTGAGACTGCTTCGATCTAGGGGCCTGTAGCTATAAACGAGTCAAGGCCCAGGAAGTCGAGCTTGCCAATGGTCACGCCATTGTGGCGCAAAATGTTATAGGTGGTGCTGATATGGAAATACATATTAGGCAGTATCCACAGGTTTAAATACTCCTGCCCGCTAAAGGTTAGTTCGTAGGGGCCAGCTGGCATCACAATGGTGGTGTCTGCCGAGCTATTAATACTCTCTTCTGACAGATCCTGTAAAAATGCTTGGGTACTTTCGATTCTGGCCTTCAGTTCGGAAAAGGTTGTCTCAATGTCCTCGTTGGTAGGGACTTCAACACCTGCCAGTCGGGCGCCGCCACGGGAAACCATATCGCAGGCAATCTGTACCTGTTTTATAAGTGGCAGCATATTGGGAAATAGGCGCGCGGTGGATAATACTGATTCGTCGATATCTTGTTCTGCAGCATAGGCGATGGCGCTATCAAGCAGGCCAGATAGATTACCTAGGTGGCGAATAAAAACTGGGATGGAACTGTTGTACATTGACATAAATTGCCTCGGTCATTGGAGCCTATTAAGGTTATTGGTTTAGAATTTTCGCGTCTCGCCAATATCTAACACCCAGCTGTGGCTATCGGCCAGCGGAGTATTTTCAGCGGCAGCTTTAAAGCGCGCTGGGGGTTCGTCAAGGGGCTCGTCGGATAGATTAAACGTACCGTAATGAATGGCCACGGCATTGTCGGCGCGCAGATCCAGCGCTGCTTGCACGGCCTCTTCTGGATTCATATGAGAGGCCTTCATCATGACATTGGGTTCATAGGCGCCGATGGGCACCGCGACTAAGTCAAAGGGCCCGAGTTTCTCACCGATCTTCTTAAAACCAGAGTAGTAACCCGTATCGCCGGCAAAGAAAAAGCGCCGCTGTGGTCCAGTGACGGCCCAGGACGACCACAGGGCTTTGCGAGTATCTGTGAGGCTGCGTTTGCTCCAATGCTGGGTTGGCAGACAATGGATAGTGGCAGTTTTATAGCTGACAGTATCGCCCCAGTCCATTTCCTGAACCTGATCAATACCATTTTTACGCAGCAGTTTGCCATTGCCGATGGGGACAAAGAATACGGTCTCGGGGTTGCGTTTGGCCAGCTTGCGCAATGTGGGCAGATCTAGGTGATCGTAGTGATTATGAGAAATCATTACAAAGTCGATCGCCGGTAAGTCATCGAGGGCAATCCCTGGTTTTACAAAGCGATTGGGGCCGGCAAAGGGTATAGGGCTTGGCGTATTTGACCAGATCGGATCGGTCAGAAATGTCAGATGCTCCATCTGTACTAACAATGTCGCATGGCCTATCCAGGTGGTGGTTGGCTCGCTGTGCATGGCGTTGTCGCGCAGGTAAGCGCCATCATTGGCAACCCGAGTTGGCGCTCCGGGCTTGCTGATAAATGAGGAGGCGACACGACGCATAAAAAAGGGCGCGCGCACCTTGATTGATATTTTGGACTCGTCTTTATCCATATTGATAAAACGGCCCTTGGCATCCTGTTCGGCGGGCTCGAAAAGTCGATCGGGCTGACCTGCCACTGGCTGTGCCGGGTTTAGCATAGCCAATAAGCCGATGGTGGTAAGCTGGCGAGAGAGCAGTTTATTTATCATTATAGACTCCTGAGAGAGCGGTTTATTTAACATTATAGGACGCCTGTGGGCAGAGAGTTTAACTGAAAAAACACTCTGAGATTTTTTTGCTGGTGAAGACCCAGAATTATTGAATAAGCTAACTACAGAGGACTGACTGAGAGCCTATAAGTTTGACAGATCATCAAGCAAGCGGAGTTGAATTGGCAGTACGTCAAATTTTGGGAGTCTCCGAGATCAGCCTCAATCCGTAAACCAGTGATAATAAAATCAAAGGCCAACAAATAGAGATTAATCTCGGATGCTGTCTGAAGTGTTGTGGAAATATGATTTACTGGGCAATGATAGCCATCATTTTTTGCGCAGTTTCATGGCCTGAATTTTGATTTTGACCCGTTACAAAGCGCTGCTCATCATCCACCACAACATGGGTTGCAAATATATCTCTAAAGGCACTGCTGCTTTCGAATATAACTCCGGCTTTACGCAGCTCTGTCTCCGGATGCTGTGGCGTAATTTCAATGTCCAGCTCTTTAATCTGTTTATCGGTAACTCCGGTCATGCGACGTCCGGCAATCAATAGATTCCCGTCGCGATCTTTGGCGTTAATCAGGCCCAGTACACCATGACAGACACCACCAATCACTGGCTTGTGCTGGGCGTAAAATGCATCACTTATTTTTTCGCCAAGAAGCTCTGAATAGCCAAGATCATAGGCTGCACCCCAGCCCCCTGATAAAAAGATAATATCGTATTGAGTGAAGTCTAGATCGGCGACGGATATTGAGTTTTTAACCTTGGCCAGAAATGCTGCGTCGGCCATAAAGCGGTCGTCTTCTGGGGTTTTTACAAGACGCCCTAGAGTTTGAGGGTCTACGGGAATAACACCCCCTTTAATGCTGGCGATATCGACCTGTATTCCGGCATCCATAAAGTTGTAATAGGGGTGAGTGATCTCTGAGGCCATTACGCCGGTGGCTGCGCCCGTTGTCTCCCCTGGTGCAGAGAGCACTGCCTGATTGGTGGCAATGATCAGTGCGCGTTTGCCTGCGGGTACCTGAGCTATTTCACCTTGGTATTCTGGATGCAGGCCAGCTTTGTGCAGTAATGTTGGCAGCGCGAGAGCCAGCAGCCCAACAATGACAATGATCCCACCTAACGTTTTCAATAATAGTGCTCTCATAAGATTCTCCCGATTATGTATTGTGGTGTTAGAGCAGGCTGTATTCTGGAGCTTGATTTGCAAACCGCTGTAATGATTATATTAACACTATATATGCCAGAAGTTAATAGACTCTTTGGTCACTGTATTTACGTTATTTCCACAGTGCTTGCTGGGACAATACTGCTATTAACTAAAAAAAGAACACCTACGGACGCTGGAGAGAAAACTATGTCAATCATTGTTAACCGCCGTGACCTCGACTTTGTTATGTATGAGGCCCTAGACCTAAATACGATTCTCGAATCTGAGCATTACGCAGATTATGATCGGGAATCTTTGGATGCAATGCTGGATCTCTGCCAGTCACTTGCTGAAGATCAGTTTTTACCCTTTGCCGCCAAGCTAGATGCCAATGAGCCCAAGTTTGTGGATGGCAAGGTTGAAACTATTCCCGAGGTCAAAGAGGCGATTAATGCCTACCGCGAAGCGGGCCTCTGTACCTCGGCCTATGATGCGGCTATAGGCGGTATGCAATTGCCATGGATGATGGATCAGGCGCTCAATGGCATGTTTGTCTGTGCCAATAATCCGGTGCATACCTATTTGTTTCTTACTCAGGGTGTGGCCAATATGCTTAACGCCTGTGGCTCCGATGAGCTCAAGGCTAGGTACCTGCCCAAGTTGGTAGAGGGTGAGTGGTTTGGCACCATGTGTCTGTCTGAGACTCAGGCGGGTTCATCGCTTGCGGATATTCGTACCAAGGCAGATGTGCGTGCCGACGGGGGTTACAATATTAGCGGCACCAAAATGTGGATATCTGGTGGCGAGCAAGATATCACCGACAATATTGTGCATATGGTACTGGCCAAGATTCCCGGTTCGCCTCCAGGGGTTAAAGGCATCTCATTATTTTTGGTACCGAAAAACCGTGTTAATGACGATGGCAGTATTGGCGATAGCAACAATGTTGCGTTGGCGGGCCTCAACCATAAGATGGGGTGTCGCGGCACCACAAACTGCCTGCTTAACTTTGGTGAGTCCGGTGAGTCGATTGGCTATCTGGTCGGTGAGCCGAATCAGGGACTAGCCAATATGTTCCATATGATGAATGAGGCGCGTATTTCTGTAGGCATGGCCTCAGTGATGGCGGGTATGGGCGGTTATCTCTACTCGCTGGATTATGCCCGCAATCGTCCACAGGGTCGTCCGCTGGTTAATCGCAATCCGGAAGATGCACAGATTATGATTAGCGAACATGCTGATATTAAACGCATGCTAATGACTCAAAAAGCCTTTGTTGAGGGCGCACAAACTTTAATTTATTACAGTGCTCAGCTGATTGATCAGCAGAAATTATCCACTGACAAAGAAGCCAATGCGCGCACTGACTTACTGTTAGGGCTGCTTACACCGATCTGTAAATCTTGGCCTTCTGAGTTCTGTCTGGAAGCTAATAAACTGGCTATTCAGGTATTGGGAGGCTATGGCTATACTCGTGAATATCCGGTCGAGCGTCTCTATCGCGACAACCGTTTAAATCATATTCACGAGGGTACCTGGGGTATTCAGGGTATTGATATTCTGGGCCGCAAGGTACAGATGCACAATGGTGCAGCCGTTGCAGTGTTGCGTGAAGAAATCCAGGCCACAGTTGACTCCGCTACTGGCATGTCTGGCTTAGCGGAGCACTGTACTCAGCTAAAGGATGCACTGGCACAGATTGAAGCGACGGTTAAGACGGTGAGTGAGGCGGCTGACCCATCGTTGGCACTGGCCAATGCGACCATATTCCTCGATGCTATGGGGCATGTGGTTATTGCCTGGATGTGGCTTAAGCAAGCGGTTGCAGCAACGCGAGGCCTGCAGCAAGGCACTGCAGCAGATACAGCTTTCTATCAGGGTAAATTGGCGGCAACACAGTTCTTCTTCCGCTATGAACTGCCTAAAACCGATGCCAGTTTGGCACTGGTGGCGGGTTTAGATAGCACCTGTTATGACCTCAGTGCCGATCAGTTTACCGGTAGCTAAAGCATATTAAGCGCAATTAGGTGTGGCCCATTATTGGTATTTTAGTGGGCCAGATCGATTCCATTCTTACTGTAAACACTGTCTAATAATCCGGATGAAAAGAATTACAAATAAGCTGGGGTGCTCGTCTTGAAGCCTGTAAATCAAAGTATTGTCTCGCCATTGGCAGCCGCTGTAATCAGTATTGATGTGAGTGACGGTCAGACTGTCGCCAAAGACCAAATTGTTGCCATTGTTGAATCGATGAAAATGCAAACAGCACTCACTGCGCCAGTTGCGGGAATAGTTGCCAATCTCTCTATTGTGCTGGGGGCCACTATTCAGGCTGGACAGCTGGTCTGCGAAATAAAGCCCACTGATGCGGACAGCGTGGTTGACAGTGCGCCAATGATTGAGGCAACCGGTACCGACAATAGTTTGCAGCAGCTCAATCAGCAGCTGGCCTTTACTCGTGATGATGCGCGGCCTGAAGCCGTTGCCAAGCGACATGCCAAAGCCTACCGCTCGGCGCGAGAAAACCTTTACGACCTCTGTGATGATGAGTCTTTTATTGAATATGGTCAGCTTGCAGTGGCGGCACAGCGCGATCGTAAAACAGCTAAATCACTAAAAATGGATACGCCGGCCGATGGCGTGATTACCGGTTTGGCGACGATCAATAGCGCAGAGTTTGGTCCGCAGGCGGCGCAGGTTGCGGTTATCGTCAATGACTACAGTGTTTTGGCGGGTACCCAGGGCTATTTTCACCATCGCAAAATCGACCGCATACTAGACCAAGCCAGCAAATTTGGTCTGCCAGTGGTTATGTATACCGAAGGTGGGGGTGGCCGACCTGGCGACACAGATGTTAAAACCCAGATAGCCGGATTGGACGTGCCCTCATTTGCCAATTGGGCTGGGCTAAGTGGTCGGGTGCCGTTAATAGCGGTGAACAATGGCTACTGTTTTGCGGGGAATGCCGCGCTGTTTGGTTGCGCCGATATTCGTATTGCCACCAAAACATCTTGGATAGGTATGGCTGGCCCGGCGATGATTGAAGGCGGTGGTCTGGGTAGCTTTAAACCCACGGACATAGGCCCGATTGATGTGCAGGCTAGCAATGGCGTGGTTGATCTGGTGGCTGACAATGAGGCACATGCCACTGATCTAGCGCAGTCCTGTCTAGGTTATTTTCAAGGTGACATACAAACTTGGCAGGCTGCTGATCAGCAGCGGTTGTGTGAGATGATGCCTGCCGATAGGCGCTATGCCTACGATATAAGAAACATTATTGTGCAGCTTGCTGATACGGATAGCTTTCAAGAGCTTACTCAGGCCCATGGGCAGGGCATTATTACTGGCTTTATACGTATTGAAGGGCGCGCTATGGGCCTGATAGCCAATAATTGTCGTGTTCTGGGTGGCGCTGTTGATGCTGAGGCAGCTGATAAGGCTGCGCGCTTTATTACCCTCTGCGATAGCTTTTCTATTCCGGTTCTGTCTCTGTGTGACACGCCGGGCTTTATGGTTGGCCCAGAGAGTGAGGAGCAGGCGGCGGTACATCGTATGGCGCAGCTATTTATTGCCGGCGCCAAAATGACCACCCCGATGGTGACGATCTTCTTGCGCAAAGGTTATGGTCTTGGCGCTATGGCCATGGCGGGGGGTAGTTTTCATCGTCCGATTTACAGTGCCGCATGGCCCAGCGGTGAGTTTGGCGGTATGGGCCTAGAAGGTGCTGTGCAGCTCGGCTTTAAGAAGGAATTGGATGCGCAGCCAGACTCTGCAGCGCGTGAGGTGCTGTTTAATCAGCTGGTGGATACCATGTACGAAAAGGGTAGGGCCACTGAGGCAGCGGCCCACCTTGAGATAGATGCAGTTATTGATCCGGCAGATACGCGCACGGTGGTGATCACTGCACTTAACTGCGCCTAAAAGGCCTTTGCTAAAGCGATCTCAGTCGACGTTGTGGTAGATATTCTGCACATCATCCAAGTTCTCGAGCATCGCCATAAAGCGCTCAAACATCTCAATGTCGTCACCCACGAGTGGTGCGCTATTTTGGGCGATAAACTGAATTTCATCGACATCGTAGTCAATCTCACCAAAGGCTTCGCTCAGAGCCTGCTTGGCTTTAAATGACTCGGTATGGGCCGCAAATACAGTTAGCATGCCCTCCTCATTTTCAATATCAACCACATCCACATCAGCCATGAGCAATGCGTCTAATACGGCCTCTTCTTCCTGTCCGCCAAACCTAAGAATGGTTAGATGATCAAACATATGGCTCACCGAGCCCTGGGTGCCAATCTTGGTTTTAGTTTTGGTAAAACACAGGCGCACATCGCCAAAGGTGCGATTTGGGTTATCGGTTAAACATTCAATAATCACCATGCAGTTGCCGGGACCATAGCCCTCGTAGCGGGCCAACTCGAAGTTTTCGCCGGCGCCGCCTTTGGCTTTTTCAATCGCCTTGTCGATAACATGGGTCGGCACCTGATCTTTTTTGGCGCGCTCGATCAGGCTGCGCAGGGCTAAATTACCTGTGGGATCAAGGCCGCCTGCCTTGGCGCAAACATAAATCTCGCGCCCATATTTGCTGTACACCCGTGCCTTGGCATCCGATGTTTTGGCCATGGATTCTTTGCGGTTTTGGTAGGCTCTACCCATTGTCAGTTCCAGTGAGAGGGTTAAAACGGGCGATTCTACAGCAGCCGCACCTCTATGTAACCGTTCAGTTGTTTATTGCGACAAATCGGTAGATGATGAGGTAAAAAACAACCTTGGTTAAAGGGGGTAGAACATGAGTTTTTACGATAAATATATCTTGCCCAGTTTTCTAAATTGCGCCTGTGGATCAAAGCCGATTAAGTATCAACGCAGCAAGGTGGTACCCCTGGCCGAGGGTGTGGTTTTAGAAGTGGGTATTGGTTCAGGTCTTAATATCCCTTACTACGACAGCACTAAGATCAGTGCGATTATTGGGTTGGATCCCTCCGAAGAGCTCAACAATATGGCAAAAAAAGTGGCTGCTGATAATGGTTTAGAGGTCGATTTTATTCTTGGCAGTGCCGAGGCAATTCCCCTGCCAGATAACCATGTTGATTCGGTGCTGGTCACTTATACCCTGTGTACTATCCCCGATGCGTTGTCGGCTAGTAAAGAGATGTGCAGAGTTTTAAAGCCAGATGGCAAAATGATCTTTTGCGAGCATGGGTTGGCACCTGACGCGGGTGTCGCTAAGTGGCAGGCAAGAATTGACCCCTACTGGGGAAAAATTGCCGGAGGCTGCCATCTTAATCGAGATATACCTCAGCTAATTCTGAGTGCAGGCTTTAACATTCAATCTATGGAGCAAATGTATTTGCCCAGTACGCCGAAATTTGCCGGTTACAACTACTGGGGTGTAGCTACCTGCTTATCATAAGAATGGACTCTCACAGCAGCCATGAGCGCGAAGCAGTTATGAGGGTGAATAGGTGCGCGAGCTAGAGTAGTTTATCTAGCTGGTCAGCCTCGACCAGAGCTCTTAAGTCACTCGATCCGCCGATCAAAGTACCATTGATGAAAATCATTGGGAATGAAGGCCAACCGGTCCACATTTTTAGCGCATTGCGACGACGCCAAAGTTTAAAGTAGCTACCGTACTCTAAATAAGCATGCTCGACACCCAGACTATTGAGCCTTTTTCGCGCTCTTTTTGGGGCCGGGTTTTGTGCCATACCAACAACCACGACTTTGTGCTTGGTAATAGCTTCTTGAACTTCCGTAACAATATCTGCGTGATTATCAGCGATCGTCTTTTTGATCGCAGGGTGAATATTGTTATCCGCGAGAATCTGGCGTGGCATAGATTTACCTTGTTATTGTTGTAGATCTTCGAGTCCAGAAAACACTTTTAATGCTTCTGGATTACTCAGCGCATCAGTATTATTGACCAGGTCATTATGCACTATCTTGCGCACCCCGAGTCCGACTATTTTACCGCTTACTAGTACGTGGAATATCTGTTACAGCAATAATCTTGGCTGGTACATGACGGGGTGTGGTTGCGGCGCGAATGGTTTGGTGAATTTTTTGTTGCAGATCGTCTGTGAGTCCAATGCCGTCGCGCAGCATGATAAATAGTACCGCCTGCACATCCTCCTGCCAGCCTTGGCATTGAGCGTGAGGTAGGCTTATTTACCCGGCGGCGCCACCCGCTATCAACGGCGGCTCAGCAAATGATAGGGCTGCTCCAAAGGGTATAGGGGGCAGGTCGATAATTGATGGATCGATAAGAAAAGGTCTTATTAACTGTGCGATCAACTCATAGCCTTCACGCATAATGTCATAGGAGATCTCTTTGCCTTCAGCAGACATATGGCTTAACCAATAGTCTGAAATCACCCATATGCTTTTAACTAGGCGTTGCAGTTCGCAATCAGTTACGCCGGGCTGGAGTAAATTTTGATTCGCTACAACCTCTAATAAAACGGAGGACTGCGTCATGCGCTGTCTGCGTTCTTTAGCGAAGCGATATTGAAGGTCTGGATCTCTGGCAAGAATAAAGTTTAGCTCATTATAAATAAAGCGGTAGTCCCAGATGAGCTTAAAATGACCCAATAGCATATCGGAAATATTTGAGATCTTTAGATCTGATAGAGGATAGAGTACGTTATTGATTTGTTTATCTAGCTGTGACCAAAGCGCCATTACAATTTGTTCTTTCGACGAAAAATGATAGTGCAGATTGCCTTTGCTAATGCCCGCCTTGGATGCAATTTTATCAAAAGATACTGATGCTGAACCGAACTGATTAAAGAGCTCTAAAGCGGCACTGGTTATCTTTGCTTGAGTTTCACGAGTGGCCATAATTTATTGCCTCTTCTATAGACATCAAAGAACTAGTTGTCGACTTGCAGCATATATTTTGCAACAGCCAACTGTGTTTCTGAATCTAGATAGTTTTGTGCGGGCATTTCAGGAAAATTATTACGCTTCTTAATCGGCGCATTAATATAGTCTGCAAGCCCCTGGGGATTACCCGCATACATAGCTTGAATCACTTCCACCGAAGGGCCAATTAAGCGTCCAGTATAGCTGTGACAACCGGTACAAACGCCTAGATAGGCAATCTCGCCTCGCTCTTCTGGGTTGATTACACGGGGTTTGGCACCACCTGCCAGTAAATAGGACTCGGTGCTGTCAGTATTGGTAAAGTCGCATTCTGCGTAGTTGCCAATACCCACAGTGCGATAGCGATGGCGATTGATAATACAGCTACCATCGCTGGATCCCACATGCACTATATCTACCGGGCCAGTGTGCAATTCAGTGAGTGCCACAGCGGTCACTTCGGGAATGGTGTCATAGCCATTATTGAGCATCACATTATCTAAAATCATAGTGCGATCAGAGTTGGGGTCTGACTCCACATCCATGGTGATGGTGGTGGCAAAGCTGTGATCATTGATAATAATGCCAGCAGTTTTATTGTTGGAAATAATATTACCTTCAATAATAACGTCGTC
>OJBN01000164.1_pt1 | contig 18433 bp, 18 predicted proteins | sample 1590441 | NCBI WGS metagenome assembly OJBN01 (sample SAMN05416760, study PRJEB24817) | seawater metagenome | isolation source: Sea water | place: Canada:Atlantic | collected 2013-07 | reverse complement strand
CGTGGGCTCGGAGATGTGTATAAGAGACAGGCTAAGGAAGATTTTGTTCCTGCACCATCTGCGTGCATTACTAAACAATAATCTTCATCACCTGTTAAATAATCCGGTACGATTTTACAAAATGCTTGAGGAAACAATCCTTTATCAACATTTTTAATAGCGTTGTGCACATCCTCTTTTGATGCAGAAACACCTCTTTGCGCATATCTCTTTGAAATTTCTTGGTTCATTATAATAGCTTAGTTTGCAAAAGTAAGCAATAAAAAAAAGCCCACAAAAGTGAGCTTTTTTTATTTATTTATTTTTTATTTATTACAAACAAATTAAAAATGTCCTTTCAAGACTTTATTTCACGAGCAGAATTAAATTATAATTCTTATCAAGAAGAAGGTGTAAAATGGTGCATTGACAAAGAGATGTACGATACAGGTATTTATGATGATTTTAAAGGTGGTACTGTCGCTGATCTTAAAGGTGGTATTGTTGCTGATGAAATGGGATTAGGTAAAACTATTACCATATTAGGAACAATGTACTTAAATCCTCTACATTGTACTATTATTGTTGTACCAGTTGCATTAATTGAACAATGGTCAAAAGCAATAAAATCATATTTAAATATTGATCCTATTATTTATCATGGTCAAAATAAATCTCCATTTATACTTGCTGAAAATATAAATGGAGAAACTCCTGTTGTTGTAATAACTACATATGGTGTATTAGCTCAACGAAAGCCAATAAAAAATGATGGTATCAAATTAAGACCAAGATACTTAGTTCGTAATGATTATTTGAATTCAATCTTATATAATATTAATTGGAATCGTATTATTTATGATGAAGCCCATAATATGCGAAACAATTCTACTCAAAAGTTTTGGTCTTGTAATATGTTACAATCTAATATTAAATGGTGTGTCACTGGTACTCCTATACAAAATAAATTACGAGATGTTCGTAATTTATTACGTCTTTTCAATATTCCACCAAAGGATATGAAAACAACCAACCAACTAGAAGTTTTGATTGAAACACATATGTTACGTAGAACTAAAATTCAGGCTGGTATTAATTTGCCACCATTAGAAATAACTAATACTAGTGTCGAATGGAAGTCAGATTTTGAACGTAAATTAAATTTGAAATTTATGGAGTATCAACAAAAAGCTCGAAGACGGTATAATGAAATTGATTTTATATTAGGCGATGATTTTGATCATGTAAATGATATGGATCTTAATAGTATCAATAGTTCTAGAAGTAATAATAGTGAAAGTAGCGAAGAATTAGAATTTGATTTACACAATAATGACGTGGCTTTACCACAGTTTAGTTATGATAATGGAATGAAAAATAATATATTATCAATATTAGAGCAAAGACAATTAGGAGTCCCAGGAACAAAGAGACAATTACAAGCTCATTATCGAAATAATCATTTACTAGATGAAGATATTGAAGAATGTGCTACATTATTAGAAAATAATATGTTAACATCTATGATTCGTGGACGACAAATGTGTATTTATCCAGCACTTATATTACCAAAATTACAAGACCATATTAAAGAAAATAAATTATCAAGAGGTATAAATCAATTGGAAAATTATTCAAGTAAACTAGATGCAGTTGTAGAACATATTCAAAATAACAATAGCACTAATCGTAAGATCGTGTTCTGTAATTTCAAAAAGGAGATGAATCAAATTTATACAAGATTAATCAATTCATCAAATGGCGCAAATAATTCGTATAATGAAAATAATATTGCTTGCTATGATGGAAGTCTTAATCACAGAAGCCGTCGTTCTATAATAAACAATCATAATTTGAAATTGTTAATTATCCAAATTCAAACAGCTTGTGATGGTTTAAATTTACAGCATTATAATGAAGTATACTTTGTAAGCCCTTGTTGGAATCCATCTATGGAAGATCAAGCAATAGCAAGGTGTCATCGTATGGGTCAAACAAAAACTACAAAGGTATACCGATTTCAAATGAGATTTGATGATACTCAACTTACAAATATGGACGATTACATTGAATTGAATCAACGCAATAAACGTAGCGTCATTCGTGAAATGTATTAAGCTAAAATATTTTAATGAGTTATAATGAGTTGTTCAGCTATCTTGGGCTCTCATAATGACATAAGCGAAACATTTGCTACACTTGTTACAATTCAAAAGTTATTTTCTTTTTTTATACTCGTTGGAACATTTTACTATAATTTCTTGAGTATGTATTTTCCTTTACACAGTAAAATTCTGCATAATCATCATTAAAGGGATCCATTAAACGTCTTATAAATTCATTCATTAATTCAGGATATTTTTCTCGTTTAACTCTCCATGTGAAACAATAGTTACAATACCATTTTGCATTACGTATTTCTTCAGCATTTTCAATTTCACGTTTAAAAATTTGATCAATCACAGAAAATGCACTTTTTAATTTCAAAATTTGATTTATCAATTTCTTTTTAGTATCATACAATTCATTTAAACGATTATGTTGTTCTTCTGATAATAGATAATTTTTGTATTTTTGTAATGCATTATAAAATCGAATATCATTTTTTACGTTTTTTAAATTAGATATGATTAAACGTCTTTTATCATCTATTTTTTTTATTAATGAAAATACATTCATATTATACATTATTGGAAAATTATATCGAATCTCACGTGGTATAATAAATTGGTTTGTTTCTTTTATTTCACCAATCTTCTTTTCTACATCTTCTAATTTTTTTAACATTTCTTTTTCAAGTAAATGTGTAGTATATGGCTTATTTTCATTATCATTATAATCTTCATCACTATTGCTATTATGATTCCATTTTGTTTTCACTGTTTTAAATAATAATACTGAACCTGATGTAAATTCAATAGATGTTTGCAATTTATCATACTGATGAGAACTTATTTTATGAGCTTCAGCAGCAGCATCCAATTTGAGATAATTTACTAAACCTAACAAAAATGCAATTGATGCATTTAACATGGCTACTACAAATGTTCGATTGTCACCAAAATAAGATACACCAGAAAATACAGTAGCTAATGTTGAAAATAATATAGCAGGCATCATTAAAAAATTTAAACGAGTCTCACAATGATATTTTGATTCCATATAAATAATTTTTTGTCCTTTAAGATAACTAGCTAATATATCCAAAGATGAACTTAAACGATGATTAGTATTAAAATAATTTTTATCAATAATCCTTTCAACCGATATATAATTAAGTTTTTTATACTTCATATTGTGACGAAATACACGCACTTTTGAATCTTTTAATGTTTCTAATTCATCCAATTGATTAGCATCTAAAATATCGTTTGAGTTATCACTTATTTGTGTATTATCATCTGGACTTGAATCTTCATGTTCACTATTTGATTCATTAATATTTATATGTTCATAGTGATTATTGATAGTATTTGTTGTCTCTATTGTATGTGGTATATCCAAATTATTATTGATAACACTTACTATATTATTGTTACAATTACTAATATCATTCATTAATATTTATAGAAATGTATATAAAATTATATCTCTATAAACGCTTTTAATATTTCAAATTTGTGGAATTTTTATTAAATATAACAAGCATTATCATATTCAACTACTACAAGGACCATTGTTGCTTGACATTTTTTGAGTATGTGGTTGTGGACAATGTGCATATTTCTGTATTTGTGTTTGTCTATTTGTATTTTGATAATGTAAATCTTCTGTATCAATACAACTTGATTTCTTTGATTCAACATATGAAGATTGATTATAATTTTCCATCATAGAACCTTGACCAGCCAATTTGAAAGTTCCAATAGGATAAGGACGTTTTGCAAATTGAAAGCGTAAGCTATGTGATGCAAATGTGTTTTTTACACTCGATGACAAAGTTTTTGGTTGACAAAAACAATCTGTATTATTAATTACGTGTGAAGTATCTGTATTTCCTCCATGAGATTGAGGACCATTATTTCTTGTAAATGGTGTTCCTTTTCTACTATTCATAATATTTGGTTGTGTATACACGTGCTTACGCATTGTACCATATAAGTTGAATGTATCATTACTTGATACTTGTGTAAAATGTATAGCGTTTGATTTCTTTTTTAATGCTACTATTGACATATATATTTAATATATAATAATTTTTACTCTTTATTTTAAGTATTTCTACTTCATTAACAAAGACAATTATTTCGTTATATTTTCATATATAATCTAACACTATATACAATGAGTTCACAAGATGAAGAAACTAAAACCGTCCAATGGGGGCAAATGGAGCAATTGGGGCAATGGGGAAGTCATATGTTTTTATGTTCTGTTTTTTGTAATCAAAATCATGAAATAGTACGATGCGAAGATTTTATATATGCTCTTGATACTCCATTTTTATTAACATCTGAAGAACTTATTTACTACATCCAAAATGAAATAAAAAATCAGTATCCTTATAAATATAATTTTTTGAATTCATATATGTTTGATTTCAATTGTAATATTAAAGAAGTTTGTTATGCTCAATTAGAAAATTTAATTAATTTCAAAATTGTTACTCCTTATAACGATTTACAATTTGAATATAACCCTTCTATTTTGTCTAAATATAATACTGTATTTTTAATTTTTAAAGAACGCTAATAATTTTTTATTAAATATCATCAATATCAATGACTTCATTATTCATGACAAATGTACTTAAATTTGTATCATCATTTGACTTTAATTCATTCTCAATTCTTTCTTTTGATTCTTCGTCAATATCTTCTTTTTCCTGTATTTCAAATCCTAATTCAGATATGTCATCGTCTAAATTTTGATGTTCATTAACATTCCCAATACCATTAAATATACTCCACTTTTCATCATAATCGTCTTTTAATTGTAATATCTCATTTGAATTATATACTTCCAATAAATCACATGTCTCTAATTTACTGGAATTTTCTTGTTTTGATTGCCAACTTCTTAACCCTATTAAGATCCAAGATCCAGGACTCAACATATTTTGCCGTTTTGAACGACCTCGAAATTTGTTGCGAATTATACACAGTCTAGTGATTTCATCTATGCCAATAATATGACACATCCCATTTCCCAACATTTTTGTTACACAAGCATACATTTCATCTTCATCTTGTTTTGTACGAAGCTTACGGGTGTTACTTTGAGCCATATGTTTACGGCCAAACTTTTTATTTTTATTACCTCCAAAATTTTTTACCATTTTAATTTATATTGTTAATTTATAAATGTAAATGATTTTTAAATCAATTTTTTTCAAAAATCATATGCTAATTATTTCAATATATTAGTTAGGGCTAGTCTTATTTATTATCATTTTTATCATCATTGTTATTGGATTCTATATTTAATATTGGGTTTGATATTGTATCTAATATAACGTTTGATTTATCTATTTGTGACGATTGTAATATATTATGATTGTATAACATCTTTAATTTTACACTAAATGTATAATCTGTATTGTTTAAATTTACTAAATTACCTTTTTCATCAAACAATCTTACACGAAATCGTTTAATATTTATTGGTCCAAAATATTTACGTGGTGGTATTGATACTGTATTTTGTCCTTGATTATTTATAATAGAACCTAGATTTACGACAGATGGAAACGGAATATCTGCAAATGCGTCTGATATTGTTTGTGGATAATTTCTTATTCTCTGCTTACGTAGTTCATTCATATTACCAACAATACGTTCGTTATGTGCATAGATATGGGCAAGTGGTCTTTGACGTGGATTTTTTGGAATTTCTAATCTAGACATCATATCACGTATTGTATTATTTGTTCCATCATTTACTTGTATGACATTACTGTTTGTACGGTTTTGATTAAATTCATCCAAAGAAAGCATTAAGTATTTTGGATGTTTTAAATCTATCATGCCTTCACTTTCTATTACATTAAATGAACCATCTAATACTGTATCTTCAAATACATTCGTAATTGCAGAATTATTTATGTCTGTAAGTCCTTCTGTTGCTTCATTATCTTTAAATTCCACATAATAACCAATACCTTTCGTACTATCTAAAAAGAAACGACGAAACCCAAGAAAGTACCCTAAATTAAAATTATATTTAGTTGAAGATCCTTGTGACAAAGAAAAGAATGTTACATACATTATAAATGGACCAGTACGTGATCGATTTGGCGGAAGGTCAGGATTGTCTCCTGTATTTGGATGACGTTCTGGTTTTTCTATTTTTATACTTACCCTCCCATTCAATGAATCATATTCAAATGTTACCGGCTGAGGACTCGACATTTTAACCACATCACCATTACTATTTGTTGAATCTTCTGGATGATCTAGATAAGAGTTCCAACTTGGATCATTTATAAAATAGTTATTAATTGTTGTATTTATTTGTGTAATAAGCTGTTCTGGACTAGTGTAGTATCCACTTTTAATTACTATTTTGTGTTCCTTAAAACGTGAATCTGTCATAAAAAATATATTTGTTCCATTTGCTTCATCAATATTGTAAATATTGTAAGTTAAAGTATATGATGTCAATTGAATTGAAGTAACATTTTGAAGTGGCTCTGCCATATCAATTAAATAATCATTAATTGATTCAGATGATTTTCGGAAACCACTATTAAAAATTAGAACTTTTTCAAGATAATCTTCTTCTATCTGATTTAATGGTCTATTTATACTTTGTCTAATTATTGGATCTTGTCTCATCGATGGTTGTATATCTTCTTCTAATGCCTGAGTAAAGTTTGGCATTGTTTCATTTAATTCTGACCCTAAATTATTTATTGAAGTTGCACTTTTTAAATCATTATCATGTTGGTTATACTCTTCATCATCAATAGGGATATTCGGATTATATTCAAATAAACCATTTTGAATAAGGTCATCATCTAATGATGTTTCTAAATTTGATACAAGAGTTTCTGAATCTTGGGCTGAATCATCACTTTCTATCTTACTTTCATTTGTTTCATAAATACTTTTTACATTGTTTATATTATTTGTAGCATTTGTGTTGTTTGTGTTGTTTGTATTGTTTGTATTGTTTGTATTGTTTGTTTTATTTGTAGTATATTCTAGACCAATAGACTGTATATAATCCATTACTTTTGATTTGATTTGTAAAATGAAATTTGTTAATATAATACTATTTTCCTTTGTATATGCCTCTGTATAAATATCTAAGATTTCTATCAATTCTTCAAAGTCATATTTTTGTACATCTACTAAATCAAATATATCATCGATGTTATAGTGATCTACATTTAAATCGTCCATATATAAAAATAGTAAATTATTTTTATATATTACTCACACTTAGAATGTTTATATTATATCAATATTTCGCATTTATATAATTTTTCTTTTATCATTTATCATTTATAATGTTGCGTATCATTTATGATGTTGTGTATCATCATCATCATTCTTAATATAAGAATATAAACTGGTGCTATTATTATCGTTTTGATTATCCATTTTTAAATATTCAGATTGCTTCAAATGTTCTTGGTGAATAATTGAGTTTATTTCTCCAGGCATTAGTATTTTATTTTTACTTAATATTGGAGCACATTGTTCTATAATTGACTTTGAATGCATTATTACACTATGTGCACTTTGATATGCTGACTCTAATAATCGCTCTATATCACGATCTATAAATTCACGGGAATTATCACTACTATGAGCATATACCGTTTTACGACCCATTCCATATTTTACTATCATTTTTTCTGCTAATTTATAAGCTTGTTCAATATCATGTGATGCACCACTTGTAATACTAGTACCGAAAAATATCTCTTCCGCAATTCGACCACCCAATAATACCATTAAACGTTCTGTTAAACGTTCTCTTGTATATATTGAACTATCTATTTCTGGATGCTCAAATATTGTATATCCTGGACTTGTTGGAGACCATAGATTTAAACATACTTTCACAAGTTTTACGTGATGTGGTGACATTAGACCAACAATAGCGTGACCCATTTCGTGTACAGATATGCGATGTATCATTTCATCACTAAATGCATTTTCAGTTGGTTGATAACCTACTAATACTCTCCCAAGTATTATTTCTATATCATCCAAATCCATTTTTTCACGATTATTTCTTAATGCATATAACATTGCTTCATTCAATAAATTTTCTATTTGTGCACCAGATAAACCATTTGTTATATCTATTAAAGTACTCAAATGTACCTTATTTGTACGTGGTTTACCATATAAATGTATATTTAGTATAGATTCTCTTGTTTTTGCATCAGGATTACCAATATATATTTTTTTATCAATACGTCCAGGTCTCATTAAAGCATCGTCTAATAAATCAATACGATTTGTTGCTCCTACTACAAATATACCAGATGAATTTTGATATCCATCTAATGCAACGAGCAACTCGTTTAATGTTTGATCACGTTCAGTATTGCTATCAACTCCTTGGGTTGATCTTGAACGTCCTAATGCATCAATTTCATCAACAAAAATTACACAAGGTGTATTTGAACGTGCCAAATCAAATAATTCACGAATACGACTTGCTCCTACACCCACATATTTCTCTTGAAATTGACTACCTGATACAGCAATAAAAGATGAATTAACTTCCCCACTAAATGCCCTAGCTAATAATGTTTTTCCATTTCCTGGTGGTCCTTCCAAAATTAATCCTTTTGGTACTCGTACGTTGTATTTTTGATATTTTTCATAATGTTTTAACATATCTACACTTTGCATCATTTCTGCTTTGACATTATCATAACCTCCTACTTGTGAAAAGTTATATGGAGGATTATGCATTACTTGGAAATTTTCACTAGAATCCTTCTTTCTTTGATTTTGACCAAAGACTCCTCCAATTCCATTTTGTTCACCATTTCTTCTTACAAACACACGAACTCCTAGATTACGCTCCAATTCTTCTTTTAACTTCTCAGCTGCATCTTCATCTTTTTTCATACTTTCCTCCTCTTCTGTTTCATTAAAATGAAATACTCGTATATGAGGCTCTTTTTTTCGCTCTGTTATGCGACGATTTTGAGTTAGAATTTCGTGATGAATTCTATTCACATATATGCGTTGTTGCTGTCCTTCACTTTCGTTTAATAGCTTCTGGAATTTTTCAAACAAATCTTCTGTTTCAATATCGTCAATAGGATTATATGTTATATTTCGATATGCTTCTCTTGGTCTTCCTTTTGCTATTTCTTCTAGATTTAATTGTTTTTTATCATTATCAAATTTCGAAATATGAGTTGCATTATTTTCTTGATTTGAATTTGGATTTGGATTTGGATTTGCATACAATTGTTGATTAGTTAATTTCACTTTTAATTGGTTATGAAAATGTGATTGATGTAAAAATGCATCACAAAGTATAATTTGACAATAAAAAATAAATAAGCTATTCAATGAAAGATACAAGTGTTTCATTTAAAAAGACTATGCACAAATTTTTAAGTATTATTACTAATTGTTTAATGATTTTTATCATTTCATTATACTATTTATATTGATGTGTATCTTATTTTACATCTACTGCATCAATCATTTGTTTATTCCATATGGTACTTTTATACTTTTCTAACATTGACCATATTAATGATAATATTGTCATTTCAATATCAATTGGATCTAATGACTCCCATGATGGATTTACAATTTGTAATTTTTTATAATAATTTGTTTGAATCATTTGAATTCCTTGACCACGTTTGAGATGATTTTTCTGTGTAAATACCAACTTTTCTAAATTACTAACTAATACGGGTTCTAAGTACAATAAATCAGTACGACTTATACGCGTTATAATTTTATAACTATGTCTATTATAATTTTGATCACTATATACTTTGAATTTTTTGTAATATGGACGATTTTTTATTACAGATATTCCTGTTATTGTATTATTAGAATTTAACATTTCCAAAACAAAGAAATATTTGTTTGTGAATTGTTTTGATTCAGCTATAGGTAATGGTGTATTATAAACATTATACAGGTTTTCTGGTACATTTGAATCTTTTAAATATGCTTCTTCATTTGAAAAATTTTGGTATTCGCGAAATGTTTCATCATTAAAACGAGTAACACACAATACGTTATTAATATTTTCTTTGATATTATGTAATTTTTCTTTTAGACTTTGTAATTTTTCTTGTGTTTGTGTCTTATTTTGATTTTGATTTGCATCACAAGGACTTAAAATGTTCATGAAGTTGGTTTACTACTATTCAGTAAAAAAAAGAATCAATTTTTTCGATTATTATTCGATTTCAATTCAGTTTTTGTATCCATATATATGTAATTATGAAAATTGTTATCGATATATACGGCTTCCTCTTTTGTCAATAGTTTTTCCAATGATTTCATTACTATATTCACCTCATTTTGCTTCATGCGAGTAGAATCCGATTGTTCTTCTGTGTAATATTGAGAATGTTCAGCATATTGTGGATTTAAACGATTGAGTTTGATCATTTTATGAATTTGGGGTATATAATCAAATATATGTTTTTCTATCACCATCATACGATAACGTGAACACGTCAAAATAAATTGTACTATTTTTGAATTTAAAAACATTTGATAATGTTCATAAAATTCTTCCAGTAATTCTGGTAATATAAATACATAATTGTCACGATTACTTATACCATAACTACCAGATACATCATAATATGGTAAACCATACATTTTATGAGATAAAACCAATTTCTTTTGATTCACATGAGACAACGGTATATTTGAATATTTAGTTACTAATTCTAGCTCTTTTGGATGAGATGATTTATTGCTTATTATAGCACTATGTATGTTTTTATTAGAATGGGTAATTGTTTTCTTATGTATTAAACTTGCGGATAATGGTGGCATTGACGTTTTTGTAATATATTGCATTATTGAACCTTCTGATAGTATCAAGTTTTGGAGCTTTTCAATAATACGTAACCCTTTTGTAGGAATTGCTTTTTCATTACGTAATGTAAACGAAACAATATGCTTATTTATTGTATCATATATTGGTATGGTTTGCTTCGTCCGCATATAATATGGATTCTCTAATTTTCTGGCTACAATTATAACTGTGGGAGTTTGAGCTTGTGAAGAAAATATTTTATTTGTTTCTGTATTGCTATAAAATTCTAAATATTCAATTTGAAAGCGCTTTGTAAACAATTCATATATTTTTGCTTTATCTGGTTTACACCATATTGATGGAATTATATATAACAATCTTCCATTTGGCTTTAATAAATCATATGCTCTTCGTACAAAAGGTACCCAAGCATTTATACCATCATTTGTTTTGACTTGGGTATTATTTGTTGGTGTTTTAATTCTACCACTTATATTATATGGTGGATTTCCATAAATAACATCAAAACTATTTGGATGTAACTTGATTGGTGTATTGGATTTTGAAATTTCATTTAAGAAATCAATGTGATAAATATTTGCGTCAATATTTTCACCACATTGTATTTGTTGAAGTTTATTGAATATACTTTCTATTTTCTCTACATTTATAGTGTTAATTTCAACCATATGAAGCATATTACTTAATATATGGGACTCACTTATATTTTGTGAGCTTTTTAATAGAAAGTATAACATCAATGAAAAGTTTCCTAAACCAGCTCCACTATCTAAATATTTTGTATATGGATTTGATAATATATAATCTGGCAATTGACATAACATATGGTATACTAGTTCTAATGGTGTATATACTTCTCCATGACTTTCCTTATATGGTGATTGTTCATTTGGGCATGGATTGTGATTTATGCTTGCACAAAATGATTTAACTTCCTTTAAAACATTTTGCATTTATCTAATTGAAAACTTTGTATATTTTTTCTTCATAATTTTATTTCAATTTTTTATGAAATTTATCGTTATTTGAATTTGATAATTTCATTAATATTTATTCGTATCATTAGTTTTATCTTAAACTTGTTATTATTGTCTTCATCATAGTTCTAATACTGATTTAGATTATTATCTCTCAATCAATGAATAATTTGCAAAAGTTTCTAAACCACCAACCAGACCATCAACCAAACCATCTTTATCATTTTCGATTCCAAATAAATCATCAATATTTACTTCATCTTCTTCATCTTCTCCTTTATCTTCTTCTTCATTGTTATCTTCAACATTGTTTTTATTACCTTTTTTGTTACCTTTTTTGTTACCTTTTTTGTTATCATTGTCATCATTTTTGTCTGCGCTTGTTTCATCTAACTCCTCATCAGTTTCTTTTGCTGCATCTTCTAGCAATTTATCTAAACTTTCTGTATCTAAGCCCTCTTGCGACTTTTTGTAATAATGACGCATCACTAATGATACTACAACCAAGACAATAGCAAGTAATAAAAGTTTTATTCCTGAATTTGATAACCTTAGCATTTTACCTAATTTGTTCATCATTTTTGACATTATTTTGGAGAACATTTTCATAATTATATTATCTAAAAAGAAAAAATAATATTTTAGGTTCAGATATCTCATTCAATCTATGGTAGATTATTTTTTAACTTATTCAGTGTTCTATTTTGATTCCAAATCTTTTTCTTTTTCTTCAATTGCTTTTTCCAGAGCATAACGAACTTCTTCACTAGCTTCTTCTAAATTTTTTTGTAATGAAGAAGTAGTATCTTCAATTGCATCATCCATTGCATCTTCTACTCTACGACGAACATCATCTGTATCATAACTTTCTAATACATTTTTAAAGTAGTAATTATAGTAATTACTTACCCCATATATGATAAGTGCTAATAGTAATGTGATTATAACAATTTTTAGGATTGATTTCGATAATCCTAATTTCATTTCTAATTTATTCATTATATTCATTTTTGGATATAACTTCATAACTATAATATTTAAACAGAAAATATTATAGTTTCTTTATTTGATTTTTTTTAATTTTATATGCGTTATTTGCTTTCTAGTTATTCTTTATTTGGCTCTTGAACTTTGAACATTTCAACACATTCGTGTATTTTTGCGGTTTCTTCAATATTGTATGCCCCACGACGATGTCCTAATTGTACAAAAGCTACTAACAATTGTAGAGCAATATTTTGATCTGTTACTGGAATTTTATTGATTGGTATTTCTTGTTGTAGTTCTTGTGGTTGTGGTTGTGATTGTGATTGTTCTTGTTCTTGTTCTTGTGATTGTTCTTGTGTTTGTGTTTGTGTTTGTGTTTGTGCTTGTGCTTCTGGTTGAAATTCCATTATGCTATACTTATTAATTTTATTTTTAAGTTGATATACTAAATAATTTTATGTGATTATTTTATATGTTTAATTTAAATATTGATTCTTACAATTTAGAAGAGTTAAAATCGTTATTTCATGTAGAACCATCTGGACTTGTTAATACAATGAGTTTACACGAAATTTTAGAAGAACGTTACCAAAATATGTTAAACTCTATTAATCAAAATACACAAATGGATACTATACAAAAAAAACATTCAAATGATTTTTTATTTGAAGCAAAAATGAAATTGGAAAGTTTATTAGCTCCACAAATTAGTAATACTATTTTTCAAGATTCTAAAAAAGTCGAGTCTATTCCTTGGAATGTTGCAGGTAATAGCTCTAATCCTAGTACTAAAAAAATTGCCAGATTAGTGAGTATTGACTCTAAATATCGCGATAATCTTGGTAATGAGCCAGTGGAAACAAATAATTTTCAAGTGTCTTTTGCTAATCGATTTAATAAAGTGGAAAGTATGGAAATATTAGAGTTCACTGCTCCTACATCCATTAAAGTTATTGGTGAATCAATGAAGAATAATTACTTTTATATTAGAGTAGGAATTGCTGGAAATTTGACAAAAGTCACTATTGATGATTTTTATCGTATTGAAAGAAACATACTAAGCTCTGAGGATAACAGAAAATTTATTACACAATTAAATAATAAATTGTCCGGATTAGGATTAGGATTAGAAATTAAATTCAAGGATGATATATCTAACATTTCTGATCCTATTGATACTATGATGAATAGAACTTTACACGTTGTAAACAGTACAGGAGATCAAGTGACATTATATTTTAATCAAACACCAAAAGGTACAGAAGATCCTAATTGTATATTATTCAAAACATTAGGACATATGTTAGGATTTCGCCATCAAGAAGTTACAATTACATCAGGTGATACATATATTACACCTGCTGCATTAGATTTAATAAGCTTCAAATATGCTTACTTAATTGTAGATGATTTCCAATCTAATGGTGAAACAAATATTGTTGCCGAAAATGTTTATAGTGTCCCTTGCGCTCAAAATATGAAATTTGGTGGCAATATACTTGCAAAAGTCAATTACAAAAATGATGCCAACTATAATGTTTCAAATCGTATTATTACTACCCCACGTATGTATTATGGAATTGTTGATGTTGCTAAATTACGAATTACATTAGTTAACGAATTTGGTGACTTAATTGATACTCACGGAGCAGAATGGGCGTTTACTTTAAAATTCAATTGTAGTTATCAATAATTTTTCTTTCGACACTTTCTTATATCTTTTATCTTATAAGACTATTAAAGCATTTAACAGGCATTATAGAGCCTCGTAATTTATTTCCAAGTTGTAGCTACACTTTGACATAATGAAAGTTTGGGGATCAATTGTGTTTGGATCACAAAAGTGTAATGTATATATTTTTTCTGATACAGTATTATTTGTAATTGTATTTGACACTAATATATTGCTAGCATTGTTATTGGAATCAAACTCTACATATGCTAATTCTCTATTGTTGCTATTGTCATTTAAAGTAAGTTGTGTCTTTGAACCATTCGCTTTTTTACTAGAATAATTTTGTACGATTATACTTGATATTTTGGAGTATGATGGGAGAGTAAATTCTATTGTCTCAAATGTAGATGTATTTTTAAAGGTTCTTGTTTCACTATTTAATGTTGATAATATAAAAGATCTTTTTCCTGAACGTTTAACATCACCTGTTATTGCAATTATATTTGGACTTTGGTTTGCGAAAGTTAATAATGTCTTTTCTTTATTTTGTAAATCAAAATCTATTAGAGGTGGTGTAATTATTTGCATTAATGATTGATTTCGTAACCCAATTGCTGATAATGTTGCTGAATTAGATGTTGCGCTTTCACTACATTCTAATAATTTACATTTTTTAATATTATGATTCACATATTGAGATGATGAACTGATGTATTGAGATTTCATTTTTTGTAATTTCATTTGTTCTGTGTAACACATTGAAGATTTTCTACTATATGGAGCTATAGATTTTATATATGGATTCAAACAAATTGATGGTGAATCACTATTTGCATCACATTTAAACTCGCGGATATCATTTGCACTTTTACTCACCATTGATAAATTATATTTGTCTAATAAATGTTCTCTTGCACTTTTTACGTTTGTACTTTTCATATACACAAAAGTGATATTTTATTTTTATTCAATAATGATATCAATAAAAGGGTTTGGGTTTGATCAGTTTCATAATAACGAATATTACATTAACATTATTGTAGACGATTTAAAAGATAATTATGTAACCATATTAGGTATGATTACAAATAAAAATAATGTTACTATTGATGCTTTCAAACATCATAATTTGATATGTAGTTATTGTCAAAAATCGTACTTACGTTACGGTGCATATATGAAACATATAGAGACGTGTAAACATAAATTTAATTCAAATCATAAAATTAATGTTTGTAAGATTCCACAAGAAAGCAATCAAGATTTGTTGAAATCTATGAATAATGAAATCAATTGTTTACGCAATGAAGTTTGTGAATTACGCAGATTGATATCTGTTATGGTAAATCAGGAAGCACCAAATAAAGTGGAATCAGTTCCTAATGTTCCTGATACACAAAATACTACTACATCTCCTCATAAAGTATCAAAAATAAAAATCATAGATAATACTTGCCCGAATATATTAAAAGACATTGAATATCATGATTGTGATATCGAATTTGATGTGTTTTTAAGTCGACTTGACTTTTGTAACCAAAGCCAGCTATTAGATATTTTCGATTCTGATGACTTGAAGGATAGTTTCTTTTTTCTATGGAATGAAGCATTGAATAAATTAAAATACAACAACATTCCTATTCCTATGAAATATAAGAATAGGCATATAATTATTTTTGAGAAAGGGATGTGGAATAATTTAGAAATTTATAAAATAGAAAAAATGGTTTCTTATTTACACGATAAAATTGTACAACAACTATCAATTTATCAAACCACACCAAATATTAAATCACGTATTGAAAATGAAGCTTCGTTTCGTGATTATTACTTAAATCAAGTCACAAAAATTAATTCTGATAAATTATTGAAGAGTTTAAAAAATAATTGTTGTGAATTTATTGATCATATAGGACATGTACTAATATAACAATGACTAATATAAAAATGGGCAAAGGATACATAATTATTATCACACTATAATACATCATATATGGATATTTCAGCGAATGTTCATTATGGTGATATGGAAGGAGTAGAGAAAATCACCGAAAGGATTAACTTTCTGTTAGATAAATTGTATACTACACAAAATGTAGCTAAAAGTAAGAAATCAAAACAACATAGGCATATTGTTTTGGACCCATTAAATGTATTTATGTGTAACAATTCAAATACTAAACAAAATAAAGATAATCGTAAATCTAAGGCAAAACAAGGAACAAGAAAATTATCACCAAAAGGACCTTATGTGAATGTAATTGTCGATTCAGGAGCTACACGCCACTGTTGTAATAATTTGGACATCATGAGTAATATTAAAAATACAAATGTTAATATCATGGTTGGAAACGGAAATATTATTCACGCTACTAAAATGGGTGATATTGGATGTATTAAAGATGTATTGTATTTACCTGAAATAAAACATTTTTTGTTTTCCATCAGTTATATGTTACATACTTGTCCAAAATGCCGTGTAGAATTTTTTAATCATGGCTTTCAATTGAAAGTTGGCAGGAAAATTATAGGCCGTGGAGTGTTAGCTGATAGTAACTTATACGTATTGCGTGTACGCTTACCAAAGTATTATGACAACATTGACAAAAATAATTTGGATAAATCTTTATTTATTGATTTGGAAAAATCAAATATCCCTATAAAGCAATTAAAGAAATTACAGGAGAATTTACCTGTACAATTTGAGTATATATAGATAATTTGTGTGTGTTGGATTTGTGTGTGTTGGATTTGTGTGTGTTGGATTTGTGTGTGTGTGTTGGGGTTGTGTGTGTTGTATGGATATCTATCAAATAATATGTATCTATAATCTGTTTATTTAATTCCCTTTTTCAAGAATAAAATAAACTACTTTGATTATTTGTCACTTTTAATTTTACTAATATCTGGCGATGAGGCTATTGATATTGTTTTAACTGATGATGATGTATTTGATAAAGAATTTAAGTATTCATGATAAGTTGGAACATCAGTTGACTTCTTTTTCAATGAATTCAATAGTAATACTTCACTTTCAGTATAAGAACGAAGTCTTGTATTTTTACTGGTAGTATTATTTGTATCATATCTCTTTTTTGATTGATACGATTCATAATCACCATATGACATTTTTCTTAGTTGCCGTGATTTATATAATGAATTATTGTTTGTTTCATCATAAATCATATCAATAATGACTTTATTACGTTGTAATTGTTTCAAACATTTACATAATTTTTCTATTGCCATTGGTTCCGGATTTTTCTGCGGTTCTTGTTCATTTGAGTAATCATTATTTACATTAGAATTCGTGTAAAATTTTACTTCCAACGTTCCACAGAACATTGGTTTTAATTTATTGTGACGACGACAGTTACCATTTGATTCAATATTATTCATATTCTCATAATCAACATATATGTTTTCTCCGCTATATGATTTACATAAATCATATATATTTGCTTCATAATCAGTAACATTGTTGTTTGCAATTTCAAAAGAACCATGTATTACGTAGGTCATTATTATAAATTGGTACATATTTATATTTTCGCAATGATTTTGAACCTTACTGTATTTTCTATCTATTTATTATATAGCATAACTAGTGCTGTATATTTATTGAATTATTTAAACAACTTATACATAAAATAATTATTATAGTTATATGAAGTCCAACAAAAACAATTATAATATTAACATTGATATGTTAAAGCATAAACACGGTGTCATTCGTGACAAACATATATTATTTGATGAACCTAGTCACGTTTATACTATTTTAACAGATCCTGGTGTTAAATATACTTCTGTAACTACTTGGAATCACGGACACTTTGAACAATTTAATGCTGAT
>OJBN01000149.1_pt1 | contig 18952 bp, 14 predicted proteins | sample 1590441 | NCBI WGS metagenome assembly OJBN01 (sample SAMN05416760, study PRJEB24817) | seawater metagenome | isolation source: Sea water | place: Canada:Atlantic | collected 2013-07 | reverse complement strand
CTACACTAGATCGCTCGTCGGCAGCGTCAGATGTGTATAAGAGACAGTTTCAATATAGTCTGGATCCGATTGCCAAGCTCTGGCATGAGTCTGACAGGGTGATCGCCAAAATTCTTTGGGCTCATTGGCCGCTGCATAATTGCGTTCACCATGAGAAAAACCAACAAGCTCGTCTGCAGTGCAATGGATAATAAATACCGGCCTGGGGGCAATATCTCCCAGCATGTCTTCCGGATTTAATTGATCCATATCTATGCCAGTGCGCCACTCCAACATCCACGTGATTAAAGGCAATATAGAAAAGCTTGGCAATCCAAGATATTGCGCAATAATCTCTGCATAGAGGTCAGTTAAGTTCGACCAGCCTGCCTCAAAAACCCCTGCCGCTATGCGTGGGTCTTTATTCATCACCATAATTGAGGTTGCTGCGCCCATAGATACCCCAAAGATCCCGACACTCTGCACCTGCTTTTGCTGATATAAATAATCCACCGCTGCCTTTACATCATGTTTCTCGTAGTAACCCATGGATGAAAAAGAAGGGATATTTTTACCACTATTCCTTAGATCCAAAGCCAGTATATTAAAGCCCGCCTCATGAACAGCTTTAAACCAGCGCATGCCTTCATGCCGGTCAGCCCCATGGCCATGAACAAAAATAACCGCTTTGGCTGATTGCTCGGCGGGTATATACCAACTACTCAGGTCATATCCATCATCTGACTGAAAGGATATATCTTCAAACCTTAGACCTAGCTGGGAAGGATCACCGCAATAGGTAAAGTGTTCTTCACTGCAGGTATAGGAGGGATGCATAATATTGGACGACATAGTCCAAGCCATAATAATCAAGCCTACGCCCAGTAGGCTGATGAGACTGACAGTGCCGATAACGATTGTTTTTTTGCGGTTTTTCAATTTATATTGCTCTGGAAATCGTCTTTCACTCTACCTAGAATCACTCAGTAGTCAATAAAGCTCTCTAAAATCTATCTCGATTACTTAGCACCACAATAAATAGTAATTAGGTTATTCTGTTGCTTTTATAACAATAATATCAGAGATTGGAATACAACAATGGATCAACTTAGAGCATTACGTTACTTCAGCAAAGTGGTCGAGACCGGTAGCTTTACAAAGGCGGCGAAGAAATTCTCGGTGCCCGCCTCATCACTGTCCCGACGCATCGCAGATCTTGAAAAGAGTCTTGGGGCGAACCTGCTAAAACGCACCACCCGCGTGGTTCAAGTAACTGAGATTGGGCAACTCTATTATAAACAGGTGCAGGATGTGTTGGCGCAGTTGGAGCACAGTGACGAGTCTGTAAAAAGCTATCAGGCTAAGCCCACAGGCTTTCTGCGAATAAGCACCATGGTAACCTTTGGTGAGCAAATCTTAATACCGCTTCTCGATGAATTTAAAACCCTTTACCCAGAGATCATTTTAGATGTGAGTTTCAGTGATGAGTTATCTACCCTGTCCCGGGACGAAGTGGATATCGCCATCCGGGGCGGCTATGCGCCTAACGAGAGAGTCCAGGCCGTGCGCCTGATGGACAACGAATTTATCCCAGTGGCCTCGCCAGACTACTTAGCATTGAATGGAACACCTAAAAATGCGACCGATTTGCGGCAGCACCAGGGGCTATTTTTCCGTACCCCCAACGGCCCGTCCCCCTGGCTGTGCGAACAGGATGGGCAGTGGCTAGATGTATCGGGCAAGGTCTTAACCATCTCTAACAATGGCACCTGGCTTCGCAAGGAGGCTGTCTTGGGGCGTGGGATATGTATGGCACCCAGATGGTCGGTTCAGCATTATTTAGATAGCGGGGACATAAAGGAGCTAATGGTTAAGCCAAAGGTGAGAGTAAACCAAAATAAAGATCTGGCGATATACCTGCTGTATCAGAAGCAGCAGTATCTGGTGCCAAAGGTTAAGGTCGCGGTGGATTTTTTGGTCAGCCGTATTAAATCGTCCTAGTATCAAACTGCCGCGCTAGCTTTATCAATAGTGGGTATAGCCGAGTTAATGACTATACCCACTAAGTATGGGACCTGAGTTACTTAACGCGTGGAACTATTAGTACCTTACCGTTTCTGCCGCCTTGCGCCGCACGTGTAACAGCCTCCTTGATCTCACCCACGGCGAAGCGTGAGTCAACATCGGCTTTCAAAACGCCAGTAGCTATTAGAGGAATGATTTTTCCAAATGCTGCCTGCTTTTCTTCTAGTGTTGCACTGTCGTACCATTTGGCAAGCCAAAAACCACGGCTGCGGATATCTTTAAAAATGGTCATTCCCGTGTTTATGGTCGCAGGTTTTCCTGAAAGCATTCCATAGGCAACTATGGTTCCACCGTAGCCCAGACTATTGGTCAGTCTGGTGTAGGTGTCACCCCCCACAGGGTCGAGGGCCAAGGCAACAGGCTCATTGCCGGTGGCACGGGCAATCTGCGCAGCCAGGTCTGGCCCATCAATCAACACAACATCTGCGCCCTTAGCGAGCAGCTCTTCGGCGAGCCCCTCACGGCGAACCACATTAACCGTCTTTATACCGCGTTGCTTGGCGAGCTGAATGACGTAACCGCCAACAGCAGAGTTGGCAGCGCTTTGAACAATCCACTGGCCCTCGTTAAGGTCAACGAAAGAGGTCAACATTAACAGTGCCGTGACCGGATTGACCACTGACATACCCAGCTGTTCAATAACCTCTGGCCCAAGCGGGCCCATATTAGGTAGGGGAAGAAACCCAGCTGCTGGGGCCACCACCTCATCTCTCCAAGTGCCTCCGCCTAAAATAAGCACTAACTGACCAACCTTTAGATAGCTAGCCTCGGGCGTCACCTCGGTAACACGGCCAACGCCCTCACTGCCTGCCTTGGCAGGCAAAACTGCATCCACGCCGTATTGACCTGCGATCTGTAACAGATCTGAAGGATTAATCGGCGCCGCTAAAACCCTTACTCTCACTTCACCGCTCTTAAGAACCTGAGGAGCCGCTTCCTTAACATAGAGTACGTCAGCCGGGTTGCCAATCTGATTAAACTCAGTGTATTTCAGCATCGTCTGGCCAGCAGTGCTATGGTCGCCATGGCCATCTGCATGAGATAAGACCGCAGAGCCCAAACAAACCGCCAATGTCATGATTATTGAAAAATATTTCATAGTCTTAGTCCGTTTTCTGTTATTAATTTTTTAGTTTTACAGCCTTTAAATTATTCTGTGTATCACCACTCTCTCGTTAGCCAGTCAAATACCTAAGCTTCGCCTCGCTCAAACCATCGCCCAAGGTAGATTCCCACAATGGACCAGAGTGCCGCTATGCCTGCCCCAACGGCCGCAACTGCGGCTAGACCCAGACCTAACCCTTGAGTCAGGCCGGTAAAAAACCAAGCCATAAGCATATCGCCGCCACGGTAGGCGACGATGTCGATAACAGGCTTTGCTTTGAAGCGAGCCTCTCTATCGACCCTTGTAAACAGTACCTCACGAGCCGGTCTAGTCACTGCGTAGTTACCGGCGCGCCTAATAACCTGTAGAGCCACCACGACACCCAGGAATGGGGAAATAGCCACAATAATAAGACCAGCACAAATCAGCACAGGGATCAGCGCAATAGTCACCGGCATACCAAATTTGCCGACAATACGGCCAGTAGCAAACAGCCCCACTGCGATTGAAAGTACATTAACGGCCAGGTCCATTTGCGCCCATACCGCCGTTCTCTCAGCACGGCTGAGATCACTGAGCAAATTCTTCAACTCAAAGTAGACGAACGAACTAATGCCTGTATACAAGAAGATAAACAGGCCAATGGCCAACAGATAGGGGTTGGAGAAAAATAGCTTAAATCCCGCAAACGGGTTACCGCCAATTTTGATCTGAGGCGTTTGCGCAGCCAAACTCTCGTTGTGCAAGTCCGATGACTTAAGGGACTGCAAATAGAAAATAATGGGAATAGGCACCAGCAGCATGGCACTGGCCAGTAACATCAGGTTATCTGTACCTAGGGACGCTGAGAAAAATGAGGGTATAGATGGCCCAATAAGCCCTCCCACGCTAGCCCCGGCAGCGATGATGCCAAATAGCCGACCAGCCTGCTCCTTGCTGAACAGGTCTGACATAAAACTCCAAAACACCGAGATATGGAAAAGGCTAAATACACTCACCCACACATAAAACGATTTATCCACTAGGGTCCGATCGGCCATGGTCGAGGCCAGGGCATAGAAAGATAAGAACGTCAGCGCAAAGATACCGTAAATTGATGGGACCAGAAGCCGCAACCGGAAACGGGAGACAAGCACACCATAAAGAGCAACAACCGCGGTGCTTATAAAAAAGTTAAGCGTCCATAGCCAACTAACCTCGGCATCAGTCCAGTCACTGGCCATCGCATCTCGCACAGGGCGCAAGATGTAATAAGCAGACATAAGAACAATAACAAAAAGAAATGAGCCGACTACGGCTTTTATTTCATGCCCTTCAACGTTTGAGACGACCCTCAGGAGCTTGTAAATGGGGTTATTGCTACTCTTTTGCATTTTTTCTACTAGGCTCAAACTAGCCATGCTCCATAATTGCTTTAGGCTGCCAATTGATGACAGCCGCTAACAGCTTTCTAAAGGGTCTAAAGAGACAGGATTAGACCGCGTTTATTTAGCTGTGTATATGGAGGTTTTAGCATTACTTCATTGTCTTTAAGACAATAATTAAGCTTTATGTAAAGAGCGATTAGCAACTAGATCTTTAGTGAACCCTATACTGAATAGGCGAAGACCAGGCACGTTCCTGAATAGTGGTCGACAAATCAGACCTTGGCGCAACACCTTCACGAATGGCATCCCAGGTCGACCATCGACAGGTTGGGTTTTCAAGTACACGGGCATAATAAAATGCACGTTGATCTGGCTTGAAGTTTGGGTCGTGCCACAGGGTTGATAACTCTGTGGCACCAATTTCGGGGCTAATCCTGCAATCAGAGATATCGACTCGGGCACCATTATCCGGGCAACGATTGGTCTCAGCGTTAACCTCTGCGCCATCGGCACAGGCGATATCAATAATATCCTCATGGGTAGTGCCATCTGCATCGACCCAGCCTTTGATTATTTGCAGGCGTTGCAAGGGTGCACTGTCTGGATCAGCTGAAGCCATCACCAAAAATCCGGGCGACCCCATATCGTTGAGAGCCGCATCTTGCGCCAATAGAGTGCCTCCCATAGTCACGCCTTTGCCATAGGCCTGCTCGACACCATCGGGCGCCGTGAGCATAGCCTGATCAAAATCGTACCCGGCAAATAAGCGAATTCTTAATCGAGGTCCAGATGTTGCAAACACTTCTTTACGACGAAAGGCGCTGTATATTGAGTCTCTGGTATTTTCATCTGCCCATACCGCCGCTAAACCAGAGGCTCCATATGTAGGGGTAGCACCGCCAGCATAGACATTGCCATCAACCTTGACGTACAGGCTTTTACCGAGTGGCGTGGGGAAAACCGCAGATAATAATTTATTACCGTAATAAGCAAATTGGCCATTGATTCCTGTTATCGGGGTAGAGCCTCTCTGCTCTGGGTAGCTCGACAATATGCCAAGCTTAGAAACAAACGCAGCCTCATCATTCTGACTGGCCGCTGAATGGGTATCACTAGAACCAATAAAACCAAACTGGTAAGGGTTGCCAATACCTTGCTGCTCAAGTGTCAGACCTTTTAACATTGCTTGACGTACGTAGGAACCATCGACTTTGCTGAGGGCACCTGTTGCAACTCGGTAAGGCGCAATTTCAAAACCCGCCCATTCATCACGTGTTGATAAAATAGGGTGTGTTTCAGAGGTTCCTTTTATTTGGGTTATCTCTACGATTGGCTCATTTCTAAGGCGTTTCTGCACGTAAGCCTCATTAAAGGGATTGTCGTTCCAGTCGGTACCTTTAAACATCTCGCCATTAGAGCCATTTGAGTTATGGGGTATAGCCAAGCTTTCAACGCCCTTACTCCTAAGCTCATCCATCCAGCTCCAGAGATCCTCTGGATTAGCCGAGTGGGCGCGAGAAAATGGCTCACGGGGCAGATTCTCTGTTCCCTTGAAGATAACGTTGCGGTGTAAATTGCCCATATCAGCACTGGATGTCGTATATTCATAGGCAGCGAAGGTAGTGAAGCGTCCGGGATCGTTAAATTGGTCCGCAGCATCCACGGTATCTTCCCAAGCACTTCTCACTACTCCAAGAACCTCTTGACGGCTTAAACTTCCATCGCTAATACCTTTGATGGCATTGGGAATAAAACTCGAAAATGTCAGTAATCGCTTGGTCCTGCTGATTAAATCTGTGCCAAATTTTTCTGGCGCGTTTAAGTCATGATAGGGCTCTGCGAATGGGTTTTTAGAGAAATTATTAGAGGTATCTGCCGCTGCTTTGACCAAACCTAGGAACACTGCATGGTCGGTAACGGCATAAAAATCCATAGGCTTAGTGAGCTGCATATTAAAGCCCGCAGGGTTTTTTATAGCCTCCCCCTTGGCAAAACGATAGGCATCATAGGGTGTCGCTAGGGTTCCAAACGCATAGCCATCGAAAGAGTACGCGGTATGCACATGTAAATCGCCGTAATAGGCTTTTCTCTCCTGAATCTCAGTCTCTGGAAGCGCTCTCGGCACAGATATCGTTTTACGGTCTAATAATTCGGTCTCAGTGTCGAAAAGAGCATTATCTCCGCCCAAGGCGCCAGCTTCAGAGGTGTTTAAGAGTTGATCTATCTCAAGGGTCTGTTGAATGACGGCCTTATCTAAATGAACATCTGCGGCGGTACTGAATGACCCACTGGATGGCTCCATAGTTGTATCAGAGCAGGAGACCAGACCTGCGCCTAACATCAATACCCACACACATTTGCTGAAATCAGACTGATTATTATTGTTATTCATGCTGTTTCTCTTGTAGTTATCGCGTAAGCAATTGCTTATTAAAGCAGAGCGTCGACTCTACTGCGAACAGGAATTTACGCCTGCCTTGTCGCTCGCTTACTAAGAGACAGTTATACAGCCAGACCAGTAGCAACCCCCAGCCAGAGCAATCAGTAGGGCAGTAAAGATGGCTAACTGTTTGATAACTGGATTGCTTAACTCTAACTGTTAAACAACATATTTTATGGCTGTAGCTACAATAATTTCATGCCGTACAGAGTCAGATAGCAGCTCCGTAAGATCATCCGCCATCACGCAACAGCAACCGCCGGTTGCAGCTTTTCTTGCCATGTCTTTAAAAGAGATCTGTTGTCTATTTCCCAGGGATGAAAATCTTGCTGGAAAAAAGCTTTATAGGCAGGGATATGAGCTCTAATAAAACCGTCTTTTGAAAACAGGAATTTAGAGAAACTTTTAAAGGTTTTCCACTTCCAAAGCTGCTTATCATGACGCAGCATTTTAACCGCCACCGACAACGTATCTTTGAACAGAAAAAACATTGCAAAGCGCATCACGCTTGTGCGCATTTTAAAACTACCACCAATTTGATTGTAGATATCGAATGCAACAGATTTGTGCTCAAGCTCTTCAAGGGAATGCCACTGCCAAAGCTCAGCCATCGCTGCAGGCATACTTTTTATTAAACGCCCTTCGAGAATATTTTCACCAAAGGTGGCAGTGAAATGCTCTGATGATACAGTTGCAGCCAGATTGACACGAGGAGTGTACCGTGGATTCTTTTTTGCACTCTCAAGTCGGTTCAGAAAAACTCTCTCCAGCTTAGCTAGATCATAGCCTCGTTGTTGGCATAGCAGCCTATTATATTTTCGATGCTCTCGGCTGTGTATGGCCTCTTGCTGGTAAAAGTCTTTAACTTCGCTGGCTAACTTTGAATCCGTGATACGATCTTCATAAGCTCGAACAGAGTCAATAAAATTTCGCTCGCCTGATGGAAAACTAATGCTCATGGCATTAAAAAACGCAGTTAAAAATGGGTCGTTATCTGCCCAATCAGTCGCCAGAATCTTCTCCAGCTCAAATGTCATATTTCTAACCTCAATAGAAAGATCATTCGGCATTGTGGATTCTAAGTTGATTGCAGTCATAGGGCTCTCCTTGTTTACATTGCGAACACAATATCACCTTATCTCTTAACAGCAGGGATATTTTCAGTCAAACTTGGGGATATTTTCGTTCAACTATGCTAAGTTCTCAGGCGCTTGAGACCAATTAAACTTGATAAATTAGGCCAATGTGGTGACCAACCAACCGATACATAATCATCTATTCGAACAACTGCTCATGATCTTGGCAAAGCAAGGCATCTCTTCACAGCAGCTTTTTGAGTTGCCCGAGCTCGGCACATTTAAAGGTCGAGAAACGCAAACCATAGAGCGAGCTAAAATCCCTAATCTGCTTCAGGCTGCAGTCGTTCTAACCAATGATCCTACATTGATGATTCGTCTCGGACAAAGAACCGATATAACTAATCTGGGCACCTTTGGTTTTGCGTTGATGAGTTGCGCTACCCTACAGGAGGCACTCAAGCTTTTACTCCGCTACCAATCCATTACTGGCCCAGGGTTATCCTTTCAAACCTTGGAGTCAGATGAGGATATTATTCTGCGCACCTACTTTGAGATAGGCAATCCACTGCAGAAAAGACTCCTTACTGAATTGGTGTTTTCCCAAATAGTACGGATTGCCCAAATTCTTACTAATCGTGTGACCAACCAGAGTGAACTTCGCTTCAGTCATGACGATGCGAGCAGCCTGCAGGCCTATAAGGCCATCCTTAGCGTGCCCATTAAGTTCAACCAAAGTCATAGTGAATTAGTAATATCTAAAAGTATCATTAAGTCCAAAATCACTTCTTCTAACCCGGTGGCACACGTGATTTTTCAACAGCAATGTGAGGATTTGTTGCGCGGACTAAACAGGATAGAGAATTTCTCTGCTGCTATAAGGCGAATGTTAATTCAGGCTGGTGGCGAATTCCCTGATATCAATCATATCGCTAAAACACTGCATGTGAGTGAGAGCACACTCAGACGCCGTCTCAGAAATGAAGGTACTAATTTTCGCATGATATGCGATGAGGTAAGAAATATCTTGGCACGTCAATACCTCGCAGCGACTGAACTCACTATTGCGGAGATCGCCTCGTTATTAAACTACAGCGAACCTGTGAGCTTTCGCCGCGCCTTTGTGCGCTGGAACGATATGACGCCAAATAATTACCGCCATGATCAGAGGCTCCCTAAGCAGGACAACTAATTTAGTTCCAAAGGGGATATCATAAGGCAATAATGATGGAGCGACGTTTGAAATCAATCGAACTACATGGCTCGGTCGCACCCGTATTAGCTGTAGATTCCCTCTCGATATAAATAGAATCACTTATTAATCGAAAATCGCACATGCCTCAGCCAGATGCGCAACCAATTGTATTAAGCCCGTCGGGGTCAAATTGGCCTCGCTTTGTGCCAGAAGATTGTCCAACCTCGTAGCATCCTCAGCAGTCATATCACCATCGCTGACAGCCTTAATGATGGCGTCATCAGCCTGCTTGACCAATACTTTTATTTGCCGGATATCGGTATTAATGGCTGCCAGTTCTGTGGTCTGATTAAGGGTGCTGGCATTGGCGCCGCGGGCCTCGGCAGCGCAGATAGCGTCCCGCGCTAACAGATCCAAACGAATCGGTTTGAAACGCGCGATACCACCGGTAATTTCCGGCGTCAGTTCCGAATACATAGCTTTACCCACAGCGCGACGCAGAGGTGAATGGGCAACATAGATACTGCCATCCGCAGCAACAACGCTCATTGCCAGTGAGTCTTCACGTCCTTCGGTAAAGTAGCGTAACTTCCCTGTTTCTCGATCTAACAGCCCCATACCCACATGCAGCATAAGGGTCTTGCCGAACAATTTTTTGCCACCACCGATCATAATAACCACACCGTTGGCGGTTACCGTTGCGGTCAAGCCGTTAGATTGCACATCGACATTCGCATAACCATCAAAGCCCGTAAGTTCAGCAGTCCAGGCTCTACTCCCCTGATCTCCGTTGTCGATCAACTGAATCACGTCGCTTGCAGTGACGACGTAAAGCTCGTCGTTATCCGCTGACACCGTGATCGAACCCACCAATGGCTCGCCCACATCCAACCGCCACACTTCAGCTAGTTCAGTATCCAGCGCGATAACATGGCCCTCGTTATCCGATACATACAGGCGCTGACCGTCTGCGCTGAGCGCCGGCGTTGATCCAGTGCCGCCCTTAAATGTCTTATGATTTAATACTTGAAATTTGAAACCGCCGTTGCCGTCATCGACCAGGTCGAGGGCATAAATAGCGCCGAGTTCAGACCTACCGTCTTCTGTACCATCAACCGCATCATCCGCAGTAGCGGCCATATAGATGCGGCTACTATCGGCATCGATACTGAAAAAGTTAGTCACAATGCCGCCGCCGCCGTAGATATAATTAACGGCGGATGAAAATAAGCTCATGCCTTCGTCGGTTTTGCCAAAGGCTTCGTCCATTAGCGGGTCGACTTTGTTAAGGATAAAATCGGGGATCTTCGTGCCGTTGCCGCTGATGGCTGGCGCGCCGGGTATTTGTCCGATAGGGGCTATCAGTTCTCCGCTCTTGCGGCTGAATGCAAACAATGCCCCGGCTTTGGTTATGGAGATAAGTGAATCTGTCGCTGGGTGATAATTGAAACTATGAAATTTGCCCTTTGCTTTATTGCTCAGTTCCGAAACGGGAATACTGAGACCCGTATCTTTACTCCAGATCATAGAACCGTCCGGCCGTAGAGCCATAAGGCGATTATAGCCAATGATATAAATAATTTGCGATCCAGGGTTTTCCGGGTCATTCAAAATGAAGGCGGGGCTGCTTGCCTGTATATCGCTGTCAGCGGGTATCGTCCAGCGTCGCTCACCGGTTTTGCCATCGAGTGACACCAGCACCACGCGCTCACCATGGTAGAACTGCGGGCTAAAGTAGAGATTGCCTTGGTTATCAAACAGCGGGCCATTACCTACAAAGTACCCAGGCTCTGCCACCCAGTCGAGTTCAAACATGGGCGCGGCAACACCCCAGACAGCATCCGAATTGGCTCCATTAACATGTATGGCGCTCCAGGTATCCGGCTCGGGGATAATATCGTAGCTATGCTGTCCCGCTACACGGGGCCCAACAGGCTTCCACTGGGTTTTTTCGGGTGGCCCAAAAACCTTGGGGTTGTGGAGACGCGCGTCATCACCCAATGTTTTAAACAAAACAACTCCAGCAATTACGATCAGTAACAGACTAATTATTTTTCGACTGTTCATTTTCAAAGCGTCTCTTTTCATGTTCACTACTTTACACATCGTTATGCTGACAATTAGATAAATGTTGCTTTTAAAATTCTGCTAAGTTCGAGTATAGTACTAGCGCCATATCGAAGGGAATCATATTCGGCCATGGTTTTTTACACTGTGAATAGCTAGATATTGCGAGTGAAAAAATGAGTGAAAGTAGACTTCAGCAAGATGTTTTTAATCAACTATTATCTCTGGTCGCCAAGACAGGGATTACACAGGAGAAACTGCTTTACCAGGCTCGTATCAATGGTTTATCCGCCTCGGATAGCAGCATAAGTTCAGACACTGAGGCGGTCATTTTTTTATCGACCGCAGCAGAACTTATCAATGACCCCTATCTGGGGCTACGGCTGGGTCAACAGGTCGGCATTGCCAGCTATGGCACTTTTGGCTTTGCCATAATGAGCTGTGCCAATTTAAGAGAGTCCATTGAACTTTTATTGCGTTATGGCAAAGTATTTTTTAAACCGCATTGGGAATCAGAGAATCATAACGGCGGCCTATTGTTATGGCATAACCTGACCAAGGGAACGCCAGCGCAACAGCGGCTTATTGCTGAACTTTCCTTTTCGCAAATGAGCTTGATTGGCAACTCTCTTTATCGAAGCCAATTAAAAGGAGCGGAGTTACAGCTTATATATTCCGAGCCCCCTGATAGTGCGTACTATCAGTCATTCTTTGACATAAAAGTTATCTTTGGCGCGGAACGTAATCAATTATTTCTGCCTGAACATGTGCTCGACACCCCAGTTAAGACGGCCAATATATCTGACCATGTGGTGTTTCATCAGCAGTGTGAGGAAATGTTACGCAGCCTTAGTAGCGGTGAGAAGACAACAACTGAGGTACGACGTTTACTTCTGCAATCCGCCGGTGACTTCTTCGACATTAATCAGGTAGCGGCACGTCTAAATATGAGTGAACGCAATCTGAGGCGAAGACTAAATGCAGAGTCGGTCAGTTTTAGGACATTATTCGAAGAGGTTAGGGATCTGCTCGCCACAGAGTATTTAGCCAAAACTGATTTGACCGTTGCCGAGATAGCCCATCTGCTAAGTTATTCAGAGACGGTCAATTTTCGACGAGCATTCATGCGTTGGAATGGCATAACGCCGAGCGAGTATCGTCTACAGAAAGGGAGGTGAGAAGGCGCTTGATGTTTACCGAGATAAATACGGACAGAGCTTGCTTGATAAGTTTCTAGCGCTTGCCTATCGGACGCTGACTTGCAGGTTATTGGCTTCGATTGAGGTCTTTTTCGCCTGAACGTAAATCACTCTGCGGCTAAAAATGCTCTGGCCTTTATGCTCACCATTCACCTGCATAGTAATGCTATTGAAACCTGCTGTCTCTAGTGAGTAACGTATTCTAATTGAGCCATCAAAATCATCCAATGCAATAGATTTATCATTTAATTTAATGCCGCTGGTGCTTTTGAGTTGCATATGAACATTTTTGGAGCGCCAGGGACGCTCATATTCAATAGTAATTTCTGAGTTTTCACCCAGAATCGCTTTTGCTACTGGTGGGTGCTTGAGTTTAAAAACAGGTTCAGGAGGTGCTAGCCCCGCCAATCTGATGGCGGCACCCCTTATCACTCCAAAGTTATCAGGATTGAGATAAAAGTGGTTTCCACAGGCTGCAGCTTGACTGCTAACAAATCCCAAGTAAAACAAGATAGTGATTGATAAAAAATTTTGAAACATAAATCGAGACCACCAAGATCAATCCGCGGGAATAAAAGAGGTTATACCATACCACCCTTCGCAAGAAAATCATTTTCGGACAAGAGCTGAATCATGCTGCCAAATAACCCCAGGATTGGCCGATTATGATCTTCAAAGTAAAAAGGAATTCATCTACATTCAAATTTGTCCGATAGCGAATAACAATAAGTCGACGAGACACTCTAAAAAAGAAATAAATTAGAAAAATAAAAGGAGTAAAAGTGGCGCGTATTGTTATCACCGATGCTGCCAGTGATTTGAGTTTGTCCATTTTTTATAGGGATTCAAGCAGAGGCAGGCACATTATTATTCCGCATTTCCGGGAAAGAATATTGTGGAAGCTTAAATATTATCTTCCAGTCATTTATTTTATTTTTATGAAAAATCTGGTGCATAAAATTGTCAGCTATTAGCTATGCAACCCCTTACCTAAGCTAGGAATAATAATGAACAATCACACAGGCACTCAACCTCTGGCGGGCCACCGCACCACTCTAGTTCTGCTACTGTTGGTCTACACTCTGTCGATTAGCGATCGAATGATTCTGTCGATCCTGTTTCCAGATATAAAAGCTGAGTTTGGTTTAAGCGACACCCAACTGGGGTTATTAGGGGGCATTTCGTTCGCTCTATTTTACGCGACCATAGGCCTCCCTATTGCACGCTTGGCAGACCAATACAGCCGCAAAAAAATCATTATAGTCAGCCTAGTTATTTTCTCATTGATGACCGCATTCAGCGGCCTCGCCGCAGGCTTTATTAGTCTTCTGCTGCTGCGTATCTGCGTAGGTATTGGCGAGGCAGGCGTGAACCCGGCCAGCCACTCGATTATCGCTGATTATTTCCCCCCCCATCGCCGGGGATTTGCCATGGCCACATTAATGCTGGGGGGCAGTTTTGGTATGATTCTGGGCTTTGTTGGCGGCGGTTTTATTGCCGAAGCCTACGGCTGGCGCATCGCCCTGATAGCCGTAGGTCTTCCGGGACTTTTATTGGCAGCTGTTATGGCCAGATTACTAAAAGAACCTGGCAGGGGAAACTTTGAGGCGGAAACGCCTCCGCCGCCACCCCCGATACTTACAACCGCAGCTATCATGTGGGCCAACCCCGCTATGAGACATCTGGTCGCGGGAGCGACAATAGCGGCAATGATGTCCTACGGTATCACTCAGTGGTTACCGACCTTCTTTATGAGAACTCATGACCTCAGCCAGTCTGAGACTGGGATGATGATGGCAGGCGTGTTCGGCATACTGGGGGCAATTGGCGCTCTAGTCGCTGGCAAGTGGTTCGATCGCCTTTCCTTGCGTGGGTTCCAGCACGGCCTGTGGATGCTGACCATCGTTCCGTTCATCTCTATGCCGTTGTTTATGTTTGGCCTATTGGCTGACAGCCTGACCATCGCTATGCTATTTTTTATTGTCCCAGCCTTTGCCGCTAATTATTTTATGGGTCCAATCTTAGCTATGGTGCAAACCCTGTCGCCAGTCAATATGCGCGCTGTTTCCTCCGCGATCCAGATGCTGTGTATCAATCTTGTCGGTCTGGGGCTGGGACCACTGCTGGTCGGAATGCTCAGTGATCTACTGAGCCCCCGATATGGTGATGATGCTTTAGGAGTCGCGCTGGCCTATTTTACCATTTTGGGCTTCTGGGGTGCGCTGCATTGCTGGCTTTGTGGGCGGGCTATAGCGAAACAGCAAGCTCAATGAGCGAGGAGAAGCCAATGGCATACCGCGAACCGATTCAGTTAGTCGGTGGAACAGGATCACCCTACACGCAAAAAATGGTGGCGTTAATGCGCTACCGACGCGTGCCCTATGCTGTGAACTGGGGCATACCGTCAGAGATTTGTGATGCCATTGGCGTAGAAAAGCCTGAACCAATATTTGAGCCAACGTTCTTTTTTCAAGAAGATGGGAATACCAAGGCTGTTTGTGATTCCACCCCAATTATCCGCCGTTTAGAGGATACCCATAGCGGCCGCTCGGTGTTACCAACCGATCCTGCGCTGGCTTTTGTCGATTACTTGATAGAAGACTTTGCTGACGAGTGGTGCACCAAATATATGTTCCATTTTCGCTGGCACAAAAAATTAGACGCCGGTAATGCGGCTACCTTATTACCGCTGAGCACGAATGTCAGCATGCCAAAAGACACCCATAAAGAGCTCAAAAACTGGATTGAAGAGCGTCAGGTCAGTCGCTTGTACGTGGTAGGTTCCAATGACACCACAGCACCGGTGATTGATACTAGCTATCGTCGCTTTTTGCTTGCCATGGAAAACCATCTAGCCAATCAGAACTTTATGCTGGGTAATCGTCCCGCCGCTGGGGATTTTGGCCTTTATGGTCAATTAAGTCAGTTAGTGGGATTTGATCCCACATCCAGGGCGATTGCTTATGAGCTGTCACCCCGCACCGTGGCCTGGGTTGATCTGATGCGCGACCAGAGTGGGCTTGAGCCGACAGAACAAGATTGGGTGAGCTTACAGGATCAACCCGAAAGTTTACGTGGTTTATTGGAAGAAATTGGCCGTATGTATGCACCGGCGCAACTGGCCAATGCTCAGGCTGTTGCTGCAGGTGATAAGACTTGGACTGCAGAAATAGATGGCGCCGTCTGGACTCAGCAGACTTTTCCCTATCAAGCCAGATGTCTGCGTTGGACCAATGAATACTACCGAACGCTGAGTGGTGCAGACCGCGCCACTGTTGATTCTCTACTTGAGGGTACAGATGTTGAGACTATGCTGTTAGCGGGTAAGCTCTAAATTAAACGGCCTGCGGAGCGAAGTGCAGAATAAAATGGCGTAGACAAAGAATAGAGACTGGCAAAGTCATTTTATCTATTGTTATGGACTAGGCTTTCGGTCATAGCCTACTCCGAGTTGCAATCTGCTGGTGTATTACAGGAAGTGGGTAGCTTTGTATTGGTTACTTGGGTATCAAGTGGTGATATTTTAAACGCTTATGAGTGAGCCAAAGCGTTGGATAGAACTCGCTACTATTTTCGGTATTGCATCTAGAGTAAAAAAAACCGTGATGCTGATCAGCATCACGGTCTAGTTTTTCAATTAAAGCTTATTAGCTTTGGCTTACCAGCTGAAACTCACATTGATACCGACCCGACGAGAGTTTATCGGGTAACGGTTGGCATACCCAGTAAGACTTGGCTGCCCTCCTATTGTCACAGGCGGTGTACTCAGCGCTCCGGTTACCAGTGCCTCTTCGTCAAAAAGGTTGCGGGCAAACAGTTCGACAGTGAGCTGCTCATTGCGAAGACCTATATAGGCATCAAATGTATTGTAGGCTGGAAGTTCATCAAGATCTCCCCCTTCTTGATCACCAATATAGGAGTAGAGTAATCGCCCATAGCCGACAAAATTGTCGAATTTGACTCTATATTCGCTATTGAGGCTACCACTCCAAGGCGCTGTCCTACCGATAGAAGTTCCACCAAGATCACAGGTCGCAAAAGACTGTCCTTGGGGAATAGCAGGCACTCCACCAGCGATTTCATTACATGGGAGCATGGTGCCATCAGCGTACTCGCCGTTGGAGTATGCGATGTTACCGCCCAAGGACCAATTCTGACTGAGGTTAGCTTGCATTTCCAGCTCAGCACCCGAGACTTGTGCATCACCATTCATAGTAAAGCCGGTCCGACCCACTGTATCATTGTCATCACGCACATAAATCCCAGGAACACGGTTTATGTAGTCAGTAAAGTCCTGGTGGAACACCGCACCACTGAGTCTCATGGCACCATCCAACAGGACACTCTTGAAGCCCAGTTCATAGGATACGCTATCTTCCGAGCCAAACAGCAGAACATCTTCTGGCAATACGCTAGAGGTAATCGTAATGCCCCCAGGACGCCAGCCAGTGCTAACTAGGCCGTATACATCCAGGTCGTCACTGACACTGTATTGCAGGGTGACCTGACCAGTAACAGAATCTTCTTTGAGTTGCTTGTTACCTGCAGACAGTACCTGTTTAATCTTAAAGTTTGCAGGTAACGCTGGCTTAGTTGGACCCGTTTTAAGGCCCTCGGATCCGGTACTAACAAATAAATCCCTATCGACTTCGACCTCTTGATAACGCAGACCCACCTGCAGGTTTAGCTTGTCGCTGAGGTGGAACTTGTTATGGGTGAACAGTCCCGAACGCTCAACATCAGCTGGGAATGACAAAAGTTGGCTTCCATAGGCTGCTGCCGCAGGGAGTCCTTCACGCAAATGGTTATCCTGACTGTACAAGACATCAGAACTCTCATAATAAGCACCAAGCATATACTCCCAATTACCGTCGGTTTGACTGGTAATTCGTATTTCCTGAGACCAGTCGGTGCGATCGTCTAGCGAATCACGGCGAGTGACATAGCCTGGACTAGCACTCCCCACGGTTTGGTCATATGTTCGGATTGAATCAGTTTCGTGGTAGCCAGTGACTGAAGTAACCGTATGGGATTCTAGATCCCACTCCACCACCAATGAGCTGTTTAGAAATTCGGCCTGGGTAGTATCTTCTTTTCCATCAATACCGACGCTTGCTCCGCGACGATCAAAATCGCCTAGGGCTTTCAGTTTGCTTCCCGGATCCAGTTGGGCAGCAATTTGGGGGTTGGGAGTACCTGACAATACAGCGACATCATTAAGGTCACGATCCATATGTTGAACAGTTAGATCAACACTGAGGTTATCCGCTGGTAGCCAACTAACACTAACACGGGCCGCATTGGTCTGTTCGTGGCTCATTTCGCCGTTGACTATATTCTCAATCTCATTGAGGTCGCTCTCATCAAACAATCCAGCTACACGCACTGCCAACTTTCCGGGTATCAGCGGCACACTGGCGGCTAACTGGGTATTTAAACCGTTATTATCGGCAAAGGATGTCCGGAAATTGCCTTCACTTTCTTCTAGGTTCGGACGTGCAAGGTGGATATTAATTGCACCAGCTGGCGAAGTACGCCCTGCCAAAGTGCCCTGAGGACCTCGCAGTATCTCAATGCGCTCGACATCAAACATCTGCTGGTATATCGCATTGGAATCCACAATCGACTGATTCCAATAAGTGGTAACTGCTCCCTCTGCAGCGGAAACCGGGGTATGAGGTACACCACGCAAACTCATACGACCACTGCGGCCACTCAGGCTAGTGATCTGAAGACCCGCAGTGAGGCTTTCCAAGTCTGCAAATCTATTCGCATTGAAATCTTTGAGCATATCTCCACTAAGAACATTGACAGTGGCCGGTATATCCTTCAGTGACTCAGAACGTTTCTGCGCAGTTACCACAATCTCTTCCAACGCAAGCTCATTCGCAGAGGTCGCGGCGCCAGAAAGGGCCATGGCGATTGCGGATGCAATTGGTGTTATTTTGCGAAAATAATTTTGATACTTATGTTCCATTGTAAACTCCCCTTGATAACTATTGTTTTAGATTTGTTATAGAACCAATGTCATGTTAGTTACTAAAAAACAGAATTAACAATCATTTTCGGCCAATTTTGCCTCTCTGCAAAAAGAATATAAACCACCACATTAATTACCTCACAGTAAACTTTGGATAGTTTACCTTTTGCGCGATAAGCAAAATTTAAAAATTCAATAACTGACAATCTAATGTTAGCCACTAACAATATTTTCTATCAGTTTGTGGTGTTGCCTATTTTAATAACAGGTGGCTAATTTAGGCTGAACTCACCCCATAGCAGAGCTACAACCCCTGGCACCAACCAACCTTGGTAGCGGCCTTATGTAAAAAGTGTTCAGCGACCTAGTACTAGCACTTGACGCATTTAGGGGGAATCAATGGCTGCGGCAACACCAACGCTAGTGGCGGGATTGGCATCAGCTCTAGGGTCCATCAGC
>OJBN01000148.1_pt1 | contig 19028 bp, 14 predicted proteins | sample 1590441 | NCBI WGS metagenome assembly OJBN01 (sample SAMN05416760, study PRJEB24817) | seawater metagenome | isolation source: Sea water | place: Canada:Atlantic | collected 2013-07 | reverse complement strand
GAGCACCGGTCTCCAAAACCGGCTGTTGGGGGTTCGAGTCCCTCCTGGCCTGCCATTTAAAAAGCTTGGGAAATATCTTCGAATGGGTGTTGTTACAGAAGAAAAACAGTTTCGGCTAGACGGTCTTAAATGGCTTGTCGTGTCGTCGCTTGTGGGTGGTGCCATTTATGCTAATTGGCATTTCTCAGCGGAATCAGCGCTTTACCGAGTTATCGGTTTAGTTCTTGTTCTTTTGATTGCGGCTTTTGTTGCGTCGAAGACAGAGAAGGGTGCGGCTATTATCGAGCTGTCCATAGGTGCTCGCACTGAATGGCGCAAGGTAGTGTGGCCAACCAAGCAAGAGCGCAACCAGACAACTTTGATTGTCGTTGCGGTTATTTTATTGATGGCGCTGATTTTATGGGGAATTGATTCCCTGTTGAGTTGGATCGCTTCACTGATAATGGGCTAGAAAAGGGCATGTCGATGCGTTGGTATGTGGTACATGCTTACTCGGGCTACGAGAAAAAAGTTGCGCTGGCGATCCAAGATCGCGTGCAAATGCATGGTTTGGACGACCGATTTGGCGAAATATTAGTGCCAACTGAGGAAGTTGTAGAAATGAGAGGCGGCCAGAAGCGTACCAGTGAACGTATGTTCTTCCCTGGGTATGTTTTGGTGCAGATGGAATTGGACGATGATACCTGGCATCTGATTAAAGAGACGCCGCGTGTGATGGGCTTTATTGGCGGCAAGGCCGATAAGCCAGCGCCAATTACGGATAAAGAAGCTAATTTAATCTTGCAGCGGGTACAGGACTCTGAAGAGACTCCAAGACCCAAGACTATGTTTGAGCCAGGTGAAATGGTTCGTGTTACTGATGGACCGTTTAATGACTTCAACGGGAATGTTGAAGAAGTTAATTATGAGAAGAGCAAGCTGCGTGTTGCCGTATCGATCTTTGGTCGATCGACGCCGGTTGAGCTGGACTTTACTCAGGTCGAAAAGGCTTAGTAGATAAATTATTGATAGATGTGCAATTCCGCAGATCTATCGGGGAGCCAGTGAAAGATTGTAGTCGCTTTAAGTGGCTAGAATTTGGAGGCGCTAATACCCACTAGTGGAGAAGAAAGATGGCTAAGAAAGTAACGGCTTATATCAAGCTGCAAGTGCCTGCCGGTCAGGCAAATCCAAGTCCACCAGTTGGTCCAGCATTGGGTCAGCATGGCGTGAACATCATGGAATTTTGTAAGGGCTTTAACGCCCAGACTCAAAGCATTGAATCAGGTGCGCCTGTACCAGTGGTAATTACTGTGTATTCTGACCGCAGTTTCACCTTTGAAATGAAAACTCCACCTGCATCCTTCTTGTTGAAAAAGGCTGCCGGTTTGAAGAGCGGCTCTGGTCGACCTAACACTGACAAAGTGGGCAAGGTCACACGAGCGCAGTTAGAAGAAATTGTTAAGACCAAAGAACCTGATCTGACAGCGGCTAGTCTTGACGCTGCAGTTCGCACCATTGCCGGCTCAGCCCGTTCAATGGGCATCGAAACGGAGGGCGTGTAAATGGCCAAGTTATCTAAGCGCGTTCGTGCGATAAATGAAAAAGTTGAAGCCGGTAAGGTTTATCAGGTTGAGGAAGCCCTTAATCTAATCAAAGAGCTTTCTACCGTAAAGTTTGCTGAAACTGTTGATGTTGCTATTAATCTAGGCATCGATCCTCGTAAATCTGACCAGGTAGTTCGTGGCGCGACCACACTGCCTAATGGTTCTGGCAAGCAGGTACGCGTCTGTGTATTTGCCCAGGGCGATGCAGCTGAAGCGGCCAAGGCTGCTGGTGCTGAGTTAGTGGGTATGGATGAGTTGGCCGAAGAGATTAAAGGCGGCAACATGGACTTTGATGTTGTGATTGCTGCTCCAGACGCGATGCGCGTTGTGGGTCTGCTAGGTAAGGTTCTTGGTCCACGTGGCCTGATGCCTAATCCTAAGTCTGGCACTGTTACCCCAGATGTAGCCACTGCAGTTAAAAATGCTAAGGCTGGTCAGGTTCGCTTCCGTGCCGACAAGAACGGCATTGTTCATGGCGGCATCGGTATTGTTGGTTTTGATGCATCTGCATTGAAACAAAATCTTGAGGCATTGATGGTTGATTTAGCAAAAGCTAAGCCGGCCTCTGCCAAGGGTATCTATATTAAGAAGATTACACTTTCTTCGACTATGGGTCCCGGTTTGGTTGTTGATCAGGGCTCATTGGGCGATTGATTAAAAGACTTTGGGGTCTGAGCTAGAGGTTAAATGTTAGCTTGGGTCGTTAAAGACCGTAGGTTCCCGAGAGGGGTTAATAATTAACAGTGGCTTTATTGCTGTTCGTTTCCTGCGCAGGCGGTGAACCCAGTCCAGGCTTTTTTTGAGCTGGAACTTATTCACCTAGGTGGTCGGAGTCAAATCCGGCTGTAACTCAGGTAAATCGAGGAGATTTATCGTGGCATTGAATCTCGATGATAAAAAAGCAATTGTTGCTGAAGTAAACGAGACAGCCGCTCAGGCACTAAGCCTGGTGATTGCTGACGCTCGTGGCGTTGACGTAACCGATATGAATGCTCTGCGCGCTAAGGCCCGTGCTGAAAACGTGCAAGTGCGCGTTATCCGCAACACCTTAGCTAAGCGTGCATTCGCTGAAACTGACTACGCTTGCGTAGAAGATGTTTTGACCGGTCCGTCATTGTTTGCTTTCTCTATGGAAGATCCAGGTGCAGCAGCGCGTTTATTCAAAGACTTCGCGAAAGAAAACGAGGAATTTGAAGTTAAGGCGTTGGCAGTCAGTGGTCAACTGCTTGATAAGGGTCAAATTGATGTCCTTGCTAGCTTACCAACCCTTCATGAGGCTCTTGGTATGTTGGCTAGCGTTACATTGGCTCCGGTTACTAAGTTGGTACGTACTCTCAATGAGATACCAACGAAGACAACCCGTGCAGTAGCAGCAGTTCGTGATGCAAAGGAAGCCGCGTAAGCGACTTCATACTAAACAGATAAAACATTAGGAGGCCCAAAATGGCCCTATCAAACGAAGATATTTTGAACGCAATCGCTGAAATGAGCGTAATGGACGTTGTTGAATTAGTAAGCGCAATGGAAGAGAAGTTTGGCGTTTCTGCAGCTGCTGCAGTTGCTACCGCTCCTGCTGCTGCCGCTGCTGGTGGCGAAGCTGCTGCTGAGCAAACTGAATTTGACGTTGTATTGTCTGCAGTTGGCGACAAGAAAGTAAATGTGATTAAAGCAGTTCGCGCAATTACTGGTCTTGGCCTGAAAGAAGCTAAAGAGCTAGTTGATGGCGCACCTTCTACTATTAAAGAAGGCGCTTCTAAAGACGACGCTGAAGATGCTAAGAAGCAATTGGAAGAAGCTGGCGCAACTGCTGAACTTAAGTAAGTTGACAGTGCTAGTTGCCTGATTTATCAGGTTGGGCTGAAGGGGTTTTCCCTTCGGCCCTTTCCTGCTTGTAAGTACGGGAAGTTACAGGCAGAGCAAACTTGAGAATAGTCTCAAGATTGGTAATTCCCAATCAAAGTTAATACCGAGGAATGCAAATGGCTTACTCCTTCACTGAGAAGAAACGTATCCGCAAAAATTTTGGCAAGTTGCCAGATGTTATGGATCTGCCTTATTTATTGGCAATTCAACTTGATTCCTACAAAAATTTTACGCAGACGGGTGTTAAGGTCGAAGACCGCATGAACACCGGTTTGCACGCTGCGCTCAATTCGATCTTTCCGATCGTTGGTTATTCAGGGCACGCGGCGCTAGAGTATGTCGATTACGTCCTAGGCAAGCCTACTTTTGATGTAGAAGAGTGTAAGCTCCGCGGCGTTACCTTCTCAGTACCTCTGAGAGTTCGCGTTCGTCTGGTTATCTACGACAAAGAGTCGACTAACAAGGCGATTAAAGATATTCGTGAACAAGAAGTTTATCTGGGTGAAATCCCGCTGATGACTGATAACGGCACCTTTATTATTAATGGTACTGAGCGAGTAATCGTGTCTCAGTTGCACAGATCACCTGGCGTTATCTTCGATCACGACAAGGGTAAAACCCATTCGTCTGGTAAGCTTCTCTATACAGCTCGCGTGATTCCTTACCGCGGTTCATGGTTGGACTTTGAATTTGATCCAAAAGATTTGCTCTATGTGCGAATTGACCGTCGTCGCAAGCTGCCGGCTACGATTCTGTTGCGCGCCTTAGGTTACAACTCGGAAGAAATTCTGGAGAAGTTCTTCGATACCAGCATTTTCCACTATAAAAAAGAAGTGTTCAGCCTGGATCTGGATCCAGAGCGTCTGCGTGGTGAGATTGCTGCATTTGATATTAAAGATAAAAAAGGCGGCGTGGTTGTTGAAAAAGGCCGTCGTATTACCGCACGTCATATTCGCGAGTTGGAAAAAGGCAAAGTCACTACTCTCGAAGTTACCCAAGAGTATATGTTGGGCCGTGCTCTGGCCAAAGACGTCGCCGATCCAAAGACTGGCGAGCTTTTGCTAGAATGTAATACAGAAATCACTGAAGAAAATCTGGCGCTGATCATTGAAGCCGGTATCACTGATATTGAGACTCTGTACACCAACGATCTCGACTGTGGGCCCTTTATCTCCGACACATTGCGTGCTGATCCATCTCGCACGCAACTCGAAGCGCTGGTTGAAATCTATCGCATGATGCGTCCTGGAGAGCCACCGACAAAAGAGTCGGCTGAGAATCTGTTTTACAATCTGTTCTTCAACCTTGAGCGCTATGATCTGTCATCCGTTGGTCGCATGAAGTTTAACCGTCGCTTGGGCCGTGAAGCCGAAGCAGGTGCGGGTGTCCTCTATGACGAGCGTTACTTCTCTATGCAGAAGACTGACGAAGCAAAAGAATTGCACGAACAATTCGGTGATGCCTCCGATATCTCTGACGTGATGAAGACTCTTATCCATATCCGTAATGGTAAGGGCTCAGTGGATGATATTGATCATCTGGGTAACCGTCGTATTCGCTCTGTAGGTGAGATGGCTGAAAACCAATTCCGCGTTGGCCTAGTTCGTGTAGAGCGAGCGGTTAAAGAGCGTTTGGGTGTGGCTGAATCTGAAGGCCTGATGCCACAGGATCTGGTTAACGCCAAACCTGTTGCTGCGGCCATGAAAGAGTTCTTTGGCTCAAGCCAGCTGTCGCAGTTTATGGACCAGAACAACCCGCTGTCAGAAATTACTCACAAGCGTCGTGTCTCGGCACTAGGGCCCGGTGGTCTTACCCGTGAACGTGCAGGCTTTGAAGTGCGTGACGTACACCCGACTCACTACGGTCGGGTCTGTCCAATTGAGACGCCTGAAGGACCAAACATCGGTTTGATCAACTCATTGGCAACTTATGCGCGCACCAATAACTACGGCTTTATTGAAACGCCTTACCGCAAAATTATTGACGGTAAAGTAACCTCAGAGATCGAGTTCCTTTCAGCGATTAATGAGTCGCAGTACGTCATTGCACAGGCGTCTGCAGAGATAAATAAGAAAGACCAATTTGCCGAAGATATGGTTGCCGTTCGTCACCAAAACGAATTTACCGTCAAGCCACCAGAAGATATTGATTACATGGACGTGTCGCCACGTCAGGTAGTTTCTGTGGCCGCCTCGTTGATTCCGTTCCTTGAGCACGATGATGCTAACCGGGCACTGATGGGCTCGAACATGCAGCGTCAGGCCGTACCAACCCTGCGCGCAGAGGCACCTCTGGTGGGTACCGGTATTGAGCGCACTGTAGCCAGTGACTCCGGTGTTTGTAAGGTTGCTAAGCGTGGTGGTGTTATCGAGAGTGTTGATGCCGGCCGAATCGTAGTGCGTGTTAGTGACGAAGAGACAGCCTCTGGTGATGCGGGTGTAGATATCTACAACCTGACTAAATACACCAGATCTAACCAGAATACCTGTATCAATCAGCGTCCTATTGTTAAGCAAGGCGACAATGTCTCGCGTGGTGATGTTCTAGCTGATGGTCCTTCGGTAGATTTGGGTGAGCTGGCACTGGGGCAAAATATGCGTATCGCATTTATGCCTTGGAACGGTTACAACTTCGAAGATTCGATTCTGATCTCTGAGCGCGTGGTTCAGGAAGATCGTTTTACCACTATCCATATTCAAGAGCTCACCTGTGTTGCTCGCGACACTAAGCTGGGCTCTGAAGAGATTACTGCAGACATTCCAAATGTTGGTGAAGTGGCTCTGGCCCGACTCGATGAGTCTGGTATTGTTCATATCGGTGCCGAAGTCGCTGCCGGTGATATTTTGGTTGGTAAGGTAACGCCTAAGGGTGAAACCCAGCTAACGCCTGAAGAAAAGCTATTGCGTGCCATCTTTGGTGAGAAAGCGTCTGACGTTAAAGATACTTCCCTGCGTGTTCCGAGCAGCATCAAGGGTACCGTCATTAATGTTCAGGTGTTCACTCGCGACGGTCTAGATAAGGATCAGCGTTCTCTGGATATTGAGAAAGCCGAACTTGATCAGTACCGTAAAGATTTGAATGACGAATACCGCATTGTAGAAAATGCCACATTAGGTCGTTTGTTCACTTCTTTGGTCGGCGCAAAAGTCAGTAAAGCTGCCGGCCTTAAAAAGGGCGCGGTTCTCACGGCTGAGGCAGTGGGCGAATACAGCACTGATGATTGGTTCGCTATCCGCATGCAATCTGCTGATCTCAACGATCAAATTGCTGCCGCGCAAACCCAGTTGGGTGAGCGCCGTGTTGATCTTGATGAGCGTTTCGAAGAGAAGCGTGGCAAGTTGCAAAGTGGTGATGATTTAGCGCCCGGCGTACTGAAAACTGTTAAGGTTTATCTCGCTGTTAAGCGTCGCATTCAGCCTGGTGACAAAATGGCTGGTCGTCACGGAAACAAAGGTGTTATCTCGGTCATTAAGCCAATCGAAGATATGCCCTACGACGAGCAAGGCGAGCCAGTTGATATCGTGCTCAACCCGCTTGGTGTTCCATCGCGAATGAACGTAGGACAGGTCCTTGAAACTCATATGGGCATGGCTGCTAAGGGTCTCGGTGTGAAGATCGACGCCATGATCAAAGCGCAGTCCAAAGCTGCTGAAATTCGCAAGTTCTTGCAGGAAATCTATGACGTAGGCGATACAGTTTATGGCACTGATCTCAAAGAGCTAAGTGATGGTGAAGTTATTGAGTTGGCGTCTAACTTGCGTAAGGGCGTACCTATCGCGACACCAGTATTTGATGGTGCTCACGAAGTAGAGTTGAAGAAGATGTTGGTTTTGGCTGGCTTGAATGAAAGCGGTCAAACCGAACTTTACGATGGTCGTACTGGCGACAAGTTTGAGCGTCCGGTAACCGTTGGTTACATGTACATGCTTAAACTGAACCACTTGGTTGATGACAAGATGCACGCTCGTTCAACCGGTTCATACAGCTTAGTCACACAGCAACCGCTGGGTGGTAAGGCGCAGTTTGGTGGGCAGCGATTTGGTGAGATGGAAGTATGGGCGTTGGAGGCATATGGTGCCGCCTACACGTTGCAGGAAATGCTTACCGTTAAGTCAGATGATGTTGCAGGTCGAACCAAGATGTATAAAAACATCGTGGATGGCGATCACCGAATGGAGCCTGGCATGCCAGAGTCATTCAACGTGTTGGTGAAAGAAGTCCGATCACTCGGTATCAACATGGAATTGGAAAACGAATAAGCGCTATATTGCTTGTTAATCGCCGGGGCGAGAAATCGCCTCGGCAAACCCAGTTACTGGAGGAAAAGCCTTGAAGGATTTAGTCAACCTACTCAAGCAGCAAGAACAAAATACTGAGTTCGATAATATTCGAATTGGTCTCTCATCACCGGAAATGATCCGCTCATGGTCATTCGGTGAAGTTAAAAAGCCAGAGACAATCAACTACCGTACCTTTAAGCCAGAGCGTGAAGGTCTTTTCTGTGCCAAAATTTTTGGACCAGTAAAAGACTACGAATGTCTGTGCGGAAAGTACAAGCGCATGAAGCACCGTGGCATTGTGTGTGAGAAGTGTGGCGTTGAAGTGACACTCACAAAGGTTCGTCGTGAGCGCATGGGTCACATTGAACTGGCCTGCCCAGTTGCTCACATCTGGTTCCTTAAATCACTGCCGTCGCGTATTGGTTTAATGCTAGATATGACATTGCGCGAAATTGAGCGCGTACTCTATTTTGAATCCTTTGTCGTCACCGAGCCAGGTATGACAACATTGGAGAAAGGTCAGTTACTGACTGATGAAGAATACTTTGAGTCATTAGAAGAGTTCGGTGACGAGTTCACTGCGACAATGGGTGCTGAAGCGATCCAGGCATTACTCAAAGAGATTATTCTCGAAGACGAGATTGCGGATATCCGTGAGGAAATTCCCAACACTAAGTCTGAGACCAAAATTAAGAAATTCTCCAAGCGTCTGAAGTTACTAGAAGCGTTCCATGGTTCTGGCAATAAGCCAGAGTGGATGGTGCTAGAAGCACTGCCGGTTCTGCCACCAGATCTGCGTCCATTGGTACCTCTGGATGGCGGTCGTTTTGCGACCTCTGATCTGAATGATCTGTACCGTCGAGTGATCAACCGTAACAACCGTTTGAAGCGTCTATTGGAGCTAAGTGCACCAGATATTATTGTGCGCAACGAAAAGCGTATGTTGCAGGAATCTGTGGATGCGCTATTGGATAACGGCCGTCGTGGTCGCGCCATTACCGGTTCTAACAAGCGTCCATTAAAATCACTTGCCGACATGATCAAAGGTAAGCAGGGTCGTTTCCGTCAGAACCTACTGGGTAAGCGAGTTGATTACTCAGGCCGTTCCGTTATTGTGGTTGGTCCTACTCTTAGACTGCACCAATGTGGTCTGCCCAAGCGTATGGCACTTGAATTATTTAAGCCGTTTATCTTTAGCAAATTAGAATTGCGCGGTCTGGCAACTACTATTAAAGCTGCTAAGAAAATGGTTGAGCGTGAAGAAGCCGTAGTATGGGATATTCTCGACGAAGTGATTCGTGAGCACCCAGTGCTACTTAACCGTGCACCTACACTTCACCGTCTCGGTATTCAGGCGTTTGAGCCAGTGCTGATTGAAGGTAAAGCGATTCAGCTACATCCATTAGTTTGTGCGGCCTACAACGCTGACTTCGATGGTGACCAGATGGCGGTACACGTGCCACTGACAATTGAAGCACAGATGGAATCTCGCGCTCTGATGATGTCGACTAACAATATCCTGTCGCCCGCCTCTGGCGAGCCTATTATTGTTCCCTCTCAGGATGTGGTCTTGGGCCTTTATTATATGACCCGGCATAGAGTGAACGCTCGCGGTGAAGGCATGGTCTTTGCTGACGGTCGTGAAGTGTCACGTGCCTATGCGACTGGCGCTGCTGGACTACAGGCGCGTATCAAGCTGCGTATCAATGAAGTACTGGTTGATGAGGTGACCGGTGAGCGCACTGAAGATCGCCGCATTGTAGATACTACTGTTGGTCGTGCGCTGCTGTGGGAAGTTGTTCCTGCTGGCCTCCCGTTTGAGTTGGTTAACAAGCCAATGGTTAAGAAAGCGATCTCAACCGTTATCAATGAGTGCTACCGTCGTGTTGGTTTGAAAGACACCGTTATCTTTGCTGATCAGCTGATGTACACCGGATTTAACTACTCGACTCGTTCAGGCGCCTCTATTGGTGTTAATGACTTCGTTATTCCCGATGACAAACACGAAATTATTTCTGGTGCCGAAGATCAGGTTCGCGAAATTGAAAGTCAGTTCGCTTCTGGTCTTGTGACTCAGGGTGAAAAATATAACAAGGTTATCGATATTTGGTCACAGGCCAATGACCGTGTAGCCAAGTCGATGATGAAAGGTATCAGCACTGAAAATGTGGTGAATAAAGATGGTGAGGAAGAGCAACAAGATTCCTTTAACTCCGTATTTATCATGGCCGATTCTGGCGCTCGTGGTTCCCCAGCTCAGATTCGTCAGCTGGCTGGTATGCGTGGTCTGATGGCACGTCCAGATGGCTCGATCATCGAAACGCCAATTACCGCAAACTTCCGTGAAGGCCTGAGCGTACTTCAGTACTTTATCTCTACTCACGGTGCGCGAAAAGGTTTGGCCGATACGGCACTTAAGACAGCTAACTCTGGTTACCTGACTCGTCGTCTGGTCGATGTATCTCAGGACGTTGTAGTAACAGAAGTAGACTGTGGCACCACTGAAGGTCTGCTGATGGCACCTGTTATTGAGGGTGGCGACATCATCTCCTCATTGGGTGATCGAATCCTGGGTCGAATTGTTGCGCAAGATGTTCTTAAGCCGGGCAGCGAAGAAATTGCTGTTCCTGCCGGCACTATGATCGACGAGCAATGGGTAGTGCGCATCGAACAGATGAGCATTGATGAAGTCATCGTGCGATCGCCAATCACCTGTGAAGTGTCTCATGGTATCTGTTCTGCCTGTTATGGCCGTGATCTGGCTCGTGGACACCGTGTTAACCAAGGCGAGGCAGTGGGTGTAATTGCTGCTCAGTCAATTGGTGAGCCTGGTACCCAGCTGACCATGCGTACCTTCCACATTGGTGGTGCGGCATCGCGTGCGTCTGCGGTTGATAGCGTGAAAGTTAAGCAAGACGGTGTTGTACGTCTGCTTAACCTCAAAACCGTTCAGAACAAAGATAAGAATCTGGTTGCAGTATCGCGATCTGGAGAACTGGCTATTGCCGATGAAAACGGTCGTGAGCGCGAGCGTTACAAGCTGCCTTACGGTGCCGTGATCAAAGTTAAAGACGGTTCTAAGGTTGCCGCTGGTGATGTGATTGCCAACTGGGATCCACACACGCATCCAATCGTGACAGAAGTTGCCGGTAAAGTAGCCTTCTCGGGCATGGAAGAAGGTCTGAGCATTCGTCAGCAAACTGATGATATGACTGGACTGACCAGCATCTCTATTATCGATCCCAACGAGCGTCCAGCTGCAGGTAAAGACCTGAAGCCGATGATCACATTGACCGATAAGAAAGGTAAAGAGCTGATCTTCCCGAACTCAACAGTACCTGCTCATTACCCGCTGCCTGCTAACGCAAGTATCAACGTCATTGACGGCGACACCATTGATATCGGTCAGATCATTGCACGTATACCGCAAGATTCTGGTGGTACCAAAGATATTACCGGTGGTCTGCCACGTGTAGCTGATCTGTTCGAAGCTCGTAAGCCCAAGGATCCTGCGATTCTGGCCGAGATCACAGGAACTGTTACTCTAGGTAAAGAGACCAAAGGCAAGTTGCGTTTGGTTATCACTCCAGATGACGGCCAGCCATTACCAAACGGAAAGCTGCATTACGAAGAGTTGATACCGAAGTGGCGTACTCTGGGCGTGTTTGAAGGTGAGCACGTTGAGAAAGGTGAAGTTATCTCTGATGGCCCACCAACGCCACACGATATTCTGCGTCTGAAAGGTATCAGTGAGCTGGCCAAGTACATCGTCAATGAAATTCAAGACGTTTACCGTCTGCAGGGTGTAAAAATCAATGATAAACACATTGAGGTAATCACTCGTCAGATGCTGCGTAAGGTAGAGATCACCGATATGGGTGATTCAACCTTGATCCGTGGTGAGCAAGTTGAATACCGACGTGTTCTTGAAGAGAACGAGCGCCTGCGTCAAGAAGGTTTACAGCCGGCTAAGTTTGAGCGTCAGCTATTGGGTATTACCAAAGCCTCACTGGCAACCGAAAGCTTTATCTCGGCAGCTTCTTTCCAGGAGACCACGCGAGTACTTACCGAAGCAGCGGTTACCGGTAAAGCCGATCCACTGCGCGGTCTGAAAGAGAACGTGGTTGTGGGACGTCTGATTCCTGCGGGAACTGGCTTGGCCTACCATGCTAAACGTCGTAAAGATCGCGAGAAGGTTGAAGAGCCAGCCATGAGCGCAGCTGATGTTGAAGCGGCCCTAAGTGAAGCGTTAAGCGCGGATCTGGCTGAAGAATAAGGGCGGATTGCCGGTATTTAGCCATTTGCCCTAGTGGTAATGGCAATGCCGGCTTGACTCCCGGATGTGCGGTAATTAGAATGCCGCTCCCTTTTGGGTCTATCTGCTGGTATAGCAGGCTGACTCAAGGAATGTATGGCCTTCTTAAGAAGGTATTTTTTATTTTTGGAGAAAAATTGCATGGCAACGATCAACCAGTTGGTTCGTAAGCCGAGAAAACGCAAAGTCAGTAAGAGTGACGTACCAGCACTTCAGGCCTGTCCGCAGCGCCGTGGTGTATGTACCCGCGTTTACACAACGACTCCGAAGAAGCCAAACTCTGCACTTCGAAAGGTGTGTCGTGTTCGTTTAACCAGTGGTTTTGAAGTGACTTCATACATTGGTGGCGAAGGACACAACTTGCAAGAGCACAGCGTTGTCTTGATTCGTGGTGGTCGTGTAAAAGATCTTCCAGGTGTTCGCTACCATACGGTACGCGGCACATTGGATACAGCGGGTGTTAACGGGCGAACTCAGCGTCGTTCGAAGTACGGCACTAAGCGACCTAAAGCGTAATATCGGTTAACAACCAAGTAAGGCTAGGGCCTATCCCTAGAAAAAACCTGAAGAGAAGGGCAAAACGATGCCAAGAAGAAGAGTAGCAGCAAAGCGTGAGATTCTGCCGGATCCAAAATTCGGAAATGTCACGCTAGCCAAGTTTATGAACCACGTAATGGTCAGCGGCAAGAAGTCAGTTGCTGAGCGGATTGTTTACGGCGCACTCGACATTGTCGAAGAGCGTTTGAAGAAGAGTCCCGTGGAAGTGTTTGAAGAGGCGCTAGATAACGTAGCACCATTGGTCGAGGTTAAGTCTCGCCGTGTTGGTGGTGCAACCTATCAGGTGCCAGTTGAAGTTCGTCCATCGCGACGCACTGCTCTGGCCATGCGTTGGTTAGTAGATTATGCGCGTAGCCGTGGTGAGAAATCTATGCCACAGCGTCTTGCTGGAGAGCTGATTGATGCAGTTCAAGGTAAGGGCGGCGCAGTAAAGAAACGTGAAGACGTACACCGTATGGCAGAAGCCAACAAGGCGTTCTCGCACTTCCGTTTCTAATAAGATTAAGTTTGATTTAAACTTATCGCGAAAAGGTGGCTTTAATAGCCGCCTTTTTTCGCTTTTAAAACAAGGAAAATATTGTGGCTCGCAAGACTCCCATCAGTCGTTATCGCAACATAGGTATCTGCGCACATGTAGATGCAGGCAAAACCACCACCACAGAGCGAGTGCTATTTTACACAGGCATGTCACATAAAATTGGTGAAGTGCATGACGGTGCCGCCACTATGGACTGGATGGAACAGGAGCAGGAGCGTGGTATCACCATTACCTCCGCCGCTACCACCTGCTTTTGGAAAGGAATGGATGCGCAGTTTGAAGATCATCGTATCAATATCATCGATACCCCGGGCCACGTAGATTTCACTATTGAGGTAGAGCGCTCACTGCGTGTACTTGATGGTGCTGTCATTGTGCTCTGCGGTTCCTCAGGCGTGCAGCCACAAACTGAAACTGTATGGCGACAGGCCAATAAGTATGAAGTGCCGCGTATGGTCTTCGTTAATAAAATGGATCGTGCAGGCGCTGACTACATGATGGTTGTCGAGCAGCTTAAAGAGCGTTTAGGCGTCGAAGCTGTTCCTCTTCAGATGACCATTGGTGCCGAAGAAGAATTTAAAGGCATCGTCGATTTGGTGAAAATGAAAGCGATCCTGTGGAATGAAGACGATCAAGGTATGACCTTTGAGTACGGTGAAATTCCTGAAGATATGCGCGATGAGTGCCAGCAGATGCACGAAAACATTATTGAATGTGCTGCCGAGGCAACCGAAGAGTTTATGGAGAAGTACCTCGAGGAAGAGGCGCTAACCGAAGCGGAAATTAAACAGGGTCTGCGAATCCGCACTCTGGCCAATGAAATTGTCCCAGTATTAGGTGGCTCCGCGTTTAAGAATAAAGGTGTTCAGGCCATGCTTGATGCCGTAGTGGAATACCTGCCATCGCCCACAGAAGTTAAAGCTATAGAAGGTGAACTAGACAGTGGCGATAAAGGCACTCGCGAAGCTGATGATAGCGCACCCTTTGCAGCCCTGGCCTTTAAGATTGCCACCGACCCCTTTGTTGGCACGTTGACCTTTATGCGCGTTTACTCCGGAACCTTAGAGAGTGGAACAGCCGTGTATAACTCAGTCAAGATGAAGCGCGAGCGTGTCGGTCGTATGGTGCAGATGCATGCCAATAGCCGTGAAGAAATTAAAGAAGTATTAGCTGGTGATATTGCCGCAGCAATCGGCCTAAAAGACACCACCACCGGTGATACCCTCTGTGCTGAAGGCAATAAGATAATCCTCGAGCGCATGGAATTCCCAGAACCAGTGATCTCTGTCGCTGTAGAGCCGCGCACCAAGGCCGATCAAGAAAAGATGGGCGTAGCCCTGGGCAAGTTGGCGCAAGAAGATCCCTCATTCCGTGTTAAGACCGATGAAGAGAGTGGTCAAACCATTATTTCTGGAATGGGTGAGCTGCATCTGGATATTCTGGTCGACCGCATGCGTAGAGAATTTACCGTAGAAGCGAATATTGGTAAGCCGCAGGTGGCCTATCGAGAAACCATCCGCAATACCTGCGAGATTGAAGGTAAGTTTATTCGCCAATCCGGTGGTCGGGGTCAGTACGGGCATGTCTGCATTAAATTCGAGCCCGCAGAAGATTCAGGGGCAGAGGGACTAGAGTTTATCAACGAAGTGGTTGGCGGCTCAGTGCCGCGCGAATATATTCCCGCGGTATCCAAAGGTATCGAAGAGCAGATGCAAAACGGTGTTCTCGCCGGTTACCCATTGCTGGGCGTTAAAGCTACTCTGTACGACGGCTCCTACCATGATGTTGATTCCTCAGAGATGGCCTTTAAGATAGCTGGTTCACTGGCCACTCGAGATCTTAAAGATCATGGTGGCGCTGTATTGTTAGAGCCAATGATGAAAGTCGAGGTGGTCACCCCGGAAGACAATATGGGTGATGTGGTCGGTGACTTAAACCGCCGTCGCGGCATGATTCTGGGTATGGCAGACAACGCCTCAGGCAAAGTAATTGATGCGGAAGTACCACTGGCAGAAATGTTTGGTTACGCCACCGATTTGCGTTCAGCCACTCAGGGCCGTGCAACCTTCACCATGGAGTTTGAGAAATACAGCGAAGCACCAAAAAATATTGCCGAGGCCATCATGGCTAAAAATATGGGCTAAGGCTAGTTGTCATTCTAACGGTCTTCACACAAAGAGAGGCGGCTATTTCTTGCATCAGATTGCTAAGAAAAGCCCCTCTCTATTTCACCTCGCTCCACATCACTTTCTAGAAACCCGCCGAGACCGATAGCGTCCGAACTGTTGCTATGCCTAGCTAAAATAGTAATAAAAAATATAGGTTTTATTACCTTGGCAAATCATAAAATCAGCAACTACTATCTATAGAACTCATATGGAAATAGACCAACAACCAAAGGATTGTAATGAACACGAAAGCCTTATTAGTACTCTCAGGAGTATTAAATTTTATTTTACTCACTCATTTTGTTCCTAGCATTAACCAAACCTTAGATGACAAACCTCAAGTCACTGACAGCTCCGGTGGAGATGCCTAAGATATCAGTAGGCCCATCAAAGCCCATTCTCTTAATGACTTCAAAGGCAGTCGCTTTAGTGATCTTCAAACTGCAATTTTGGTTTACGGAGAAATAAAATATAAGCAAAGCCAGCAACAAGGCGATGTACCCAATAAATATTGGCAAGCCGACAATTTTTCCAGTAAGACAGCCCCTATTCGCAACAGGCTAATGGCTGGTCGAGAGATAAGAGCAGCACTGATAGCACAGTTTGGAGAGAAAGCACCTCAAAACCCCGTTTTCAAAGACGCCTTTTACCCTTTGTCGCATCACGCCGATTTCCTCACATCCGCACAGCAAATCACCCTCAATGACCAACGCTTAGAGCAGCAGATCAAGCAGCTTGAAACACCATCCGCAAATAGCCTGATTACTAATCCTTCTAGTTAGTCAGAAGGAATTAACTGGCGTCATGGTAATGACGTTAGCAGTATTATCGGAGAGCAGGCTGCGTTCGAATATAACCTTCGTCATTCCTACTTGTCAGACAGACTGCGTCAAAGCGGTGTAAATTTCACCGAAGCCAATTTCCGTGACACCTATGCGATTATGGCGACCATATTTGGTAACGCTAAGGTGGGTCAAATAAATCCACAGACTTTAATGATCCAGCGCACTGCGCTCAAAGAAACGCTAGGAGATGAAGCCGCCTTAAAGGTACTGGCCAGTCTGGATAGCTGCTTCAATAGGCTAAATCGTATAGCGCAGCAGAATGATCTCACGGACGAACAGGTGCTTTTCGTTTACGGAATAATTTCGCAAAGCGAAATAGAGATGATAGAAGCCTATGAACTCCGTAAGACCAACCCACAAAGAAGTATGCAGTTAATGCGTGATGCTTCGTTTAACAAACAGCAGCAGCTTTACAGTTATCTAGGCGAAGATCTTTCTAACTCAGTCACCCGTGAATTCAATAAGGCAATTCCCGGGCGCAGAGCTCCAGAAGGCGTCATATTTAGAAAATAGGGATATCCAGCCGCCATTTAATTACCCGGTTACCAATGATAAGGAAGTCATTATGAAACACTCGTTAGCTAGGCAACTTTATATATCGTTACTACTCATAATTTTATCAGTAATCTTTTCTGCACAAACACATGCAATATCTGCATCAGCGTCCACAGTGCAGGCTGGCGAAAGTTACTCTATAACCTATACACCACGGTCGCTATTGCAGGAGAGAGTTGGTGCAACGAGTACCTGGACATTTGTTACGGGAACTAATGGCGTAGCAGAATTCTCAAATAAGCCTGAGGGTATCTATTACTATCGTCGAGTCACGATTAATTTTCGCTCAGGGTATCAGTTTCAGTTCAATTACAGCAACGCAATTTCGGTAACCGTATATAGCGGGCCCCCCATCCAAGTTGATGGCCTATGGGACCAAAAAGACTATACCTACCAAGTTAGAAAAGGCGACATCAATGCCGACGGCAAGTTAGATTTATATGTAAATCGCACTTCTGGTGGAAATGCTAATAATGGAGTTCTAAATACGACAATCCTGCAGCAGCAGGCCGATAAAACCTTCTCGGTACTGGCCGCGACACCAGCCCAGTTCAGCACAGCAGCCAGTTCGGCCACTGCAAATATACAGGTTGTTTTAAGTGACTATAATATGGATGGGTATGTCGATTTAATATTGAAAGGCATAGGCGACCACATCTCAGGTGCTAACAATCAAATGGTTTTCTCCAAAGGCCAACTCTTCAGTGGGCAGGGTAGCTCGGTTAGAGACATTGATGAAGAATTTGTTAAAACTTTTAGTAGCATTACGCATTGGTTGGGCGATAGTAATTATTTTGAAAATAATATTATTACGGTTACCGGCTATACCTACTCACTGAATTATCGCTGTGGGTATAACTGGTTTTACGGTGAGTATATCTGTGGGTTCTACCCCGTTTTAGTCCCCTACTCAAGAGCTGTCTATAACCCAGAGATTATATCTGTAGATTCTTTAGCTCTCCGTGATGCCATGGCGCCAGTATTAGCTGCTGGAGAGATGATCTCTGGATCAACAATATCAATAGAACTCGCTGAGATATTTGGAACCATAATCGGAGACGACTTTATGGGCGATGTGTACCGCGAGCCGAGTATAGTGCTTCCTCATGAGGTCAATATTCCAAATCATATGCTTCCAGAGTATCGGCTAGGAGCAATGTTACCAGCTTTCGCAAAGTGTGAAAGCGAGAATACTGTAAATTATGGGATGTCATTCTCAGGTGCAGCGTGCGCTGCAGGAGTTGTTTTAGAACATGGCCCTCTAAGGGAGATCACATGCGTTTGTTACTATATCTATAGAGCTGGCCGAATACTCACTGAAGTATTTGGAGATGAAGCTGCAAATGACGATACTGATTGCGACACATGGAGAGAACTACTTGAAGTGCAAAAACGTAACGGTACTCAGCTCTTTGTAGCTGGTGCACTCACTCTTGCCGCATATAACGATATAGTCGAAGCACATAATCAGTCGGTCGAATTGTTTGAAGAACTCTGTGGCGCTGCGCCTGAATTATATCTCTAGCTGTAATATTATGGTGTCAACACTGATAGCGGCCAAGCTCGGCATCATAGCCAGATTGTTAAATACATAGGTGATAAATGAATGACGAAAACAAGTATGACGCGCTAGCCTCGCGCATCATGAAGGCTCCCAATAGAGCAACAGTTATGGGCATAATCAAAGACCTTGCGGCTGAAGATATCATCATATTGAGAGAAAAATATGGCGTTAAGATTAGCGCAGAAGAAAACGATCAGGCTCTATTGAAACAGTTGCAGATAACAAGAAAAAAAATACAAAAAATAGAAGAAAACGCTAGGCGCAAAAAGAAGTCGAGTGATTCTAATTAATGACACTCATCAGGACATTCTCGGCGAAACCATTTTTGAAGGTGTGCTTAGAGATGGCGGCTCCTTATAAATAAAATAATAAAAAACCCCGCTGACTCTCAGCAGCGGGGTTTTTTTTGTACTTAAAGAAGCGGCTTACTTAGCGGCTTTAAGTTCCTTGGCAGCAGCAATAACATCAGTAGCAATATTTTGCGGGCAAGGCAGGTAGTGAGCAAATTCCATAGAGAACTGACCACGACCTGATGTCATAGTACGCAGGTGACCAATGTAGCCAAACATTTCTGACAGAGGAACATCTGCCTTAATGCGCACACCGGTTACACCAGCTTCCTGATCTTTGATCATGCCGCGACGACGGTTTAAGTCACCGATAACATCACCAACGTGATCCTCTGGCGTAAATACATCAACCTTCATAATCTGTCTCTTATACACATCTCCGAGCCCACGAGACCAGAGAGGATCT
>OJBN01000137.1_pt1 | contig 19531 bp, 15 predicted proteins | sample 1590441 | NCBI WGS metagenome assembly OJBN01 (sample SAMN05416760, study PRJEB24817) | seawater metagenome | isolation source: Sea water | place: Canada:Atlantic | collected 2013-07 | reverse complement strand
ACACTAGATCGCTCGTCGGCAGCGTCAGATGTGTATAAGAGACAGGCTTAGAGGGTTGCAAATACTGGCCGATAGTGAGCACATCGACGCCGACATTAACCATGTCGCTGAGCACTTCCTCTATCTCCTTCTCCTTTTCTCCTATGCCGAGCATGATGCCGGACTTGGTAATGAAACCGCGCGATTTAGCGTGCTCCAGCACCCACAGCGAGCGGTCGTAGCGCGCAGTCTTACGGATAGGACGTTGGAGGCGTTTGACCGTTTCGAGGTTGTGGTTAAAAATGTCGGGGCAGGCGTCGAGTACGAGGTCGAGGTATTCCTGTTGGCCGCGAAAGTCGGCGGTGAGTACTTCGACAGCGCACTCAGGCATACGGTGGTGAATGGCGCGAATGGTAGCTGCCCAGACGGAGGCTCCGCCGTCTTTCAAATCGTCGCGGGCGACGGATGTGATCACGGCGTGCTTGAGGTTCATTCGGGCTATGGACTCGGCCACGCGGGCGGGCTCACCAATATCGAGTTCGGTCGGTCGACCTGTCTGGATAGCACAAAAGGTGCAGGAACGGGTGCAGATGTTACCCAGAATCATGACGGTGGCGGTCCCGCGCGACCAGCATTCGCCCATGTTCGGACATTGGGCACTCTTACAGACGGTATGTAGATCGTTTTTGTCGACGATCTCGCGCACGGCTTTGTATTCCGGGCTGGTGGGTAGTTTGGCTCGGAGCCAATCTGGTTTTCGCATATCCATCTTATTAATTATTGTTCCTAAAAACTTGCTTAAATTCAACTGCTAATCGCGCTTTTACCTCTGCTATGTCGACGGCCTCGTCTAGCTCATTAGCAAGTGAGGTCACGCGACCGTCACTAATCCCACAGGGCACAATGCCATCAAAGTGTGCCATGTCAGGGCAGACGTTGAGTGCGAAGCCGTGGTAGGTGATCCATGAGCGCACGGCTACGCCTATGGCGCAGATCTTACGCGTATTGCTCAGCCAGATGCCAGTGTTACCTTCGCGGCGGGCGCCAGCCAAGCCGTAAGTAGCGAGGGTGCGAATAACGACCTCTTCGAGGTCGCGCAGGTAGGCATGGAGATCTTTGCGGTGCGCGAGCGAGAGGATGGGGTAGCCTACGATTTGACCGGGTCCGTGATAGGTGATGTCGCCCCCTCGGTTTGATTTGAAGACAGCGATGCCCTGCCGGGAACACTCGGTTTCTGTCCAAAGTAGGTGCTGTTCTGAGTCTTTGCGCATACCCATGGTGTAGACAGGTGTGTGCTCGGTAAAAATAAGAGCGTCGCCGCACTCGCCCGTTCGACGTTGTTCGACGCGTGACTTTTGCTGCTCGAAAGCGTCGGCGTAGTCGGTCAGCTCCCAGTCGATCACTTCGATTTCTATGTTCGAATTTGTCATGTGATCGAGTAGACCAAAGAGCGCTTGCTGCATCCGCCCGTAAGTCGAGACTGGCTCGGCAGTGCGCCTTCCTCGTAGAGTCGGTGGCTACAGAGAGGGTGCCCACGGGTTTGTGCCCAGTCTGCCAGTGCGGCAGGCCCCTCAAACGATACATGTTGTAGGCATAAGATTCGCATCTTTTGTAATGTATTATGACGGTTGTCTTTCTCGGCTTGGAGTCTAGTTAAAAGAGACCATGAAATTCTACCGTTTGTCTTGGCCACTCTTTGCTGCAGCTCTTTTTGGGGCGCTGGTCGGCTTTTTCATTTCGACTGTAAGCCCTTTTTCTTCTTTTTTCGGGGCAATCACTAAAGATGAGATTAAGGCGAGCGACCTTGAGGCACAAGTGGATTTCGATTTTCCTCTTAGGTCGAGTGATCAAGTTGGGATCCGAGACCTTGCCTATCCAAGCAAGGCCATCCCTGGGGAGCTAGTTGTCCACTTCGACAATCGCAAAGACTACCTCGCTTATCTTGAGGCACTCACTAATGCTGGTATCGCGCCACTCGGCCAGATCGACAAGCTCCTCGCCGTGCGCATCCCCGAGAGCGCTTTACTCCAGGCAAACTTCGGCCAATCCGGCGCCCGTTCCAGCTACTCTTACCCTATCGAGTGTCCGCTGCCGCCTGTCGAAATTGATCCTGAAGCGCTCGCCAGTCTTCGCGCTTACGGTCTCTCGGCTTGTGCTATCACAGGCGGCTTCATTTCCGGGCAGGGCGAGGGAGTCATCGTGGCCATTCTCGATTCGGGCATCCAAGCGCACCCGCAGTTTGATGAAGTTTACATCGTGCCTATCGATTTAGCTGGTGGTGGCATGGCGGGGCCCGGCGCAGCGCATGGCACTTCGGTTGCCTCGATCATCACCGGTAGTGAAGGCATTGCGCCCGCTGCCGAGCTATTTGTTGTTCGGGTGCTGGATAATGAAGGCTTGGGCAATAGCTACGATGTGGCTCAGGGTATCGTGCAAGCGGTCGATCACGGTGTGCAGATTATCAATATGAGCCTCGGTGTCTATCAAGACTCACCATTACTTCGCCAAGCCGTCAAATATGCCGATGATCGCGGTGTAATCATGGTTGCTGCTGCGGGTAATGACGGCTACAATTACATACCATATCCTGCCGCTTATTCACAAGTGCTTGCCGTGACAGCAGTGGATGCGAATGGACAACATGCCTTCTTTCCAAATCAATCCGAGGAAATTGACTTTGCCGCACCCGGCGTCGGCGTAATCACAGCTAAAGAAGACAAAGGCACTACGCTATTTTCTGGTACCTCCGCAGCAGCGCCTTTTGTTAGCGGAACACTTGCTTCGCTAATGTCTGGCGCTGGCGCATTGCCACCTAAGCAAGCGGTTGAGATCCTTAAGCGCTACCTTAACGACCAAGGTGCGCCCAGCGCTGACCCAGTCTACGGTGCTGGCCTCGTCGATTGGGATCGCCTTCGCGAACGCGACACGCCTAACCTACTTGATGTCGCGCTAGCCGACATTTACCTTCAGCCCGATGCCCTGCCTGGAACCACTATGCCGATTGAAGTCACCGTCCAGAATCGTGGTACTAACTGGTTCAGCGATGCTCGGCTCGAAGTTTTCATCGGTGAGGCCGAGCCAGTTAGTTTCGTCCTTGGCTCTCTCGGGCCTGGTCAGACGACTACGCGTAAAGTATTTACTCAGATCCCTGCGCTAGACAGCGATGAAACGCTTAGTCTCGCCGCTCGCGTCATGCCCATGAAGCTCGAGGACGATGTCCGACTGGATAACAATCTCAAGGCCGTCACCTTTCGTCCAGCCAAGTAGTGGCTAGTGCATTTGCCATCGAGTCGTGCTCCGCGAGCTATTTATGGAAGCAGAAGCAGTCATTAGGCCTTTTTTTAACTGGATTTGCTTGCCCAGTCACTATACCGCTATCTGGCTAAGAAAATACTTTCATGAATGATTCCGAACAAGCGCCGATCATCCCTGAAGAGGGAGAGGTCGGATTCGTCGAGTATCAGGATTTTGTTTCCAAAGAGACGTTTAAGTTCGTCTCGGGGGGCAATCTACCTGAGCTGACGCTCCGTTATGAGACATACGGGCATCTTAATGCGGCCAAGGACAACGCCATCCTGATCTGCCATGCTCTCAGCGGCGATCACCACTGCGCTGGCGTCCATGGCATCGAAGAGCGCAAGCAAGGCTGGTGGAATTTTATGGTTGGTCCTGGTAAGCCAATCGATACCACCCGCTACTTTGTGATTTGTTCCAATGTACTCGGGGGTTGCCAAGGTTCGACTGGCCCCGGTTCGATCAACCCGGAAACGGGCAAAGCTTACCAGCTCGATTTCCCTAAACTCACTGTGCAAGATATGGTCAAAGCGCAGTCGCTCCTTGTTGATCATTTTGGGATCGACCGTCTCCACGCCGTCATGGGAGGTAGCATGGGCGGCATGCAGACCGTACAATGGGCGATTGATTTTCCCGACCGTGTCGGCCGCTATATCGCGCTCGCTTGCGGCGCTCGACATACCGCACAAGCCATCGCCTTTAACGATACGGGTCGCCAAGCCATCATCTCAGATCCCGCATGGCAGCAAGGTAGCTACGATCCCGAGCACGGCCCTGACCAAGGCCTGGCCGTGGCGCGCATGATGGCGCACATCACCTATCTCTCCGATGTCGGCATGGAGAGTAAGTTCGGCCGTAAACGCCGTAACGCCGACGAGTCGAAGGAGCACTTCGAGGTAGAGTTCGAGGTCGAAAGTTATCTACGCTACCAGGGCGCGAGTTTCGTTTCCCGATTCGACGCCAATAGTTACTTGTATCTAACCAAAGCCCTCGACCGGTTCGATCTCCACGGCCCCGAATCGCTTGACGCCACCCTCAGTACAGTCACCGCGCCTGGACTCGTCGTCGGTTTTACCTCCGATTGGCTCTATCCGCCGCAGGGCAATCGCGAGATTGTCGAATCGCTGCTACGTCTAGGCAAGCATGCCACCTATGCCGAACTCGCGATGGATTTTGGACACGACTCCTTCCTCGTGCGTGCCCCTCGGCTCTACGAGCTTATCCACCGATTCCTAATTCGCTAATTTTGCCATGAGCCCAAACGATAAAAAACGTCAGGCCGACTCACAGATCATCGCCCGCTGGGTGCATGAGGGCGATCGCGTGCTCGACCTCGGCTGTGGGCGCGGCATTCTGTTAGAGTATTTACAGCAAAAAAAATCGATCTACGGCGTCGGTGTAGATATCGATCTGGGTAAAATACTGAGCTGCGTGAAGCGTGGTGTGCCCGCCTATCAAGGTGACATCGGCGCAATTCTCGCAACTTTCCCTGACGATTCTTTTGACCACGTGATTCTCAGTCGCACCGTCGAACACCTCGAAGATGCCGATGCGATTTTAGCTGAGGGTCTCCGGGTAGGCCGCCACGTCACAGTCGGTTTCGTCAATAAAGGCTTCTGGATCAATCGTCTTAATGCTTTGTTACACGGCAAGCGAACGGTCAATGAAGTGTATCCAAAACCTTGGTATGAGTCCATGCCCAGCAATCCATTTTCAGTAGCCGAGTTTGAAGCATTTTGCGATGCGCGTAAGATTGTGATCGAGAATAGAGTCTATCTTTCAGGGGATTGGCTCAACGAATGCCGCAAATTGCCCAATTTGTTGGCAGGTTATGCGATCTACGATTTATCATCAATTGATTGATTTATTTATATAATAGCAAAGGCGTCGAATTTTAAGACGCGATCGATCCTTTTGCGGAGACGACTCCTAGCCACAATTGACTTCGGCCAGATTTAGCTTCGATTTACCCAGCCTAGGGCCGCCACGTGCGCTACTAAGGTCGCTCGCCTTGCTTCGCTTTGTCTCGCTTAAGGTCGACGTAGATCGACACATCGGGCAGCGTGTCCCCAAGATGGTCTTTAGCCCGTTTCAGTGCCTTGGCGGTCGACATCGTAGGATTGCTCGGTTCATCGGTAAAGATATTGCGTTCCTCGATCTGTTCATAAATGCCTGAGTTTTTCAGCACGCGGATCATGTCAGCCTTTACCTCGCTCAAGATTAAATAGCGGCCTTTCTCATCCATATAGAGGAGCAACTCTTCGAGCGCCATTACACCCGTGGCGTCGAGATTATGGGCGTTGCGCATTTTAAGAACGACGATCTTGAGATTGGGCTCCTCGCATATTCGACGCATCTGATCGCGGAATAAATCCGCTGCGCCGAAGAAGAGTTCGCCCTCCACGTGGACGATAGAAACTTGAGGGACGGAGCGTTGCTCTGGCTTATCCATCTCCGCGAGTTGGCCTTCTTCGTTGAAAGTGTACTCCACCATCTCGGGTCGGGCCACTTTTTTGAGAAAGAGGATAACCGATGTGCCCACACCGACATAGATAGCAGTGTCGAGTGGCATAAAGAGGCCACTTACAAAGGTCGCCCCAAAGACGCTTGCATCGGACTTTGTCGTAAAAGTCACAATGCGAATAGCGTGTTTGTTAATAAGCGAAATGCCGATTGCGATGACAAGGACAGCAAGTGCACATTGTGGGATGTATTGTGTGAGCGGCCCTAAAGCAAAGGCACCGATGAAGACAATGACGCCACTGATGCAGCTCGCCAGAACGGTGCGTCCACCGCTCGTAGTGCTGAGGGTCGAACGAGTCAACGAGCCGGAAGCGGGCATTCCTGAGAAAAAAGCGCAAGCAATGTTGGCCATACCGATCGAGAACATCGCTTGGTTGGCATCGAGACGGCCACCTGTTTTGGCTGCCAGCGATTTGCCTATGGAGATTCCTTCGAGGATACAAAGCAGAGCGATCGCGAGCGCGGGGCTGGCGACTAATTGAATGCTATTAAGTGAAAAGTCCGGCGCTTGAAATGACCAATCTGCTGCGTTGATTCCGCTTAGGAATTGGATCCCGCTCTCCTGCCCAAAAATCAACTCCGTGGTTGTAGATATAGCGACCAAGCAGATCGCGACATTTGGGAGCGCTTTAAACTTTTTATTTAAGAAAATGAACAGGCAGGCTGTCGATAGACTGACACCAAGCGTCGCCCAATGCGCAGTATGGATGGATTGGAACATCAGAACCGCTGATTCGTAAAAAGTGGCTCCCTTACCCAGCATCTCTAGCCCTAAGGACTTTGGGATCTGATTTGTGATTATCAGTAAGGCGGCCGCAGTGATGTAGCCAGTGATAACCGAGCGGGAAATGTATTGCACCAAGTTAGCAACTTTGAAGTAGGCGCCGATTACCACAAATAGACCTACCATCAGGATGAGTAATGGCGCCATGCCGAGTTTTTCTGCCCCTACGATACCGAGGCTAGCGAAAGCGCTCAGCAGCATGACTGATGTGGCATTAGTTGGCCCCACAGTGATGAAGTGACTCTTTGCAAAAATTGGGGCGACCATCGCTGCGATGGCGGAGCCATAGATACCGTATTGGATGGGTAACCCAGCGATCAACGCGTAGGCCATGCCTTGTGGGAAGGCGAGTAGGGCGACGTTGAGCCCAGCGCGCAGGTCGCCACTTAAGTAGCCAACTTGGTAGCCCGCCAGTGTCTGGCGTAGGGGAATGAGTTTGAGTGTGTTATATTCTCTCGCAGCGTAAAACCCGTTTTTTAAGTGTTGAAAAAATGCGGCCATGGCGTGCGAAGCTACAAGGTATTTAAAGGCCGGTTTACTTGGCGGGGTAAAGGGTTGCCATGACTTCGCCGTGGAGCGGTGCTTTGGCTGCGATGATGGAACGCTCTTCAAAGGCGTCGCCTCCCTTCCAGCCAGTCACTGTAAAGCCCGCACCTTCAAGGCAGGGCAGGATGGCCGCGCAGTCCCAGATCTCCATCATAGGATCGCACATGATATCGATAAAGCCCGAGCAAAGAAGAATGTAGCCACCCGCATCGCCCCAAGAACGGTAGAGAGCGGTCTTTGGTGGGAGTGCTGTCCAATCGGCCTCGTTTTGCCACAATGTTTTACGGATCGGATCCGTCGTGCTGAGTGTAGCTTCGCTGAGCGGGCAAGCATCGCGCCCGAACACAGGTTTACCGTTTAGGGTCGTCGTCTCGCAATCACCGATTACCATCTGCTTAAGTATTGGTTGGTTGATCGCTCCGATCACTGGGCGACCTTTATACATCAGTGCAATCAAGGTAGCAAAGAGTGGTACTCCAGAAATGAAAGACTTAGTGCCATCGACCGGATCGAGCACCCAGACGAAGTCGGCATCGTCGCGCTCGCGGCCGTATTCTTCACCGATGATACCATGCTCAGGGTAGCGCTCGGCGAGGATCTCACGGATACGTTTCTCCGCATTTTGATCCGCCAGTGTAACGGGAGTGGCGTCAGATTTCCGCTCGATCTCAATACCAGGGCCGTAGTGAGGCAGTATCTCTTTGGACGCTTCATCGCAGAGATATGCGATAAATTTGATAAATTCGTCTTTTTGTGCGCGAGTGAGTTCCGACATTTTATTTTGCTGATATATCTTGTTAAAAAATAGAAAACTGGGGAGTCCTTTGACGAGAGGCAACAGCAGAGTCATCAATGGTGGTATTTGATCTGGGCTATGTAAATAATAACGCCTAAGGTTGGGACTCCACGCGCTTGCATAACTAATTGTTTTTTCGTTAAATATCACTATTGGATAGTTTAATATGAGTATCTACCACACCACTCGTCGCGACATTACGCTTGGGAAACGCACACACCTCGTCGGTATTCTCAATCTCACGCCCGACTCTTTCTCCGACGGCGGCGATTTCATTGATCTCGATGCGGCCAGCTCGCATTTTCACTCTATGCTTGAGGCGGGCGCTGAGATTATCGACATCGGTGGCGAATCGACCCGCCCCGGGCATGTCCCCATTTCACCCGCCGAAGAAATCGCTCGTGTGGTGCCTTTTATTCAACAAATTAGAGCGCATAGTGATGCACTCATTTCCATCGACACATCAAAATCCGAAGTGGCCGAGGCTGCGCTCGCCGCTGGTGCCGATATAGTCAACGACGTCTGGGGCGCGCAGCGCGACCCACGGATGGCCGAGGTGATGGCTAGTGGCGGTGCCTGTATTTTAATGCACAACCGCTCTGTCAAAGAAGCGGGCATTGGTGATGTGGTGGAGGCGATTCAAACTTTCCTACAGCGTTCAGTCGAACTCGTTAAAGCTGCTGGCGTGCGCGATGATGCCATTATTTTAGACCCAGGCCTAGGCTTTGGAAAAACCTACGAGGAGAACTGGTCAATCATGCGCCGCCTGCCCGAACTGATCGCCTTAGGTTACCCGATACTCTTGGGTGCCTCACGTAAGTCTATGCTAGCCGAATTGCTTAATTTGAAAGATCCAAAAGCACGTCTCAATGGCACACTCGCCACGACTGCTATAGGCATTCAATCTGGGGTTGATTTTATTCGCGTCCACGACGTCCTCGAAAACCGCGAGTGCGCGGATGTTGTGGATTACTGTGTCAGATTTTAGCGAGTCGGTCATCCTTTGACTTATGGCGGCATTCAAAACACCCAAAGAACTCGGCTACCGCTTTCCTGCGGAGTGGGAGCTGCAAGAGGCAATCTGGTTCGCTTGGCCTGTCCGTCGGACTCTTTGGCCAGACTGCTTTAATCGAGTACGCAAGCAACTCGCCGCGCTCTATGTACTCGCGGCTCGCTACCAATACGTGCGTGTGCTCTGCGCCGCCGAAGAGCAGCCCATTCTTCGCAAGCTCATGGCCAGTCATGGCGACGACTCAGCAGTCGAACTCTACGATTACCAGACCGATGATGTCTGGATACGCGATTTTGGCCCACTCTTCCTTACTCACGATCATAAACAAGAACTCTGCATTGCCGACTGGCGCTACAATGCTTGGGGTAACAAATTCCCCGAGCAACAGAAAGACGACCGCGCCACCGCATGGATGGCTGAGCAGCTCGGCATTCGCCATTTCGACTTTGATCAAGTTCTCGAAGGCGGGGCTGTTGAGAGTAACGGCGCTGGATATATTCTGACTACTGAAGTCGTCTTGCTTAATCCCACGCGTAACGGCGTCACCACGCCAGCCAATATTGAGCAGCAGCTCACCTCCGGCCTTGGTGTGGATACGCTGCTCTGGCTTCACGATGGACTCGTCGGGGACGATACCGACGGTCATATCGATAACCTTGCCCGCTTCTTTAAAGCCGACGGCATTCTCATCGCTAAAGCCACCGATACAGAAGATAGCAATTACTCCGCGCTCGCCGAAAACACTCGCCGCCTACAAGATTTCCGTACACCGCAGAGCGAACCCTTCGCCTTAGTGGAACTCCCGCTACCCGATCCTATTACCCACGAAGGCGAACCCCTATCCGCTAGCTATCTAAACTTCGTCGTACTGAACGGAGCCGTCCTCGTCCCTACCTACGGTCAGCTAAAAAACGATGCGAACGCGCTGGAAATAATTAGCGGCTGTTTCCCTGATCGGGAGATTGTCGCAGTTGATTGCACTGACATTATCAAAGAAGGTGGGGCCCTTCATTGTATGAGCCAGCACCAACCGGCGGTTTCGTAGATTTTTAAAGTTTTCGAAACGCGTCTATTTGAATCCAGCCAGTGATCTCAGCTTCTGTTTCGACCTTTAGAAAATCGTTGTGTTGATCGATTATATAAGCGCGCTCCCCTGGGCGAGCGATACCGGCTTCGGGTGCCGCACTAGCGGGGGCATGGTGGAGGTCGACAGCCTCGTTGAAAATGACAATTCCTGACGGCTGTTGCATAATTTGAATCGTTAGCGCAGCGACTGCTAAGAGAAGGCAGGCGGTTGCTATACCTGAAGAGAGCTTTATAAACATAGGGCGCTGGAAGCCGCCCAGGTAGGGTAGCGACAGCACCGCGATCACTATCCAAAAGCCACTACTGGCAATCCAAATCCAGGTGTTTTTCGTAAGCATATTAGCCGCACTCTGCCACCAAGTGGTGGGGGTGTCGTAGAGACCGAGCATTTGGCGGAGTGCACCGAGTTTGAAAATGTAGGTTTTGTTGAGAGGTGCTAGGCGTAAGGCGCGTTCAAGTTGCCAGACGGCGGCAACAGCTTGACCTTGCTGGTAGAGGCTGAGTGCTAGGTTGTGGTGTGTCGCTGCGCTCTCTGAAGATTCGAGGCTGCGGTCGAAGGCAGCGGTGGCTTCGACGTATTTAGATTCGTGATACGCATTAAGCCCAGATTGGAAATCGTCTGCTTGGATAGGAGAGAGTAGTGCCCCGAAGAACAAAAGACACAGGTGGATGCATCGTAGATGTAAGGGTCTGAGTCCTACCCTTAAGAAGCTGATGCGTAACCTCAGGTCGCCTAAAGATGGGACTCCAGCGAAGTGAACTATTTGTGTTAACAAATTCATAGTGCTTTCAAAATCGCTTCTAGTTCTGATTTGGCTTTGGCGAGACTGCTGTTTGATTCCCTGCCTCCGAAGCGTAGGGCGTCTGCTATGGCGAAGAGTCTGCGGGTTTGCGAGATCGCTTGCTCGGAGAGGCCTGTTTTTAACATGGTTCCGCAGAGCGTATCGATATTTGCTGTGCGGTGGTTTTCGCCCGATCGATAGGTCACGGCTAGGCGGATGGCGCTTTGGGCTTGGGCGTAAAAGTCTTCTGCCGCTTTGGCTTGTTGGGCGGCTGCTTTGGTCGTGCGAAGTTCCTGCTTGGCAGATTGTTGGTCGGCATAAGTAGGATCTTCTTTGAGTCGACGCTTGCGCCTTAGCACGAGGCCAGTGGTGACCAAGCCGACGGCGATGACCGTGTTAATCGACCAGAAGCGGGGGCTGTTCCAATGGCTCGTCTGCTGACTGGAGCTTGGGAGGTAGTCGAGCGTGAGGAGAGCTTCCTCCACAGTAAGTTCTTGCTGGAGGGGAAGTATTTCGGAGCTCGGGAGCTGTGCAGTCTGAGTGCTCGGTCCGGATGGTGCGGCGGGACGACCTGAAGGGCTGACCTCAATCTCAATGGTCGGTGAACTGAGTTGAGTGTAGCGCTCAGTTTCAGGTTCGAAGTAAGCGAAGCGTATCTCAGGAATTTTGAGTATACCCGCTTGCTTAGGAACCATTATATAGTCGAAGCGTTTAGTGCCAAGCAGGGTGTTTCCAGCAGCACGTGATTGAAAGTTCGACTCGGGCTCGTAACTACGCCAGTCGGCTGTTTCTGGAATAGTGGGGCCATTGATACGGTCAAAGTTTCCGCTCCCAGAGATTTCGACCGATAGCATGATAGGCTCGCCTGCTTGGGTCTGATTCCGGTCGGTGTAGACTTGCATGGCAAAGTCACCAATTGCGCCAGTGAAACTGGCAGGCTCGTCGGCTGTTGGGAGCGCGAGGACTTCGACCGTTGTTGGCTCGGTGTTGAGGGTTAAGCGCTCGGGGCGAGTAAAAAAGTCGTCGAAGAGGCTACTGCCAAAGCCCCTCCCACCGAGTGGATCGCGGGAGCGATTGTTCTGCCCTGGTAGGCTTGCAGATACGGTGAATTGAAAATTTAAATCTTGTGGGCCTGTTTGAATTGGCGTGATGGTCAGCGTCCAGTTAAGCACGCGGTAGCTTCGACCATTGACGATCTCGGAAGTCTCCTGGCTGTCGGGTAATTCACTGATAGTGAAGCCATCAGCATTTCGATCGAAGCTATTGAGGCCGGAGAGGCGGACATTTTTTGCTGTGTATAGTATGAGATTAATGGCTGTTGTCTGACCTATATAGAGCTGATCGGGCGTATCGGCTTTTAGGAAAATTAGCTCGTCGGTGGTCGGGCCCGCGTCGACCCCGCGTTCGAAGACCTGGAGTGTGGCGGCTGGTGCGCGAAGAGTTTGCCCCTTATATTGAAAAACGTATGTGGGAAGGGTAAAGGTACCGACGCGCGGGGCATTGGCATCAATGATGAGCTGTTGCGTGACGCTGTATTCTCTCGCGCCGTTGATGAAACTGGTCTGCTGGCCGGTTCCAGTGCGACTGTAGGACAACTCTAAGCCGCCAGATTGCGGGATGGGTAGGCTGGTGACACTCTCTATTTCTGGCTGTCGGCTAGTGTCAGTCTCTTTGATCTCAAGGACGTACTGGGCCTTGTCGCCCAGTGCGATGCGGGGCGGATTGAAGATTGCAGTCACGCTAATCTCAGCGCTCGTGCTGAGCGCTAAAAACCAGAGGAAAAGTGTCAATGTGGATTTGAATCGGTGCATAGGTAAAAGTTGTTTACCAGTCTCGGGTGTCGCTTGGGCGACCGCCGCGCGCTTGGTCGTTAAAGGGAAGAAGGGTTTCTTTACCGCGAAGTGAATCGAGTAGAGCGGTGGCTTCAGCTTCGGTCATACCCTCGATCGCTTCGCCACTCATGCTGCCAGCCTGGCCATCTTCGTCATTTTCGCTCTCGGTGGGTTCGGGGGTCCCAGTTTGTTGACCTCCTTCATCGTCCAGTTCCTCACCCTCTTCGCCTGACTGCGTCTGTGGAATGTCGTCAACGGGGTCTTGGGTGGATTCCTGATCAGCACTTTGAGCGGACTCGCTCTCCCCGCCTTCGTCTGTCGACTCTTGATTTTGTGGGTCGCCAGATTCTTCGGACTGATCACCTTCTGAGCCTTCTTGGTTTTGCTGGGATTGCTCGCTGCTTTCTTCGCCTGATTGATTTTCTTGGTTCTGTTGATCTTTGGAAGAGTCCTCGCCTTGTTCGCCGCTTTCAGATTGCTCGCTATCTTGTGAATCTTCAGAGTCCTCACCTTCGTTTGATGAATCCTGATTCTCTTCCGATTCTCCAGACTGCTCTTCGCTATCTTCTGGCTGTTGTTGTTCGATTAATTTTTCAATGGCTTCACGAACTTGTGAGACTTTTTCGAGGTCTTGTGCAATAGAGCTGTCGGTTGAATCCATTTCCTGCGCAGACTCGAAGAATGCTTCTGCTTTTTTAATATGCTCGAGTGCGGCTTGCAGGTCGCCATCTGTGTAGGAAGTGCGACCTTGCTGGTAAGTGGCGTGTCCCATGTTGTAGAGCGCGTCGCGCTGCAGGTTGAGGTCATTCGTTTGAGAAAGCGCGTTTGCGTAACTGGCGTGAGCGCCTTCATAGTCCCCTTCGACGAGGGCTTTGTAAGCTGCATTATAGTTACTGTAGGCATCGGGATTGGATTCAGTTTGTGCAATCGTATCTGTCGGGCTAAGAGTTAGCGTGGCGAGAATTAGTATGCTGGTATGGATCGAAGCGCTTCGACGCCGGCGTATCAGTATATCAAACACAAGAAAGACTAGGGCGGAAGCGAGCGCCCATTGGAAACGCTCAATGCCTATTTCTTGCAATTCTGATTCGCGCTCTTCGCGTGGAAGTCTAGCGATTACAGAATTATAAAGCTGGTCGAGGGAATCGCTGCTAAGGCGGCTGTAGCTACCCCCAGTTCCTTGAGCGATGGCTTGGAGGGTGCCCTCATCGAGTTTACTGAGCACGGGCTGCCCGCTCGAATCTCGGACGAATTCTTCGATGCCTTGTTCATTGCGGATACGTAAGTATTCGCCCTCGGGCGTGCCGATGCCGATGGCGAAGACTTGAATGCCATCCTCGCGAGCGGTGACTGCTGCGGTGGCCGCATTGCCGCTTAGGTCTTCGCCGTCGGTTAGCAAGACGACGATTTTGACGTTGTTTTTCGAAGGGAAAGCTTCAGTCGCTTCATTGATCGCGTTGCCGAGATCGCTGCCGCCGCTCGTCATAATGCTGGGGTCGATGGCGCCGAGACTCTCGTGAAAGGCGGAGTAATCGAGGGTGGGCGGAGTTTGTAGAAAGGCTTGCCCCGCAAAGGCGATGAGCCCGATACGGTCACCCTCTAGGCGCTCGACAAGATCAATGATGGCGAGCTTTGCACGATCTAGGCGGGTGGGGCGCAGATCGGTGGCGAGCATGCTCTTGGAGCTATCAAGGATGAAGACAATATCGAGGCCGCGTGCTTTGCGCTCTGACCACTCGACGCCAAGTTGTGGGCGTGCAAGTGCAATGCTGATGGCGAGGACGGCTAGCAGGATACAGCCTGCCTTGATCCATGTGCGAGTGATGCTGGCTTGTTCGGTCAGCTGGTCGAGTAGTCGACTGGCCGCAAAACGACCCATTAAGGCATCGCGTTGTCGAAAACTATATGCGAGCAAACTGCCAAAGAGCAGGAGTAGTATCGGCGTCATTGTAAGCCAGACTGGATCCTCGAAACTCATGGTAGACGGCGGTAGCGGGTGTTGCGGAGGACTTGCTCAAGAGCGAGTAAGAACAGACCTAGGCCTGCTAGCCAGACGAACAACTCGGTGAATGTGGCGTAAGAACGTAGCTCGATTTTGGTGGTTTCGAGTTCGTCGATCTCATCGTAGATGCGTTCTAGGTCGCCGTCCTTGGTTGCACTGAAAAAACGACCGCCTGTGAGTTCGGCGATTTCGTTCAGCTCAGTTTCGTCGTAGTTCGATATGTCGCTGCGACCTCGATAAACGGGCTTCCCTTCACTGTCGCGGGCGATTCGTCCCTTACGGTCGGTCGCAGGGATAGGGACACTGCCTTTTTTACCAGTGGCGATGGTGTAGACTTTGACTCCAAGAGTCTTGGCGACTTCGGCGGCGGCAATGGGGGAGATGGCGCCTGCGTTATTCTGGCCGTCTGTGAGTAGGATGACGATACGACTACGGGCGTCATGATCACGTAAGCGATTGATACTCGCCCCTAGGGCTGTGCCGATGGCTGTGCCGCCGCCATCGATCTCGCCGAGTTCGAGTCGCTCTAGGTTGCGCTTGAGCCAGTCGTGATTGAGTGTGAGCGGGCTGACAACGTAAGCATTGGCTGCGAAGGCAACGAGGCCGATACGATCGAATTCGCGCTTACCGATAAAGTTGTCGACTACGCGCTTAGCCGCATCAAGGCGCGTGACGATATCGTCTCTGGTCGAAAGATCGAGTGCACGCATGGATCCTGAGAGATCGAGTGTGACGACGATATCGATACCTTCGGCCTCGGTATTCTCGTTCATCCGGCCAATCTGGGGACGAGCGAGGGCGGTGATGATCGCGATTAGCGCGAGTAAACGCAGGCCGAAGAGTAGCTTGCCGGCTCGGCTATGGCGATTGCGGCTGATTTTCTTTACGAGAGCTATGCTGGAAAAACGGACAGCCGCTTCAGGGCCCATACGGCCTGCCCACCACGCCAGGATTGGCATGAGTAGAAGCAAAAAGAAAAATGCGGGATCGTCGAACTGAAAGAAACTCATGGTCGTGTTCCTTCCCTTTGGCTGGTGACGTGTACTTGATGGATGAGTTCTCTCACTGTATCGATAATATGGATACGTGATTCGATGCTGATAGCTTGCTGCGCAAACTTGATCTGGTCGAAGTTGGCGAGCACTTCACGGAGCTTTGCTTGAAAAAATTCGTCGAGCTGGACATTGCCTTTTAGGCTTAGGAGAAACTCTTCGCTCGTGCGAGCTGTCGAACGTAGGCCAAGCCCGTCTTCGAGGTAGCGACGTAAGGCGTGCGAGCTAAGTATTGCAAAACGCTCGTCGTCTTGGGCGGTCAAGTCTGCGGCTGCTTGTAGCTCTGCTAAGGCGGTCTCGTAGGGCGTAGTCGTCGCGGCTCTTCGTCGACTGCGGGCGGATAAGCAAATCAATAGGCCAATAAAAAGAACAATAAATCCGAGTAATATTGCTATTTGCCACGGCTCGTAAGCGGGAATCTCGACGGGGCCACGCACGCGATCGAGAGAAGGTCCCTCCGGTAGGGGCGGCATCTGTGGTGCGGCGGGTATCTGGGCGAGAAATATCATTCTAAATTCCTATTTCTCGCTTAGTGCCTACTAGCACGTAAAGCGAAGAGTTTACGCAGCGCGGGTAGATAGGGTTGATTCGTGCGAGCTTCGATCCAGTCGAGGCCTTTTTTACGCATGCCGGTTTGGAAGGCTTCACGTCGTTCCTCGGCGAGTTTGGCATAGCGCTCTCTTACGTAATGGCTACTGGTGTTGATCTCGACCATTTCGCCGGTCTCGGCATCTTCGAGTGTGATTAGCCCGACTTTGGGCAGTATGTGTTCACGGGGATCGCTCAGGGCGATGCTCACGAGGTCGTGTCGTTGGTGGGTGAGGGCGAGCGTCTTGAAGAGTGGTGCATCGGGTTTGGGGAGCGGTGAGTCGTTATCGAGGAAGTCAGAGATCAAAAAGACGACACTCTTACGGCGTTGCACGCGATTTAGGTAGTCGAGTGCGGACTTATGACTGGTCTTTTTGCCAGAGGGTTCGAAAAAAAGGATGTCGCGAATCACGCGTAGAATATGTCGGCGACCTTTTTTAGGAGGAATATAGTGCTCGACCTTCTCAGTATAGAGGAGAAGCCCGACCTTATCGTTATTTTGCGAAGCGGAAAAGGCGATCACGCTAGCGATCTCGGCGGCACGCTCGCGCTTGCTTTGCTCGACGGAACCGAAAATGCCTGAGGCACTGAGGTCGATCAGTAGCATAAGTGTCAACTCGCGCTCCTCCCGGAAGACTTTCACAAAGGGGCGATCCATCTTAGCCGAGACGTTCCAATCGATGGTGCGCACGTCGTCACCAATCGCATATTCGCGGACTTCTTCAAAGTCCATGCCACGCCCTTTGAAAGAGCTGTAGTAAGCCCCTGTCACCGAATCGGTAACAAGCCGTCGCGTACGAATTTCGAGGCGACGGACTTTTTTAATGATATCAGTTGGGGTCATCAGAAATGACTTATAAATAATGAGTGATGACTGATTATTCCCTTATGGCACCGGCACGGCGTCGAAAATCGAGGTGACGAGGTCTTCGCTGCTGATCTCTTCGGCTTCGGCTTCGTAGGAAGGTATCACGCGGTGGCGAAGCACGTCCATGCCGATTTCTTTTATGTCTTGCGGGACGACGTAAGCACGTCCTTGCATCAGTGCCCAAGCTTTTGCTGCGAGCGTTAGGCTAATAGTCGCACGCGGACTGGCACCGAACTGAATGTATTGGCCGAGCTTGAGTTTGTATTGCTCGGGATCACGGGTCGCGAGGATGAGATCGACGATGTAGTCTCGTATCTTAGGGTCAACGAAGACGTCGTTGACCAGTTTCCTCGCTTCGCTGATCGCATCAAGCGTCGTGACGGCGTCAACGTTCAGATTTGGCGCGGTCGAGGACATACGGTCGAGGATGGCTCGCTCATCGTCTTTGCTTGGGTAGCCAACTTTGAGTTTGAGCATAAAGCGGTCTACCTGAGCCTCGGGTAAGGGATAAGTGCCCTCTTGGTCGATCGGATTTTCTGTGGCTAGCACAAGGAAGGGTTCGGGTAATGGATATGTCGTGTCACCGATGGTCACTTGGTGCTCCTGCATGGCTTCGAGTAGCGCGCTCTGCACCTTAGCGGGTGCGCGATTGATTTCGTCCGCCAGAATGAGGTTAGCAAAAATCGGTCCCTTGCGAGTATGGAAGGTGCTTTCCTTAGGGCTGTAAATCAAGGTACCTATAATGTCTGCCGGTAGCAGATCTGGTGTGAACTGAATTCTCTTGAAGTCCGCTGCCGTGGCCGAGGCGAGGGTGCGTATGCTGAGTGTTTTGGCTAGACCTGGCACACCTTCGAGTAGGACGTGGCCATTGGCCAGTAGGCCTACCAGCAGGCGATCAACCAGATAATGCTGCCCGACGATGACGCGAGCGATCTCCTCTCGTAGAGTCGGGATCCATTGAATAGCTGACTTTAGTTTCTCTTCGATTTCAGGTGCGATTGAATCTTGGTTCATAGTAATATGGTAGGATCGCAAATTTATTTGCGGAAGACTAACAGACAAAGGAGAAAGCGATAGGTTTCATTGCAATGAGAATATTGCATTTAGTTTCGAGATGTGTCTTAATGTCTCACATGCCAGCAACAATTTTAATCGTCGATGATGAAAAAAACACCCGCGAGGGGCTCAGTATAGCCCTTGAAGAGGAATATGAGGTATACATGGCCTCGGGCGCAGACGAGGCCTTTAACCTGATGGAGGCTGAGACCTTTGACATCGTGTTGACAGATCTGCGTATGGCGGGCAAATCAGGGCTTAAGGTTATAGACCGTGCGATCACCCTACCAAACCGGCCGATCTGCATCATGATGACTGCCTATGGCAATGTGGAAACGGCGGTCGAAGCCATGCGACGCGGCGCCTTCGACTTCCTGACTAAGCCTGTCAGTCTAGAAAAATTGGAAATCCTGATTAAACGGGCGCTGCAAAGTCGCCAGATCGAGGCGGAAAACGTTGTCCTGCACGAGCGGCTGGACAAGAAGTATAGCTTTGACGGTATAGTTGGTGACTCACCTGGCCTCATCGACGTGCTGGACAAGGTCAAACTCGTGGCGCCTTCCAAGGCCACCGTTCTTCTCGAAGGAGAGACTGGTACGGGTAAAGAGCTCATCGCTCAAGCCATCCACCAAAATAGTAACCGCGCTCGTCAAGCCTTCGTCCCTGTGCACTGCGCAGCCTTGGCAGCTAACTTGCTTGAAAGCGAGCTCTTCGGGCACGAGAAAGGCGCTTATACGGGTGCGACGGAGCGCAGGATTGGTCGTTTTGAGGCGGCGGGTGGCGGCACACTGTTTCTCGATGAAATCGGCGAAATCGATTCCGCGACGCAGGTCAAACTTCTGCGCTTCCTTGAGACCCGCAGTTTTGAGCGCTTAGGCAGCTCGAAACCCATCCAAGTCGATGTGCGGCTCGTCTGCGCGACGAATCGTAATCTTACTGAGATGGCCAAGCGCGGCGAGTTCCGCGAGGATTTGCTGTATCGGCTCAACGTCATTACAATCCACCTCCCGCCACTGCGCGAGCGCCGAGAGGACCTAACTCTACTTCTCAACCACTACATTGATTCCTTTGCCGAGGAAAACGAGCTACCTCCCATCGATCTGACCGAAGGCGCTATCAAAGTGCTCCGAGACTATCGTTGGCCAGGGAACATTCGAGAGTTGCGTAATTTCTGCGAAAACACCGTCGTGCTCAAGCGGGGTAACGAGCTTACCGAATACGATCTTGACCCTAAATATCAGAATCAGACCGAGACATCGTTGGACGACAAACCACAGCCGCTTTCCAGTAGCCCGACATTGCGCAAAGAGGAAAATGAAAAACGCCTCCTC
>OJBN01000129.1_pt1 | contig 19835 bp, 17 predicted proteins | sample 1590441 | NCBI WGS metagenome assembly OJBN01 (sample SAMN05416760, study PRJEB24817) | seawater metagenome | isolation source: Sea water | place: Canada:Atlantic | collected 2013-07 | reverse complement strand
GAGATCCTCTCTGGTCTCGTGGGCTCGGAGATGTGTATAAGAGACAGGGTATATAATGCGCCCGCTTTAGCCGATAGAGCTAAGGTCCAATGGTTGCACGTATAAACAGGCAGCTATTCTAGCGGATTGCGAGAGTTGAATAACCATGAAAAAAAGCTTTTTAAGTATTATTTGTTTGCTGGTCACATTCACAGCGAACCAGGCACTGGCAGCAGGCGATGCAGCAGCGGGCGAATCTAAGGTTGCTATGTGTGCAGGCTGTCACGGCAGCGACGGTAACAGTATGGTCGCATCATTTCCTAAGTTAGCCGGTATAGGTGAGAAATACATGACGCAACAGTTGCGTATGGTTAAATCAGGCGAGCGCGTTATTGTTGAAATGACTGGCATTTTAAATGGCTCGTCAGATCAAGACCTCCAGGATATGGCCGCTTACTATGATAGTAAGACTCGCCAAACGTCAGGTGCACAAGATATAACGCTGGTTGGCATTAGTAACCCTGAAGAGGCACTGGACTACGGTGAAAATGTTTATCGCGGTGGTAATTTGAAAACTGGCGTTGCCGCTTGTACAGGTTGTCACTCGCCATCGGGCAATGGCAATGGCCCAGCTGGTTACCCAGGTCTGGGTGGGCAGCATGCAGCCTACATAGAGAAGCAGCTTTTGGCTTACCGTCGTGGCGAACGCGCGAGCGGTGGCAACGCCATTATTATGCAAGGCGTAGCAGCAAATCTAAGCGATAAGGAAATCAAAGCCGTAGCTAACTATATCTCTGGTCTAAACTAGAGATAAAATTACATCAGGCCAACAGGAGGCAGAGATGACTTATTGGATAAAACGCATAGCTTTTTTAGTACTGATACTGCCTATGGCTATGTGCCAGGCGCAGACAGATAAATATCAGGCGGGTGTTCATTATGAGGTGCTTCCGCAGCCCATAAGAACAGCAGATGCTACTAAGATCGAAGTCAATGAGGTTTTTTCTTACACCTGTGGCCACTGCTATAACTTTGAGTCGGTATTACACCCCTGGGCGCAAAAGCTGGCGGCAGATGTTGATTTTCAGCAGACCCCAGCAGTTTGGCAGCCCGCTTTAGAGCCATTTGCGCGCGCCTACTACAGTGCAGTGCTGCTAAATGTTTTGGACAAGACCCATATGGCTATATTTGAGGCACTGCATGTTAAGAGGCAGAAAGTTCGCACAGAGGCGGATCTTGCCGCCATTTTTGCTGCCGCTGGCGTTGATGGTCTCCAGTTTTCCAAAGCCTACAACTCTTTTGGCATGACTAGCATGGTCAATCAGGCCAAAGCGCGTGTTCGCGGTTACCGAGTTCAGGGCACGCCAGAGGTTATCGTTAACGGCAAATACCGCGTCAGCAGCCGCAATGCCGGTGGTTTTGAGGGTATGCTGAATGTTGCAGACTTCCTGATCGAAAAAGAGCGCAGCGCTAAAGCTAATTAGCCCTTTTAACTCTGTATCAAAATACGCTGTCTATACAGCGTATTTTTTTGTTTTCTTTTTCTCATAGTTGTTGCCAATGACGTACATAGAGGAATAAATCTTTATCTATAAGCGACCTATAGTTACTATGTGTCCCCTTTTTTATCGCGCTCTGGAAATTTGTGCATCATGACAGTCAATCAAAGACCAACGATTAAACCCGCCAACCCTAACTTCTCCTCTGGCCCCTGCTCTAAGCGGCCCGGTTACGATGTTACCAATTTGGATATCGCCACATTGGGTCGCTCACATCGGTCCTCAGTAGGTAAGATTGCATTGGGTAAGGCCTGCACTGATACCGCAGAAATTCTCGGTTTACCCGAAGGTTATCGAGTGGGCGTAGTACCAGCTTCTGACACTGGCGCCGTTGAAATGATAATGTGGTCAGTTTTGGGCCAGCGACCCGTAGATATATTTGCCTGGGAATCGTTTGGTAGCGGGTGGCTTACAGATGCGACTAAACAATTAAAGCTCGAAGAGCTTAATAGTTACACTGCTGACTATGGCCTTTTACCCGATATGACGCAGGCCAATCCTGATCACGACTGTATCTTCACTTGGAATGGCACCACGGCTGGTGTAAAAGTCCCCAACGCCGATTGGATCAGTGATGAGCGTACTGGTCTGACAATTTGTGATGCAACGTCCGCTGTTTTTGCGATGGAAATGCCATGGGAAAAGCTCGATGTTGTCACTTACAGCTGGCAAAAAGTTTTGGGCGGCGAAGGTGGTCATGGCATGTTGATCCTAAGCCCGCGCGCGGTAGAACGTTTAGAGAGCTATACCCCTGCATGGCCAATGCCAAAGATTTTCCGTATGACCAAAGGCGGCAAGTTAATTGAAGGTATCTTCCGCGGTGAGACTATCAACACACCCTCTATGCTATGTGTTGCAGACTATTTAGATGCGCTGGACTGGGTTCGTTCAATCGGCGGACTGCCTGCAGCTATAGTCAAGTCACAAGCCAACCTCGAGGTCTTAAAAGGATTTGTAGAAGCACGACCCTGGGCGCACTTTCTGGCGCAGGACGCAGATCAAATTTCTAATACCAGTGTCTGCCTAACGCTCGATCTGGAGCCAGACCAGGTAAAACAAATTGTTAAGTTATTGGATGCCGAAGGTGTTGCCTATGATATTGGCGCCTACCGTGATGCACCAGCTGGCCTGCGCATCTGGTGTGGTGCCACCGTTGAACAATCCGATATTGAAGCATTACTACCATGGCTCGACTGGGCTCACGCAGAAGTTAGCCAATAATTAAAGCCGACTCTTACCGAGAATACTGAGAAAAATATGTATAACATCCGTACCTATAACGCGATTTCTTCAAAAGGTCTAAGCCGCTTTGCTGCTGACAAATACACTGTCTCCGGTGAAATGGAAGCAGCCGAAGGCGTGTTACTGCGCAGCCAAAAACTACATACAGAAGTGCTGCCGGAATCAGTGATTGCTGTCGCCAGAGCGGGTGCCGGTACTAATAATATTCCCACTGAAGATTACACTGAGAAGGGCATCGTGGTGTTTAACACGCCAGGTGCCAATGCTAATGCAGTAAAAGAACTGATCGTTGCTGGCCTGTTGCTGGGTTCTCGCGATATCTACGGTGGTATGAACTATGTTCAAGAGTTGAGCCATATGGATGACTCTGGCGAAATGGGCAAGTTGCTGGAAAAAGAAAAGAAGCGTTTTGCCGGTTCTGAGATTACAGGCAAAACATTGGGCGTCGTCGGTCTGGGGGCGATTGGTTCTATTATAGCCAACCTGGCACTTGACCTCGGCATGAATGTTATTGGTTATGACCCGGCAATTTCTGTTGAAGCCGCATGGCAGCTCTCCAGCCGTGTAGAGCGTATGGACAGTATTGAAGCGCTGCTAGCGCGCGCTGACTTTATTACGCTGCATGTGCCTGCTATTCCAGCGACTAAACATCTGATCAATAAAGATACATTGGGTCTGATGAAACCCACGGCTAAAATTCTCAATTTTGCCCGTGAAGAAATTGTTAGCACTGAGGACATGGTTGCAGCGCTTGATGCAGGCACTATTGCCGGTTATATCAGTGATTTCCCTGCGCCAGCGTTACTTGGCCGCAAAGATGTTCTACTGATGCCACATATCGGTGCCAGCACTGAGGAGGCGGAAGAGAACTGTGCTGTGATGGCTGCGGGCCAGCTTATGGATTACCTTGAAAACGGTAATATCCATAATTCGGTTAACTATCCGCCCACGAAAATGTCGCGCAATGGTGGCCGTCGTATTACCTTCACTAACAACAATGTGCCCAAAGTATTGGGTAGCGTGTTGGCAGTTTTGGCTGATGCTGAGCTTAATGTTGTGGATATGGTGAACAAAAGCCGCGGTGATATTGCTTACAATATCATTGATATCGAAGGTGATCTGGATCAGAGCATTGAAGCGGCGATTGCCAGTGTTGAAGGCGTGGTTAGAGTGCGCGTTATCTAAACTATTGTGGGCTGCATGAGCGGCCCCTATTACTACTCTGCGATCTCTTTTAGAGCAAACACCACCTTGATCTGCCCTTGCGATCTGCCCAAAGGGCTCTTTATAGCTCATCAACCGCCCTTAGAGTGCTCGTCACTTACGCTCTTTTCTCTAATTGTCATCTTGAGCGAAGCGAAAAATCTACGAATACGAACATGCCTTAGCTAAACAGCTTTGCCCTAACCGTATCACGATAGGCTTTTGGGTTATTGCCCGACCACTGCTTAAATCTCGATGAAAACCAGCTGGCCTCTTTGTAGCCGCTGTAGTTCGCTATCTCTAGAATCGACAAGTCGGTATTTTTAAGTAGGTCACAGGCAAAAGTCATACGCACTTCGGTTAAATAGTCGCCCGGTGTGCTTCCAACAGCGGTTTTAAAGCGTCGATTAAAGGTTCTGGTGGTCATGCCAAACTGGCTGGCCAGGTCTGAAATCGATAGGGCTCTGCTTAGATTGTCCTGTAACCATATCTGGGCCTGTGCAATGGCCTCGTCACTATGCTTGCCTAACGGCTGATCATGCATGCCCACTGGATCGGCAATATTGCGAATCTCATGAAAGAAATTACGCTGGGCTTGGCGGGCAATGATTCGCCCGAAAATCCTTTCCACCTGATGCATAAGCAGCTCCGCCATGGCGTTCACGCTGGCAGCACAGTAAATATTGCCCGCTTGGGTGGTAAAGTGCTGGCGCTCTAGCTGCACTGCTGGATAGCGCTTCTGTAGCTGATCAAAATAATGCCAGTGAGTGGTTGCTGGTTTATCGTTCAAAAGCTCAGCTTCAGCGAGAAAACAAACTCCGGTCCCCACTGCGGTAAAGTTGCAATTGCGTTGATGTTGCTCGCGTAGCCAGGGAATATAAGCCGCATACTTGGTGACTGCTGGGCGCGGATTACGCCACAGCGCGGGTATATGAACTAGGTCGCTGTCAAACCTGTCAGCCAAAGAGTGAGTCGCCTGCAGCTCAAAGCCTGCCGAAGTCTGCACAGGTTTTCCGTCGGGGGTAACACGGCGAATCACAACGTCTTGCACCCCATGGTTTCTGGTACGACCCATGGCCTGTGCAAAATTAAAGATTTCGGCAGCAAGGGTGGTGCTGGATACCAGCATATTGTCACAGAGCAAAAGAGTAAGGTTAAAAGCCATAATGGCCAAAATATAGCATATTTTGGCCAGAAAGCTAAAGTACATGGCCAAATACTTAAATAATACTAAAGATTTACTCTCTACACTGTCGCTTAAATAGTTGGTCACTACCTTTTTAAGGAAATAATATGAGTCACTCACTGCCCGTCATTGTTGGTTTTGGTGGATATAACGCTGCAGGACGCAGCTCTTCTCATCAGGCATTTCGCCGTATGGTGTTTGAATCACTGCCTCCGGCGGAGCAGCAAGAAACGGTTGTGGGCTTAGCCTGTTTGATGGGCCTTGTGCAAAAGCAGGCGCAGGGCTACACAGATCACGATGGCACGGTGCTAAGTGTTGAGCAAGTTGATGCCAACTTTAGAGCGCAGGTGCTCGATGGCACATTAATTCGTAAGCTTGGACTGTTTGACCCAAGCGCAGTAGCCGGGCACAAAAAAATAAATATCGGTGCCGAGGGGCTGATATTTAGCATGACAAAGCGTGACCTGCCGACAAATCTGCCCGAAGACTGGCAGATTCGCGACCTTGAAGATGGCACTGTCGAGGTGACAGCATCCCAAGCGGGTGAATACCTTGTTAAAACCCATCATGAATTGATCGCTAAAGCCGCCGGAGAGTTACCCACTGGCTTTAATCTCGCCGACCACTACAACGCTCGCTTTCATCCTCGCGGTCTACAAATGGCCCTTTTAGGCAGCAGTGATGCGGTACACTCTTTAGGTATTCCCTGGGACAAGGTGGCCGATCATGTGCGGCCAGACCAAGTCGGCGTCTACTCTTCCAGTGCCCTGGGTCAAATGACTGAAGAGGGCTTTGCCGGATTATTTCAGGCTCGTTTAAAAGGTAATCGTACCACCGCCAAGCAGGTGCCTATGGCGCTTAACTCGATGCCCGCTGATTTTATTAACGCCTATGTACTGGGTAGCGTTGGCCATACCGAAGCCGTCACCGGAGCCTGTGCAACCTTTCTCTATGTACTGCAAGCCGCGGTCCGTGACATTCGCAGTGGCCGCCGCCGCGTTGCCGTTGTGGGAAATGCCGAATCAACAATTATTGCTGAGGTGTCTGAAGGCTTCTCCAATATGAGTGCGCTGGGCAGTGATGAAAACCTGTGCAAACTCGATGGAACAGATAAACCAGATTGGCGTCGGGCCAGCCGACCCTTTGGCCAAAACTGTGGTTTTACATTAGCCGAGGCCACCCAGTATGTGGTACTTATGGATGACGCACTGGCGATTGAATTAGGTGCGGATATCCATGGCGCGGTACCGGAAATATTTATTAATGCCGATGGCGTTAAAAAATCTATTTCTGCGCCTGGAATCGGTAATTATATTTCATTTTCCAAAGCCGTTTCTGCCGCAATCGAAGTGGTAGGCAAAGACTGTGTACAGAACCATAGCTTTGTACATGCTCATGGGTCGAGTACCCCGGCCAACCGTACCACTGAGTCTGAGTTAATTGACCGTGTGGCAACCGCCTTCGATATCTATGACTGGCCTGTCACTGCAGCTAAATCGTATGTCGGTCACTCACTGTCGGTGGCCAGTGGTGATCAGTTAGTCTCTGCGCTGGGTACTTTTAAATACAACATGATTCCCGGTATTAAAACCGTTTCCGAAATTGCCTCGGATGTTCATCAGGAGCGAGCACGGTTTGCCCTTACAGACATGGATGTCAGTGAGCAAAAAATGGACGTGGCCTTTATTAACTCCAAGGGTTTTGGTGGCAACAACGCGACAGCGGTAGTGCTGTCCCCCAATAAGGTCGAGTCGATGTTGGCGGTGCGCTATGCCGATCATTTTGATGATTATCTGACAAGGCGTGAGGAAACTCGCATCAATTCAGCAGCCTATGCAGAGCGAGCAGACGCAGGGCAGCTTGATGTGATTTATCGGTTTGGCGAACCATTGATTGATGAGGACGGTTTGAGTATTTCTGCTGAGGGCGTTAGTGTTCCAGGCTTTGCTCAGAAGATTATTTTTGAGAAGGGAAATCCTTGGCAAGATATGCGAGAAACTGCTCCAGCTGATTAAGCAGTGCTTTATCGACTTTACGAGCTTGGTTAATCCACTTTCCTGGATTTACCTTAGCGCCGGCAACAGCACTGTCGGTGTTAAAAAGGGTGCCACCATGCACAGCAATTATGCCCGCGTTATTTCCCTTTTCAGTAGCCATTATTATGGGTCCGCCCGAGGCACCGCTAAGAGCATCGCAGTTATGCAGTAGAAGTTGCTCACTGATAAAAGCCTCAGAACTGAAATCCATACAGTGACTACTTAGACTAATTTCCTGACTGTCAGCATTGTAGCCCAGTAACTGCAACTCATTTCCAGCGGTATTGTTAAGCAGAGTTAATTTAAGGTTTTTTTGATAGGTTCTTTTTTGCAGCGCGACAAAAACAATATCAGTTTCTGACTGGCGAATTTTGTTTTTTGATAATGGTTGATACTCGTGTTTCGAAATAGCAGCGAAATCAATTCCGCTCAAGCGTTGATTCTCTGGTCGGTAACTACAATGCTTAAAGGCCTCGCCAGTTTTGTTATTAAACAGCACATGAGCCGCCGTTAAAATAATCGAGTGCTCCTTATTAGCTGTTGTTTCTATATGCGTAGCTGTGCCACGCAGGCCGCCATCACAGAAAACGGTGCCAACGGATTTCAGTAATTCTTTTGGTGCACTCTGGCGTTGATCTTCAATACCATTGTCTGGATTGCCATCGCCAAAAATCGCACTTTGAGTTGTTACGCTGATAAGAAATAGAATAAATAAAAAGCCGCTCTTTATCATTCTTAACCCATATCACCCCATATGCTTTGGATAATACTAATGGCCGCAAGTGGGGCGGTCTCGGTCCTCAGTACACGGGGACCTAGGGCTAATGCCGCGAAATTATGCTTAATCGCAGTCTCAATTTCACGATCACTTAATCCGCCTTCGGGGCCAACCAACAAAGCAATATTATTATTGCTATTAGTCATTTCAGCCAGGCGATTTTCAGTGCGATGATGAAGCACTAATTTTAGACCGATAACAGGGTCGGCTAGATATTGGTCGATCGTGGCTACAGAATTTATAACAGGGACAATATTGCGTTGGCACTGCTCACAGGCGCTGATGGCTATCTGCTGCCAGTGACGAGTTTTCTTTTCTAGGCGCTCACCGCTTAGTTTTACTTCACAGCGTTCGGTAAATAATGGCGTGATCTCAGTAGCACCTAATTCAGTGGCCTTCTGTACAATCCAGTCCATACGCTCGCCGCGAGATATGCCAATAGCCAGCTGAATTTTTAAGGGAGACTCAAGGTCTTGGTCAGAAAATTCATTGACAGCAACCCACACCTTGCCTTTTTTAACCTCAGTTAGCGCAGCCGAATATTCACCACCACGGCCATCAAATAAAATAATATTTTGACCTACTGACATACGTAATGCAGAGGATAGGTGTCTGGCAGCACCTTCTTCAAGTTGTATGCTACTGCCGGTAATTAATGGTTGTGCAGTAAAGATTCGCGGTATACGCATAGCATCATTTCGTTGTTAGGCCCAGATTGCTGCATAGAGTATCTGAATTTTGCCATTGATTCATCGTATAAAAATGAAGGCCCGGTGCGCCGCCAGCAACTAGTTTTTCACATAGGTTGGTCACTATATCAAGGCCATACTTCACTAGATCCTGTGGGCTATCACTACGCTCTTTAAGCTGCCAGCGTAACCAGCGAGGAATCTCAGCGCCACAGTTATCAGAGAAACGCACAAGATTATGGTAGTTAGTCAAAGGCATTATTCCCGGCACTATAGGTTTATCGATGCCAGCTTTAGTGCACTCGTCTATAAATCGAAAATAGGCATCAGGATTATAAAAATACTGGGTAATAGCGCGATCGGCACCTGCTTTAAATTTTTCGCCGAGCCAGTAAATATCCTTACTATAGCTTTCTGCCTCTGGGTGAATTTCAGGATAGGCACCCACATTAATTTCAAAATGATCGCCGCTCTTTTCGCGGATAAGAGCTACCAACTCATTGGCATGGACCAGCTGTTTGGTGCCACCAATGCCAGAGGGTAGATCGCCACGTAACGCTACAAGCTTATTGATGCCTGCGTCTGCATAAGATTGAACTAGGGCGAGAACATCGTCGCGACTGTCGCCACCCACTGAAAGGTGCGGGGCTGCTTGGTAACCATCTCGTTGGATATCCAGCACCAGGTCTTTAGTGGTATCCCTGGTGGAGCCACCCGCACCATAGGTTACCGAATAAAATTCTGGACAGTACTTATTCAGCTTTTCACAGGTGGTTTTAAGCCTTTGCTTGCCTTCTTCGGTTTTTGCAGCAAAGAACTCAAAGCTAAGATGGAGTTCGTTCGTCATGAAACTTACTTCCTGTTAATTATAAATTCGGTTTTTTTAGCGTTTGGCTAAGATCCCAACTAAAAGATACCCTTCACCAGATTCAAAACGACAGCATTAATACTTGTAGCTATCGCCTTTAAACGGACCCTCAACCGGGACACTAATATAATCAGCCTGGGCCTGAGTGAGTTTGGTAATAACACCACCAAAGCCGCCAACCATATAACGAGCCACTTCCTCATCGAGATGCTTGGGTAATACCTCTACCCGCAGCAAGTTAGCCTTGGCTTCTGTGTCTTGTGCGGCGTACTTCTGTGTATAAAGCTCTATTTGTGCCAGTACCTGATTGGCAAACGAGCCATCCATAATACGACTTGGGTGGCCAGTAGCATTGCCTAAATTAACCAGACGGCCTTCGGCCAGCAGGAGTAGATGATCATTGCTGGCACGATTGCGATAGACCTTATGTACCTGCAGCTTAATTTCCTCCCACTCCCAATTATTGCGCATATAGGCGGTGTCGATTTCATTATCAAAGTGGCCGATATTGCATACCACTGCCCCACTCTTAAGAGCAGCCAAAATATCGGCACCACACACATTGTAGTTACCTGTGCTAGTCACCAGCATATCGGTGTTGGCCAATAAGTCAGCATTTACTCCCTTAGCTGCATCACCGTCAATATAGGTAGAGACGACCTCAAAACCATCCAGGCAGGCCTGCATGGCGCAGATTGGATCGCACTCCGTAACCTTAACAATCATGCCTTCTTGGCGCAGCGATTGAGCAGACCCTTTACCCACATCGCCATAGCCAACCACCACCGCTTTTTTACCTGATAGCAAATGGTCGGTGGCGCGCTTAATAGCATCATTGAGACTGTGGCGACAGCCATATTTATTGTCACACTTGGACTTTGTTACCGAATCGTTCACATTGATTGCAGGGACTTTCAGTTCGCCAGTCTCTAGCATTTCATAAAGACGATGAACGCCAGTGGTCGTTTCTTCAGTAATACCGTGAACGGCGTCCAGCACCTGCGGATATTTTTCATGAAGCAGTGCGGTTAAATCACCACCATCATCAAGCACCATATTGGCATTCCAGGGCACGCCATCTTTAAGCACCTGCTGCTCCAGACACCATTCGTACTCTTCTTCGGTCTCGCCTTTCCAGGCAAAAACTGGGGTGCCATTTGCTGCAATAGCAGCAGCTGCGTGGTCCTGAGTTGAAAAAATATTACATGAGGTCCAGCGTACTTCGGCACCCAGCGCTTCCAAGGTTTCAATCAGCACAGCAGTTTGAATCGTCATATGAATACAGCCAAGAATGCGGGCGTCCGCCAATGGCTGCTCTGCGCGATATTTTTCACGCAATGTCATCAGTGCCGGCATTTCTGATTCAGCAATAGAAATTTCTTTTTTGCCCCAATCAGCCAAGCTGATATCGGCAACTTTATAATCGGTCATTTTGTTTTACCTTTATATGTAATAGTTAAAGCGCTTTTTTGAGCGCTTCTACTCTGTCTGTTTTTTCCCAGGTGAAATCTTCTTCTTCGCGACCAAAATGTCCATAGGCTGCAGTTTGCTGATAGATGGGTCGGCGCAGGTCAAGCATTTCAATAAGGCCGCGAGGTCGCAGATCAAAGTTATCTCGAACTAGGACAACAATTTCATCATCGGTCAGTTTGCCGGTACCAAAGGTATCGACACTAATAGAGGTAGGTTCGGATACTCCAATGGCATAAGAGACTTGAATCTCGCAGCGGTCGGCGAGGCCCGCGGCAACAATATTTTTTGCCACATAGCGGCCAGCATAGGCAGCAGAACGATCCACCTTGGTGGGATCCTTGCCCGAGAAAGCGCCGCCGCCGTGATGGGCCATGCCACCATAGGTATCAACGATAATCTTGCGACCGGTTAGGCCGCAGTCACCCATTGGTCCGCCAATTTCGAACTTGCCGGTAGGGTTAATATGATACTGAGTGCCCGCATGTAACCAGGCCTCTGGCAGTACTGGCGCAATAATTTCTGCGCGCACTGCTTCCTGCAAATCTGCTTGAGAAATACTTGGAGCGTGCTGAGTGGACAAAACAATGGCGTCAATTGCCACCGGCTTGCCCTGGTTATAGCGCAGGGTAATTTGACTTTTGGCATCTGGGCGCAACCAGGGCAGCGTGCCATTTTTACGAAGCTGTGCCTGGCGCTCTACTAAGCGGTGGGCATAGTAAATAGGCGCGGGCATAAGGACGTCGGTTTCATTGCTGGCATAACCAAACATTAAACCCTGATCACCGGCACCAATATCTTTGTTCTCGCTCTCATCCACGCCCTGAGCAATATCGCTAGACTGCTTGCCAATGGCATTGAGTACGGCACAGGAGTTGCCGTCAAAACCCATATCCGAATGGTCGTAGCCAATGCTCGTAATCACATCGCGAACAATTTGCTCAAGATCGACATAGGTTTTGGTGCGCACCTCACCGGCAATAATAGCCATACCGGTTTTAACCATGGTCTCGACGGCAACGCGGGAGTGGGGGTCGTCAGCTAAGATAGCATCGAGTACCGCATCAGAAATTTGATCGGCGAGCTTATCCGGGTGCCCTTCAGACACCGACTCGGAGGTAAATAGATTATAGGTAGACATAAGGTTTCCTTTTAACGAGGCTACAAGGCCTCTTTATAGAGCAGTGCTTCCGGCACTAAACTGTCGCAATTGAATGCGAAAACCATTGCGCTGGGTCAGGTAGAGACTATTGCCCTCTACTAAACCAGCCATATTTGCCCAGCGGGTTAATTCCTCTGGTTCAAACCCCAGCCAGAGGTCACCACAGGTATCTCTGACCCATTCTTGATCATGGGCGCAGAGGTCAGTCACAAGCAACACGCCGTCCTTATTAAGCAGGCTGGCGCAGTCGGCAATAATATTTGCCGGGGTTGGGTTGTGGTGCAAAACCATATTCAGTGATAGACAATCAGCCTTTAAGCCCTGTGTTTGCGCAACGCTTGTATCACCGAGAACAAACCGAATATTGGATAAGCCCTGCTGTGCAGCCCGCAACTCACACTGATCGAGCATCTCGCGGGCGTTATCCAAGGCAATTACCTGATCGAAGCGACTCGCCAGCTTGCCCAAAAATTGTCCGTATCCTGGGCCTACCTCAATGGCTATGCCGCTTGCAGCTGCACTGCTATCAAGAAAGCCCTCCACGCTGTCGCCGTAGTCGGCCCAGCTGGCGATCAAATCTTGATTCTCTTCAAAGCGGGCTACATTGCGGTTAAAAAATTCCACCGACGCCGAGGCGCGCTCATTATTAATCTGTTTTAAATGGTCTTCTAGATCAGCATCCAGGCGCGCATCATCAATGGTGTCAAATAGCACCTGCTGCAATGCCTGTAAGTCCACATCTGTATTGCTTGGGTTACGACGATAAAAAATGGTAGTGCCTTCACGGCGTGTCGCCACCAGCCCAGCATTGGCTAATATCTTTAAGTGATGGCTCATGGCTGATTGGCGGATATCAAAAATCTGACAGAGTTCCAGTACGCCGTAAGCATTTTGCTGCAACACCTTGAGGATCTGCATACGCAATGGATCGCCCGCCGCCTTACACAGCGCAGTAATAGCACTGATATCTGGATTTGGGGGTTGCTCTGCAGCCACAAGAATAGGTCTCAATTCAGTCATGGCGCGGACTTTATCACAGCATATTATCTATATCAAAATATTTTTATATATAAGCCAGACCCTTCTTAGGTAAGTTATTAAAATATGCTCAAAAGGGGGGTGCAAATAATGAATATCGGTTTACTGACAGGGCGGTCTAGGGGACAATACCCGCTTCCCAATTTCCCCGTTTCAGGAGTGATAATCCATGGCCTCACGTCGAGACCTTGCTAATGCAATTCGTGCCCTCAGTATGGATGCTGTTCAACAGGCTAACAGTGGACATCCCGGTGCCCCCATGGGCATGGCAGATATTGCCGAAGTGCTGTGGAATGATTATTTGCGTCACAATCCAGCAGATCCAGATTGGGTTAACCGAGATCGTTTTGTACTCTCAAACGGCCATGGATCAATGCTCCTCTATTCATTATTGCACCTCTCTGGCTATGATTTACCTATAGAAGAAATTAAAAACTTCCGCCAATTACATGCTAAAACGCCAGGCCACCCAGAATATGGCTATGCGCCTGGCGTAGAGACAACCACTGGTCCGCTAGGTCAGGGTATTAGTAACGCCGTTGGAATGGCGCTGGCTGAGAAGGTTCTGGGGGCCCAGTTCAATCGACCTGGCCATGATATTGTTGATCATCAGACCTACACCTTTCTAGGTGATGGCTGCTTGATGGAAGGCATCTCCCACGAAGTTTGCTCACTGGCAGGTACTTTAAAGCTAGGTAAGCTCACCGCATTTTATGATGACAATGGTATCTCCATTGATGGTGAAGTTGATGGCTGGTTTAGCGACGATACGCCAGCGCGTTTCGAAGCCTACGGCTGGCATGTAATAGCCAACGTAGACGGCCACGACAGCGAGGCAATCAAAGCAGCCATTGATGCTGCCCATGCTGAAACTGGCAGGCCTACCTTAATCTGCTGCAAGACCATTATTGGTTTTGGTTCGCCCAACAAGCAGGGTAAAGAGGACTGTCACGGTGCTGCATTAGGTGTCGATGAAGTTGCGCTGACCCGCGAAGCTCTCGGCTGGACTCACGGGCCCTTTGAGATTTCTGCTGATCATTACGCAGGTTGGAATGGTGTAGAAAAAGGCACCGCTGCGCAAACAGCTTGGGCTGACCAGCTTGAAGACTATCGAGCAGCCCACCCAGAGCTAGCGTCAGAATTTGAACGTCGCACCCGAGGTGATCTGCCCGAAGATTTCAGTGCCAATGCCGACGCCTATATTCAGGAATGTCAGGACAAGATGGAAAAGGTCGCCTCACGCAAGGCATCGCAAAACTGTCTTAATGCCTATGGCCCAATGCTTCCAGAGCTCCTTGGCGGTTCCGCGGATCTCGCCGGCTCCAACCTGACTATCTGGTCCGGCTCCAAAGATATTAGTGCCGACAATGCCGATGGCAACTACATCTATTACGGTGTGCGTGAATTTGGCATGAGCGCTATGATGAATGGTATCGCTCTGCACGGCGGCTTTATAAACTACGGCGCCACCTTCCTAATGTTTATGGAATATGCACGCAATGCTGTGCGTATGGCTGCATTGATGAAGCAACAGAGCATCTTTGTATACACCCACGACTCCATTGGTCTGGGAGAAGATGGTCCGACTCACCAGCCGGTTGAGCAACTGAGTGCCCTGCGCTCCACACCTAATCTTCACACCTGGCGTCCTTGCGATACTATCGAATCTGCAGTGAGCTGGAAGAGTGCGATCGAACGTCGCGATGGCCCCGCCGCCTTGGTATTTAGCCGTCAGGGTCTGGCACCAATGTCTAGAACCACCCAACAAGTTGCCGATATTGGACGCGGTGGTTATGTGCTGAAAGATTGCGCAGCACCGCAAGCCATTTTGATTGCCACGGGTTCTGAAGTAGAGTTGGCCGTTAATGCCGCTGACGAACTTGCGGGCCAAGGTATTCAGGTGCGCGTTGTTTCAATGCCTTGCGCCGAGATATTCTCAGCTCAGGACGCTGACTACCGAGACTCAGTACTAACCCCAACTATTCGTGCACGAGTAGCGGTGGAGGCACTGCATGCCGATTACTGGTATAAGTTTGTGGGCCTCGATGGCCGCGTAGTAGGTATGCGCACCTTTGGAGAGTCAGCACCTGGTGACCAGCTGATGAAAGAGTTTGGTTTCACCGTAGATAATGTTGTCGCTAACGTTAAGGAAGCCATAGGCTAATGATTCGTATAGCTATTAATGGCTATGGCCGAATAGGCCGCTCAGTATTGCGAGCCCTGTATGAATCGGGGGCTCGTGAGCGAGTGCGGGTTGTGGCTATTAACGAGCCCGCCGACAGTAAGACAATCGCCCATTTAACCCGCTATGACTCAACTCATGGTAGATTTTCTGGGACTGTGAGCAACAGTGAAGGCTTACTTACAGTCAATGGCGACGATATTCATATTCTTCATGAAAAGCAATTACAGCAGTTGCCTTGGGGTGAACTCGGGGTCGATGTAGTGCTGGAATGCAGTGGCACATTTACTGATCGTGAGACCGCCGAGCAACATATAAGCAGTGGCGCCAAGAGGGTACTGTTCTCTCAGCCAGCCGAGCCCACAGTCGATGCCACTATTGTCTACGGTATCAATCAACACATTTTAACCGGTGATGAAACCATTATTTCTGCCGCATCCTGCTCAACCAACTGTGTGGTACCCGTCATAAAGGTGCTGAACGATGCCTTTGGTGTGGACGGGGGTGTCATTACCACCATCCACTCGGCGATGAATGATCAGCCAGTGATTGATGCCTATCACCACACCGATCTGCGCAAAACCCGTGCCGCCATGCAATCCATTATACCTGTGGACACAGGGCTCGCTTTAGGGATTGATCGCCTGATGCCAGAGCTTACGGGACGTTTCCAGGCTCAGGCGATGCGTGTGCCGACGGTTAATGTTTCAGCAATTGATCTATCCATCATGCTAAATACCAAGGTTGATACAGCTACCGTTAATGCCGCATTGGCCGAGGCCGCCGATGGCAATCTTGACGGCGTGTTGGGCTATACCGAAGAGCCGCTCGCCTCCTGTGACTTTAACCATGACCCGCGCAGTGGCATTGTCGATGCTAGTCAGACTAGGGTAAGTCAGCAAAAATTAATCAAAGTGTTAATTTGGTTCGACAACGAATGGGGTTACGCCAACAGAATGCTCGACACCTTATTAAGTTGGCATGGGCTCCCGCCAGCCAACCAGTAAAAACCTCTCACCAGTATTAAGGATTACGATGACCGTCAAGTTAATGATTGACCAAACACTAGCAGGAAAACGCGTTCTAATCCGCGAAGATCTCAATGTACCGATCAAAGAAGGCAAAGTATCCAGCGACGCCAGAATCAAAGCAGCACTACCTACCATTAAGTTGGCCCTAGAGGCAGGTGCAAGCATTATCCTTATGTCCCACCTAGGACGCCCCACCGAAGGGGAGTACGATACTAATTTCAGCATGAAACCAGTCGCAGCGCATTTAGGGGAGTTGCTCGGCCAGCCAGTAGCAGTAGAACAAAGTTGGACCAATGGCTTAGATATTGCCGACGGCGCCATCGTTATGCTGGAAAATGTACGCTTTAATCCAGGCGAAAAAAACAACGACGACAACCTCGCCAAAGCCTATGCCAAACTCTGCGATGTTTTCGTGATGGACGCCTTTGGCACATCTCACCGCGCCCAGGCCTCAACCCACGGTGTGGCTAAATACGCGCCCATTGCCTGTGCAGGCCCGCTTTTGGCCAAAGAGCTAGAAGCGTTGGAAAAAGCCTTGGCAGCGCCAACACCACCAGTAACCGCTATTGTTGGTGGCTCAAAAGTATCCACCAAATTAATGGTATTAGAAACACTGGCCGACAAAGTCGATCAACTCATTGTCGGTGGTGGTATCGCCAATACCTTTTTAGCAGCCGCGGGCAAGAATGTGGGAAAATCATTGTGTGAACAGGATCTAATCCCAGCTGCCCAAGCCCTGATGAAAAAGGTCAATATCCCACTGCCAACTGATGTAGTGGTCGGCAAAGCATTTTCAGAAACGGCAGAGGCAGTGATAAAGTCTGTGGACGATGTTGCTGATGACGATATGATTTTTGATATAGGCCCAGACTCAGCCAAAAATTTGGCCGCTATCATCGCCTCAATGGGCACTATCATTTGGAATGGTCCGGTGGGTGTTTTTGAGTTTGATCAATTTGCTGAAGGCACAAAAACACTGGCTCTCGCAATCGCCAAAAGCTCAGGTTTTTCAATCGCGGGCGGAGGAGATACACTTGCTGCTGTGGATAAATACGAAATCACTGAGCAAGTTTCCTATATTTCAACAGGCGGAGGCGCCTTTTTAGAATATGTTGAAGGCAAAGAATTACCCGCTGTTGCAATCCTTGAACAGCGTGCAAACGGCTAAAAGAATTATTGGATCTAACGGAGGGAAAAGATCATGGCTCTAATATCATTGCGACAGATGCTCGATCATGCAGCGGAACATAATTATGGTGTACCCGCATTTAATGTAAACAATTTAGAGCAGATGCGCGCGATTATGCTGGCCGCTGAACAGACCGATAGCCCAGTGATCGTTCAGGCTTCGGCTGGTGCGCGCAAATATGCCGGTGCACCATTTTTGCGGCACCTGATCCAAGCCGCTGTAGAAGAATGGTCAGATATCCCAGTCTGTGTGCATCAGGATCATGGTACTAGCCCAGCAATCTGTCAGCGCTCCATTCAACTTGGTTTTACTTCAGTGATGATGGACGGTTCATTAATGGAAGATGGCAAAACGCCATCAAGCTATGAATATAATGTAGACGTTACCAGGCGTACTGTTGAAATGGCTCATGCCTGTGGTGTCTCTGTTGAAGGAGAGCTCGGTTGTCTGGGCTCATTAGAAACAGGGCAGGCCGGTGAAGAAGATGGCGTTGGCGCAGAGGGCATCCTCACCCATGATCAGATGCTCACGGACCCAGAAGAAGCGGCAGACTTTGTCTCCAAAACTCACTGTGACGCACTGGCCATCGCCTGCGGCACCAGCCATGGCGCCTATAAGTTTAGTCGCCCACCGACTGGTGATATTCTCGCCATCGACCGCATCAAAGAAATTAATAAACGTATTCCCGGCACTCACCTTGTTATGCACGGCTCATCATCCGTACCTCAAGAATGGTTAGCCATCATCAATCAGTACGGCGGCGAAATACCCGAGACCTACGGTGTACCAGTCGAACAAATTTGTGAAGGCATCAAACACGGCGTGCGTAAAATCAATATAGACACCGACCTGCGTCTGGCATCAACTGGCGCAGTGCGCCGGTATCTAGCAGAAAATCCAGCGGCCTTTGATCCGCGTTCCTATCTTAAAGAGACCATAACCGCGATGAAAGATATTGCGGTGGCCCGTTATGAGGCCTTTGGCACGGCGGGCAATGCTAGCAAGATTAGAGCCTTGGGTTTAGATGCGATGACTGGCCGCTATGATAGCGGTGAGCTTGATCCGAAAATAAACTAAGTAATACTAGTTAATAAAAAAGGGCACTTAGGTGTCCTTTTTTGTCTCTATCAAATTGATAATCGGCTTAGTCTCTAAACATGGCAGACTTTTTAAAATTGGATATTTTTATTTGTGTTCTCTAATGAATCAGTTACAGATAGTGATCAGCACATACAGAGCTTCTTTCGACCTGTTGACCCAATATTACAAGATAGTCTATTTGAGAAACATAAATTTTCCCTAAATAAGAGTACGCCCTATTTTTGTAAGCGGCATAGGATTGCACAAGAAAACTTATCACTGCTAGCTAAGCCCGATAGAGTGTTTTTCATCAATCCATTTGATGATAATAAAATATTGGTAACAACCAAGGAGATAAGTGACTTTAGAAATGGCAGTGCTAAAATGTGGATTTTAGAAAAGCTTGAATCGCGAATTGATGTCGATCATCCGCAAATATCTAAAGAATTAAAAAAACCAGCTTAACTCTATGACCTAGAGCATAAGATCGTTTCGCTATGAAATAGGCGTTGCAAGTGGAGACGTTTCAAAAGGCCCCGGGATAAGACCCGATTCTAAAAAACTTTTAATACAGTCCAAAAATATGTCAGTGGCCAATGAGTAGATTTCAGTAACAGTCACCTTGTGATGCCTATCGATTCAACCACCGAATACTACCTGATAATAGTGCGCGATCCGAAAAATCCATCATTAGTGGAGATAGCGAGGATGCAGAAGAACGTCGCAGAGACTTAATGCCTTCTACAAGTAATTGACTGACGGCGAAGCGAAGCATAAACCTATTCACCAGCTGCACTGGCATATCTTCCCAAGATGGTCTATATGTAAGTGTATAAACTTTTCCCAATCAACAAGGAAGTTATGATGAAAGCACTGTTATCTGTTTTAGTCTTGTCATTAGTTGTGGTTCTATCTGCTGGCTGCTCGACTATGCAGCCGCCACGATATTCTATTTTTGTCGATAATATTCAAGAATTAAAGAATTATACTGATGCTCAGGTGCAGGTATCAGATATTAATCTGAGTGCAAATTTCAGTGCCGGTTGTCGTTTAATGGGTCCAATCGAACCTGCTGATGGCCTAACAATTCCAATGTTTATCAAAAAAGCATTTAATGATGAATTCAAGATGGCAGGTATATAC
>OJBN01000128.1_pt1 | contig 19859 bp, 39 predicted proteins | sample 1590441 | NCBI WGS metagenome assembly OJBN01 (sample SAMN05416760, study PRJEB24817) | seawater metagenome | isolation source: Sea water | place: Canada:Atlantic | collected 2013-07 | reverse complement strand
GCAATACAAACGCTACAGCTTGTTGTACAGACATCAGGTCTTCACCATCTTGCGCTTTAGCTAACGGAGACAAGAATTTAATATCTATGTCTTTATTATCTAACTGTATAGGAGTAATGAGTCCTCTACGAGTTAGGATAGCAGTTACACGCTTGATAATAGGGATTAATACTTCGGTCTGCAAGCGCCCAAACGCAGAACCAATACGTTTTGCTAGTTCTCTGGACTCAATAGCCACCTCAGTAGCACTGCGTACAGCACCATTAGGGTCGCGTAGATCGTTAAACAAGGCACGTTTGATAGCAGTTTGTAGCTCGTTAATCTCAAACTGCGCTAATGACAGGTTACTGCCAGTATCTAGTCGCTGTATTGAAGGATTAGAAGAGTTGTTAGAACCTACAGGAATAACAATGCCTGGGCTTATACTAATATTGTAGGGGTTGGTTACACCGTCATCAGTTGCTGTGTACATGCCCGCTAGATCAATGGCTGCTTTTTGTAGAACAAACTCTTTAGCTTTGTTTAAAGAGCGCACATCAGGTAATGCTTGTAGCGCAGGGCCACGACCACGGATTTCACCGGATACTTTAGAGTAACGGCCAGTTAACCACGGGCTAGAGTTGCCGTAGTCTTCCATCCAGCTAATAGAATCTTCATTCTTAACCCAAACACAACCGTAGTAGGTCTTAGCCTTGGGCATGTATACAACGCCTTCGCTAACTTCTACGTCTTTGTCTGGTGAATTTTTGATCAAATTCTTAATTGTTTCAGAAGGCTTAAACCCTCTCCACTGACGCTCTAGGTTACGCGCCTTAACAGTGAATCGTCGCCAATGTGTCTCGATAGAACCGTATGGGCCTTCCTCAAACGCTATACCTTTCTGTGGGATAGCATTAAAGATAAGGGGCATGTTGTCATCATCGTTCTCATCAATGCGTAGTGAGCCAGTCCCGACTAAAAGGTCTAGGGCATGCTCGTAAAACTGCGTAGCAAAGTTAGAGCGGTTGATGTAATCAAAGATAATGACAGCCTGCTTCTCCAGGTTATCTCTTATCTCTTGTTCTGTTACATCGTATTGACCAGTATTAAGCATTTCTATTACTTGGTCAGACGGAGCAAACGTAGCCCAGCGCGACCAGATAGGTGCAATGTTTTCTTGCAGTTTACTAGCGCCTTGCTGGATTGCCTCAAGAGCAGTGGAGTCGAATATACGCTCCATCTTCTTCTGGCCTCTGCGATTAGTGTCAAACAAGTTTCTGTTAGGTAGGAAAAACTCGTACACATCATCTAGCGTATCGTGCCACATCATAGCATTCTCAAATGCTTTGGCTTCACGCCTTTTTAGGTCAGTTAAAGACCCTAACTCTTTAGGTAATTCCATATTAACGGTTCCTAGTTAAGCCTATCCGAGCATTGTATCCACCCATTGCGCCCATTGCCCCTCCCCCTGCTGCGCCACGGCCTTTAGCTGGGCCTTTAGCTGCGCTGCCTGCGGCTGGGCCTTTAGCTAACAAAGACTTACTCCCAAGAGTACCTCTGCTCACAGCCTTGAGGCGCTTTTCACTCTTCCCAATCTCTTCATCTAGCTCTCTCGTTTGTCGAGCAACCATTGCTTTTTCTTCAGCAGTAGGTTTAGGCGCTTTAGGTGCCTTCATAATTTGACCTCAAATATCTATACAGTTGATAGGGCGTTAAGATAAATGGATTCTTAATTCCCAGCAGTTGTTTTGTATGCCCTACGCAAGTATTCAGCATAAACAAACTTCTAACAGGGCTTTTTTGCTTATACCCCATTAATCTAAAAGGTTCGCTAAGTATAACATTTTTGTCAGTCACGGTGAATAAGTCAAATTTTGACGTTGTTCTGCCGTGGACAATGTAGTCCTGGCCGTTAGGCTTGATGACAAAGCAGTGTTTAATGCTTTCATGTAGGAACCTAGACCACCAATGCCCGTCATCTTGAGTAAATACAACGTATATGTCAGAAGACACTAAACCCAACCTTGGCTGTAATAGGTTTGTCGTACTTGCCAGACCTGCTTAGCGCGGAACGTCCCTCACCTTCACCCTGCAATGCGTACTCAAGTGCTTCTACTGGGTGGGAATACTCGTTCTTATCCGGCTCATCAGTGTATCTCTCTCCTGAAGTCTGCACTCTACGGTAGCAGAAGCCACCCTGTAGACCTTTACGGATCATTGAGGCTTTGGGTAGGACAGTGAATCGTGGCTTGCCGTCCATGCACATCTCTTTCATGGGTACTTCTAGGGCTGCTCTACGCTTTAGTGGATCGTTGGATTGTGTAGGTTGGCAGGGTATGCCAGCCGCCCGCATAATTTGGAACGGGGTTTCACTATTCGACTGATTTTTGTTCTGTCCACTAGGATCGCCCCATCCTTTGAATTCATGGTCTGGGTACATCTCTTCAATATAACGCTTGAGTGTCGGAGCAAAGTCCACTGCACCCGAATCGGTAAGTACCATCTCATCAAAACACACCCACCTTCCTATGGAAGTTCGTTGTAAAAACGCACACGCTGGTGTACGACCAAAGTCAAAGCCAAGAACAATGGGATAATCCTTGGATGGTTGAAAGTCTAAGTGTTGACAGTGTACTGAATCGGTATACATGGGGTGTACAGGCTTGCCGTTAGACACAAAGCCGTACTCATTGGCTAAGTTAACCTTAATCCAGTCGCTAGTCTTGCCGTTTAGACCACGTTTGTAGTATTGATCTGGCAGGTTAACAAGGTTTTCAGCGTCATCATTGATCTTCCAGTCCTCGCCATCCTTGAATACACCGCCTGGTTGCCTAAAAAATGACCAATCTTCAGGGCGCTCTATCTCTGCTAACTTAAAATACCAGTGGTCTTCGTCAGGGGCGTTACTATCCCCTATCATTCCGTGGTGTGTAGGACGCGCTCCCTCCTTGTTTGAGGGGTATCTACCGTGTCGTAGGTCAAGCATGTCTAAAACAGCCTTAGAATGCTCCTTAGTCTCGTTTAACCACACCCAAGTAGTCTGGATACCACGGGCTTTCTTAACGTGTTCAGGGCGATCAAAGGCGATAAACACGACATCACACTCTACCTTCGTACCGTCCTCTAAATTAAACCTAATAAAGTGCGTAGGGGGTTCTTTATTACCCTGTTTGAAGTCACCAAGTTCCCCGTGTATCTCTAGCCAGTCTTTAATCGTGGTAGAGAACAGTTCAGAGTAGGTGTTACGGGCTGCAATTACCCTAGAAAGGCGTACACCATAGTTCTTGTGTTCAGGGTCAGACACAGGAGCCTGCTCACACATCAGGTCAAACAGTTTGAGGATACATTGGACGGTCTTGCCAGAGCCGAGTGGCCCCATGATGAAGGAGTTTCTAGCCCTACAGTCAGCAAAATCCTGTAGCACCTGGCCCTGCGGCATTAGGTTGTATTCAATCTGACTCATTTTAGCAGGGACTTACTAGGTTTAGTTGCTAATTCGCCTTGTGTGGCTCCACCAGCATTAGACCGATTACGAGCATCATTTCCCGCTTCTTGATACGCTTTAGGTGCAAAACGAGGAAACTTTTTACCAGTAAATTCTTCGTATTCAAGAGCAAGTTTAATAGCTTTGTTTTGATTGCTTCTGTTGGTTTGCACGTTGTCTGTTTCTGTATCAAAAAAAGTTGGCTCACCTTTAGCATCCCAATAAACACTGGGTATATTCATTACTTCGCCAGTAATAGGATCATCTACTGTAATAATAACTTCACTAGAAGGGCCACCCCTTCCAACATCTTTTGGTTTATGTTTTTTTGGATCAAATGGTATAAGTTGCTTATCAATTAACGGCATTACTTTTTACTCCAGTCTATAGCATCATAGCCCTTCTTAAAGGCATCTCTAGTCTTCTTGTCAGACTTACGGGCATGGCTACCCTTACCACCGTTAAACTCAGGGAAGTGCCTATCCCTATCTTTCTTATCCAGCTTGTGAACTAGACTCTGGCCCATCGTACAAATCCTCTATGAAGTCATTTAGCAAGTATAATACTTCTCGCATGGCAATGGCATCCCTGTCTAAGAAAGCCTCTATAAACGCCTCTATGACCTCAGAATCAGTATCATCTAGCTCGTACTGTTCCCACATAACCAGTCCTCTAATATCATTTGTTTGCAGATGTCAATGTAGAATACGCTTTTTTCATCGTTTAAGGTGCTTTTAAACTCAACCCCATCATCTGTAAGGATTATAACGATATGGTCTTTAGAAGCAATTACAGTGGCTTCTAGGGCATCTTCTATATCTGGGTGGAGCTTAATTATTTTGCTCAATTTTTTTTTGCCTCGGACATATATAATTTAAAAAAAAGCGCCTTCGGGAGGGGGGGTCTATTGTTTGCAACTAACTATCGGCATTGTCTGTGTCATTAGATTGAGAGCCATCGTACCGCTTCCGTTGGACCGATATAGTTAGAGCATTATCTGTCTGCACCTCTACACTCTTTAACTGTGGCTGAATGAATCGGCTTGTCTTCTCTAGGCTATCCACTAGACTCTTATAGTCGGCAATGTCTCCAGTGCTTTCAGCTATGGCCTTAATCTTAATCGTCGCCTCTACCAATTCCAGCACAGGGTCATACGACGGATACTTCTCTGCTAACCTTTCTGCTAACAACCTTTTTAACGGCTTATTGCCTGAACCCTTCGGCCTTCCAAGTGTCGCCATATTAAATAATCCCCATCTCATTGATATTAAAGTGATTAAAAATTGATCAATTTGATCAAAAAGTAACCAGATTATAGCATTAAATGCATATAAACCCCTACGCATAGAATGTAATCGAATATAAAAAAAGGGTTTCTTTGTTTACAAGTAGCAATCTAATATGGTATTTTTATCCCCCCCATCAAGGGGAGTCGGGAGAACCAACCCGCGACATTTCATAAATAGAGGATATAAACAATGGACATTTATACAGAACTGCGAGACTTTGCTTACAACTATTCAACTAATTGGACTCGCGAGCAAATTGAGAGCGCACCACCGCATCTGTTAAACGAGGCCATACAAAATGCTTTAGATAATTATGAGCCTTGGGCTGATGATAGGAGCTGGCAGGAATACGTCGGATCATCGCTGGCATACTTCGCCGATGAATACGCCAAAGAAAACTTCAAAGGAGCGTAACCAATGAGACAGTTTACCGCATATATAGCAGCACCATTACTAGCAGTCACTGGCTACCGATTTAGCAAAGCTTGGAGGCATGGCGACACAGCATTTAAGAACTTTGTATATGAGCATTTACTTTGCACCGTTAAGGCTAACATTGCCGCTGATACATTAAAGGCTAACTTTAAAGCCTTACTTATTAAGGTAGGCATCATTAAAGTCTATCAGGTAGAAGTGTTTAAAATGAACAAGGGAGCGTAACCAATGCAATTTATACAAGACAATAACCGTATTGATGCCCAACTCATCGCCGCCCGCTATTTGGTCGATAAGGCAACCCAACGCAAGGACATTCAAGATAAACGGCTAGACCGGCTTTTATACGCTGTATCAGGTCTTATTGTTGGCGTTTACATCGGATTTATGACCTTTTACTTCAGTTGATAGCATAGAGCGCATTCACTGAATGCGTTTTGTAGTATCAATCACACACAAAAGAGGGTTACACCATGAAATTACTATCTATTAATGCAAGTAACACCAAGATCAACAAATCACAAAAGAGCGCAGATACTCCTACCCGTATTGCGTCATTATCACTATATCCGGACAATAAAACATGCCCTGGTGCAAAAGCCGCCGGATGCATGGAAGGTTGCCTTGTATCTGCCGGTCGCGGTCGATTCGATAACGTAGCTAGTGCAAGGCGCGCTAAGACTGACTATTGGCATAATGACCAGGCCGGTTTTTTGGCTCAATTGCGCCAAGAATTAACTAATTTCAACAAACTATGCGCCCGAACTAATGTTCGCGGGGTAGTGCGATTAAATACAATTAGTGACATAGCATGGGAAAAATACGATATTCCCCAATCATTCCCTGACCTGTACTTTTACGACTATACAAAGGTAGTTAAAAGGGTAGGCAATACCCCTGCCAATTATGATTTGATTTTTAGCTATTCGGGGCGCGATCAATACCAGAACCAAGTTAAACAATTACCCGCTAATAAACCTATGGCGGTAGTATTTCAAAATTCCCTGCCAGCACGCTTTTTAGGCAAAAAAGTAATCGACGGGGATAAATCAGACCTGGTAAATGTAAATGCTGGCAATAAAATTATTGGGCTGTTAGCAAAGGGTAAGGCCAAAAAGGATAATTCAGGTTTCACCGTTAATCTAATACAAACTCTAGAGGTGGCATAAAATGGGCATAACTAAAGAACGGTTTAGCAATAAAACAATTGAAACGACCACTGTGGAAGTAAGAAGGCGCGATGCTGGTAATTGGGATGCGCATTTTAAGGGAATGGCCGACGACGGCGGGGATATTCACGTTGTAATGAATAGCACTACATACGCGGATTTGTGCGATAACCATTTGTACACTGTTAAAATGATCGGAGGTTGAAATGGGCCAAACACTAAAAAACATTGACGACTCATTTCAAAATTTTAGCAAATGGGCTACTTACAGCTTAGCGTTTGAGTATATGGATAATAAACAAGTAAGGCTGCATGATATACAGGATATTGCCGCCAAGCATGGAATTAAACCGTCTGTCATTGCTACCAGGCGCGCGCAATGGTTACAGTATAAGAAAAAACGCGCATTTGATTGGATTAAGTACCAGGCAAAAGTAAATAGCTAGGCGAGGGTGATCCTTACATCCTATGAAAGCGGGTTGGCCCACCGTGCCGAAAACGGGCCTTTTAGCCTCCTAAATTGGGGGCTTTTTTGTACCCTATAGGTTGGCATAGGGTGGCCCCTTAAAGCGCCTTAGAATGGCTTACAGGGCGTTTTTCTCGGTGTTTATTAGCCTTGCAAGGTACCATTGGGCCTTCTCGAGCGATTCTACGCCGCCTTTATCCTTGTAGCGCCACAGATATTTGATCGCGCATGCTTTACAGTGACCAGCGAATGCTTCCTTGCTCATGCTTGCTTCTATTGCATCAATACATTCAATCTCGCCTTGGTAATGGGCTGGGTGGTTAACCATATCCTCATTTTTGCTCAAACCTACATTTAATTCTGCCACCTGCTGGAAATCTGCATCGGCATCACCATGCATTTTTTCCATAGTAGAAACTGGTTTCGGCTCTATAGCGGGGTGGTTTTTAACCAATTCTTTCCATTTACTCATCTTTATCACCATACTTTTTGCGTAAGTAATTCAGGCTCACTGGCAGCTCATCACAACCACCATCTGCCACCTCATGCAGCATCCAGATTCCACGCCAGGACAAATTAGTTTGCGGGGTAAGATAGTCCTCATGGCCTTGGTAGAAGATGCCAGCAAACAACCCCATAATATTGGTGCCATCTGCTCTCCTGCCATAGGCAATATCCCTATCTTGAACATGCCCCATGACACAAGTCTGCATCTTCTTGGTCATCATGCTCCTTGCACTGGCTACTGGCCTGCCCATAATCCCTGAAGTGAAGTAATGCGAGTAGCAAATACCATCCACAACTGCCACCTCTAGGAAGTCGTAGACCTCCCAGCCCATCTCTTCCAGCTTCAGGTCTTTGTAACCTATCAATCCATCCAGTTTGGCATCGCCCTCAATAGCGCGTTGTATCCTGTTTTCATGGTTCCCAAGAGTAAAAACCATGCGAGGATTCCAGCGTTTATGTTTGTTAGTTATCAGCCGCTGTTGCTCAGTGCGGATAGGCTCTAGGAATGTCTCCATCGCCTCAATCCCTGCCTGTATGTCATCAGTGTAGCGTCTACCCTCAAAGGATTTCTTGCCGACATCCCAAGACGATAGCGAGGGCATATCAAAGTGGTCGCCAATATGGACAATAACATCTGGCTTTTTATCTGCCGCGTACTGTCCAGCCCATTTAAGGTGGTCAGTGGGGTGGCCTGGTTTAACCTGAGTGTCTGGGATAATGAGATGCTTCATATTTTCTCCATAAAAAAAGCGCCACTAAGGACGCTTCAAATCTTGATTCGCTACTGCTATGAGCCCACAGATCACGAATATTAACATATAAATTATCACTTTCAACACCACCCAGAACAACTGAGTCGCCATTATAGAGACTCTACGGACGGTCACAAATGTATTAGCTTTATTCATCACATGCCTGTGAGTAATGGCCCGTTACCACCACGGGTGGGCCAGACCCGATCACAGGTCGAGGGAGACCTTGGCTAAAACGGGATGTCTTCTGTAATAGGTGCAGCAGTAGGGGATGCTCCAGACTGTGGTGCTGCTCCATCAGTATAAAATACTTTCACATTACCTAGAATTGGTGGGCGTTCCTCACCTGCCTCGCGCTCTTCTTTGCTCTGAGACTGGGCGATAAACCCGTTGTTCTCGTATTGATCCTGCTGGGCAGTGTCGATAAAGGTTGTCATGTTCAGGTAGGTGGCGGTGCTGCCATCCTTCTTGGTTACTTGAGTCATACGAGACTTGTCGATTTTGGTCACATCGAGTGACACTGATACACCTATTTTCATGTTAAGTTCCTCACTTCGGAAATAATTTCTGTTACGGCCAGCAATACTTGCTCTGCCAAGTTCTTAATAAACTCCTCATCACGCTCAACTCGCACGATAAAGGGTTCTTTCTCAGGGTGGTAAGACATAAAGTCCCACCAATCACGCTCCGTGATCCACATGCATCCTTGGACTTGAGCATAATGTTTTGTGGGGCAGACTCCCTTGTCGCTCCACTTGTCATGGTTACTTGGGGCTGGGCATTTAATCTCTATGCCACCGTCCTCACCTATCAACCCATCAGGACTGCAACCAAACTCACCACTGTTGTCTAGGATAAAACCTACTTCCTGCACTTGGTTGTCAGTAATCAATTCATAGAGGTTGCGGGCATCAGGCTCTAGCTCATTACCCCTTGTCATCCACTCTGTAACAAATACAGGAGCAGACATGCCAGATATTCTTTCGATAATCATAGCGTTAATGTAGTCATCGGCACTAGCACTTGGCTTGCCATTAGATTTAATTAACTTGTGGAACTGACTGGCGCTAGGTCTGCCTAATCTAGCGTCCAGCCATTCCTGACTACCTTGTTCAGCTTGCAGTATTTGCATCAGCTTTACGCTTCAGTGCTGACAGTGCCTGATCGAACTGCACCGCCCTCATCTGGTCAACAGTAGAACACTTAAATACCTGACAGAACTTCTCGACATCTGACTCAGTAATCTCTAGCAGAGACTTTAACTGTGCTGCCTGATTGCTGTCGATAGGCGCATCCTGCACTGCGCTAGGTAATGCCTCGCCTTGGTATATGTACAGTCCTAAACCGTGCATAGCGATTGCCTTTACTAAACACCTAATGCGAGAATCAGATATGTCTCTTGTGCTAGGGTTAACGATAGACTTGTTGCGGTTGTCCATCACTGGTAGCCACATACTGTGCGTCTTGCCTTCGACAGTTACTGCAACATTTACTTCGCAGGTTTCATTCGCCAGAAAGGTAGGTGGGCAGAAAGCATAGCTGCTATCAGGATAATGCTCATTCAGTGTCTGCCATGCCCACGCCCATGATAAATAGGATAAGTTGCCCTTCTTCTCAACATGCTTGCTACAGTCTATAGCGGATAAAGTCTTCCATACGTTACTCATGACTTCACCTTCCAGATTCTGTAGCCTTTCTTCTCGGCACGGCCTACAGCCTTAAAGCCTTCACAGATGTCCACATAGTAGCGGAAGTAATGACCTTCTTTGTGGTCTTTTAGCAGCACAGAGTCGCCATGCCGCATCTTTGTAGCAATTGAACGTGCATCAAGCACACCTGGAATTGGAATTTTCTTATCAATTTTCATCGCAACGCTCCTGCTTGCTGTTCAAAGGCATACTGCTCGCCATAGCCTCTATTGTACTCATCGGACGCACCATCAACAGCGTCATGGCCGTGGATACAATCGTATTCACCGCGCTCAAAGTCAGTCATTTGATCCATAAGTGCTTGGAGAACATGGTCATCGTCGTCGCACGGAGACCCAGTGCGCTGGGGGGATTCGCAGTTGTACATAATCATTCCTCTTTGTGTGTGTGCTGTCTATTCTACATACTTTGTTGTGAGATGCAAACTTTTGTTGCAAATAAATTTAACCGTAGTTAATATGCAAGCTCACTCAAAGGAGAACAAGATGGACATCAACAAAAGCATTAATCATTTCATGGCGCAGCAGGGTTATATTCAGATGGATTTATCACGACACTCTAAGCTGCACCCTAGCACCATTAGTTTAATTCGTAACAGTCACCGCACCCCGTCACTCGATACCGTCCAGGCACTGTCTGAGATGTTCAACGTTAAAGTGTCAGAGTTTATCGCGGCTGGTGAGTAATGGACAAGCCAGCCTACTACGCAATGATCCCCGCTAGTGTTAGATATGATGCACGACTTACTCCAAACGCTAAGTTATTGTTTGGGGAGATTACTGCACTGTCAAACAAAGAAGGGTATTGCTGGGCAATGAACGCTTACTTCGCTGAACTGTACGGTGTTAGCAAGACATCTATATCTGCGTGGATAGGGAATCTCAAGGATGCTGGACACATCACAGTGGAGATGAATTATAAGGAAGGTAGTAAACATATCTTGAACAGGTATATAAGAATTCTTGGGGAGGGTATACAAGATAACTTGCCACCCCCTACAAGAAAACTTGATGACCCTATACAAGATAACTTTGTAGATAATAATACAATGAATAATACAAAGAATATTACACCTAATAATATAGGTGATTTTGATTCATTCTGGCGTTTTTATCCACGCAAAGCAGGAAAGGAGGCCGCTAGGAAAGCATGGCTAAAGCTACGACCTGATGAACATATCATGAAGATGATCGCTGATAACGTAAAACAGAGGGTGGACAAGGGTGAGTGGCGCAAGGACAACCAGTCATTCATACTCCATGCCAGTACCTTTCTGAACCAAAAACGCTGGGAAGATGAAGTCCTTGACCAGCAAACACAAACACGAACTGACCCTGAATCTATTAAGTCTGTGTCCGTCATGGACAAGATCACTGATAGATCGTGGGCTGAATGAGGAATCGTTATGAAAACTAAATTGAACAAACAATTTAACGGTGGCAACAATAACCACAACAATCGCAAAAGAAGCTATGTCCGTTACATCGGCCATAAGTGCAGTGAACTCGTCAACGGTGAGTGCTACACGTTTAAAGAATTAGCTAAAGTTGCTGGTGTGGCTCCTGAAACTATGAAGAATCGGATTCGACAATTGATGTTTGACTACCCGAAAGGCACACATAAAATCGCCAATGATGACACTCTGAGAACAAAGGCTGAAGTGTCATGCGATAAAAGATCAGGTGTGACTAAAGAAGACTTGGAAAAAAGAATGTGGTTGCCACGATGTGAGACTAAACCCGAAGTGCTTATGGCTAAGTGGTTGCGGAGGAAGTTGTGATGGGTGAAGCATATACAGTGAACAGTGAGTTCACGAAAGAAACATTTAAAGAATTTGTCGATGAACTGTACGACAAGAAGCCATACATCACGTTCACTTATCAGCATGGTAAGCCACGCACCGCCGCGCAGAACAATGCCATGCACGTTTTTTGCCGACAGATAGCAGACAGGTGTAATGCAGCAGGGTACTGGTACACCGTCAGTAGTCAGATATTGAAGTCAGACCTAGAGACTCCGTGGACAAAGGAGAGGGTCAAGAAGCTGATGTGGATGGCTGTTCAACAGGCTCTGTACCCTGACACTACGTCTAGCAGAGACCTAACCACTGAGCAAATGATTAAGGTTGCTGATACACTTGCGCTACACTTGAGTGATACTCATGGCATACATGCTATTTTCCCTACTAAGGAGGACATTGATGGCAATAAGAAGAGACGCGGCTGACAAATGGTTCAGCGATGTAGTCAGGAAGAAAGCTGGCTTTGTTTGCGAACACTGCAACAAGGCTGGGGCCAGGATGGAATGCGCCCATATCTACGGACGGGCAGCTAAGTCAGTGCGCTGGTCATTGGACAACGCCTTGTGCCTTTGTCATTACTGTCACAGGACGTTTACTGCCAACCCTATAGCTTTTAACGACTGGTGCTTAGAACTGCTGGGAGAGGGCCATATGGAGCTTCTGAGGGAGAAGTGGAACGTGTTGATGCCTACTACTAAATTATTACGGGCAGAGATAGCCAAACATTACAGAGAAGAGTTCAAGAAAATGGATTATCACTCTGAATATCAACCAATAAGTTACAACTGAGGTTTGTTATGACAAAAGAAATTGAAAGTGAACAGTTAAAAATGATGCTGGACATGATTGAAGAGTTGGGTATGGAGGACAAGTACAAGGATAGATTCATCGAAATTCTAGGGGCTGCTGTCGCCAATCATTCTGGGTTTGCGCGAAAAGAATTAGGTGTACTTTTAGGTGAGTTAAATAATGAGTACGAAACATTGAAGCTACACCAAGAGTTAGAAAAAGAACCGCCTGATGAAGAACAATTAGGTTTGCTTCACCCCACATTTGATGTAGACTAGCTGTGTGTTAACCGTTGTGGTTTCACAAAACGTGTGAATAGTAACTTATGTCCCTTTGGCCCTAGCTTATGCTGGGGTCTTTTTTTTGGTATAATCACAGCATGAGTAAAGAATCTTTATTGAAACGCATCGGAGTCTCTGGCATTGATAAGCCGAAGAGAACGCCTAGTCATGCTACCAAGTCCCACGTTGTAGTCACTATGGTTGGAGGTACGCCAAAGACTATTAGGTTTGGTCAGCAAGGAAGCACGGGATCGCCAGATGGTTCTGCAAGGAATAAGGCATTCAAGGCTAGACACCGTAAGAACATTAACAAGGGTAAGTCTTCTGCGGCTTACTGGGCCAATAGGGTAAAATGGTAATGAAAGGTCTATACGCAAACATACATGCTAAACGCAAGCGCATCAAAGCAGGGTCTGGAGAGAAGATGCGTACACCTGGTACTGCTGGTGCCCCCACAGCTAAAGCATTTAAGCGATCAAAGAAAACCGCTAAGAGTTTGATGAGTTAATAGCACCAAGCCACTGGTATGCTTTTCCTGATGTCCACATGCACAAACTTCTTGTGTAATCCTATGCCATTAAATCCCAACGATGGGGCTTTCTCAAGGATAACAAAGGCTTCTGCTCCACTGTTGATCTTGATGTCGCAAGCAATCCCTTGAGCGTGTGTGCCTGGGTTAGCTTTTGATTTTTCTGCGCTATGGCTTGGATCGCGGTAACCACTTGTAATGATGAACGGGAACCCGCAAACATCTCTAAGTTCGTCAAGCCTCCACAAGAATTCATCTGACATCTCATTGTTACCAGTCTCCTGACAATCAAAGTCCTTTATATTAAAGTATCTCATATCACACCAAAAATCTTAAAGCCTATGTAAAGGGCGAGGGGTAGGATAACCAGTATACCTGTACCCCACAGCAAAGCGGTAAGGAATAATGCCCACCGTTCTGCTTTATTTCTTAGTCTTATTCTCTCTGCGTTTTCTCTATTGCGCTTGCAGTCTGACTGATACTGTAACCAGTCCGAATACATGTCTGGCCTGCCTGCATAGATCATGTACTCTCGGAGCCATTCTTCCTGCTCCCTTAACTTTTCTAACTGCATGAAGCATTCAAGTTCTGACTTGCCGCCTGCCTTGTTAGCCTTCTTAGCTATTGCAGACTTGTTATCAAAGTATTGTGTAGCAGAACCAGCCACATCATATAGCTCTTTACCATTCTCCAGAGCTTTCTTAATGACCGTGAAGGCAGCATTGGCTGCTGCGATCTCCGCAAGCACTACCTGTCTCTCTGAACTTTCTTGGTCTTCTCAACAGTTCTCATAGCACCTAGCCCTAGCATACCCATCAGTACAGGCATCATTTCAGACAAGGCAATCAAGGGAATTACTACAGTGGACTCAGCTATTGCTAAACCAAAGTTAGTCATAGGGATAATAATGAAATTACCAGCCATACCAGCAACACAGACCCAGCCAACAGCGGGACGCCAGCCTGCAACAAACATGTTCTTGTGGGCAGCTTCGACCTTATTAACTTCCAGTTGTCCTTTAGCCAGTTCTTGAGCGTGTCGCTCTGCCATCGTAGATATTTCGTGAGCCAGTGCATTCTTCGCATCCTTATCTTCTATGAATTTGTCTAGTAACCCTGAGACTGGGCCTATCAGTGCTTGCAACATATTATTGTATCCACTTAGTTACTGCGAATATGGAGATGATCATCGGGTACATCATCCACAACATGCGCTCTAGCTTATCAAACCTATGTTTGCCATCATCTAATCTCTTCTCAATGTTGGCGTATCTAATAGCGCATTCTTTCTCGTGGGCTTCCATCCTGGTAATAGTATCCGTGGTCATTCATCTAATCCCATTTCGACCCACTTGCCAGCTTCTTCATCCCATGTATGCATACCTTCTTCGGGGTATGGAACAGGAGCCTCCCAGATACAGGTGTCTTCATTCAGCGTCCAGCTTGCGTAGTCCTGTGGTGCGTAAAAGGCATCGCGTGTCGAGTCGTATGTGTAGCCTATGCCTGCGTAGTTCTTTCGTAGTGCTATACCCCCGTCTGGAACAGGGTTCATTGCAAGCTCTGTTGTGGCGTTTCCTTCGTCATCATAGTAAGTGCATTCTTGCTCTTCGTATCCATAATGAACGCCACCCCGTGTGTTGTAAGACGTTTGTATCCACATACCTTCTTGATCGTCTATAAAATCTTGCTCTGCGACCTGAACATCTACAACAATACCTTCCACTACTTTTGCATAATGTGCCATGTTTTTTCCTTATAGAATCTGAAATGTGCCAGCAGAGCTAAAGACATGATAGGTATTGCCTCCGTGAACAACAACAGTGCCGCCAGACGCTAGTGTCGTAGTTCCGTCATACTTAATAATTATCCGACCAGAACCCCCAGCGGCGCTGTACACTCTTACAAAATAAGCTCCACCACCACCGCCGCCACCAGTGCCACTAGACGAAGCTCTAGCATAGGGTGGAGTGCTGTCGCTAGGATGCGCCGCTCCGCCTGCGCCCTGTTCCGAAGTACTCCCTGTCCAACCCCTGCCACCGTTTCCGACACCACCGGCGATATATTGGCTTCCCTGACCACCACCACCACCGCCACCAAAATACCCATAATCTTGAATGCCAGCCACACTTCCTAATGACAGCCAATCTTCTCCACCAGCGCCATTACCACCAGAAAAAACAGATGCATTGCCGCCAGTTGGCCCAGCACCGGAAACTGGAGCCGTGCCAATGCCGCCGCCGCCGCCACCACAGTTAGTATAGAAAGGGTCACCGTAAGAGTTCCTACTTCCCCCTGCATTGCTACTGGGGGAGCCAGAAGCGCCACCAGTACCCCAGTTAGTAGTGCCACCAGTACCGCCTACAGACGTTATTGTAGAGAATCCAGCGCCTGACATTGCTGAAGTGCCGCCAGTGCCTCCCGGACTACTGCTACCTGCATAAACAGCAGCACCGCCCGCGCCGACCGTACAGGTATAAGCTACTCCGACATCTATGGTTCTTGTGTACTGGAGAAAGCCTCCGCCGCCACCACCGCCACCAGCAAGGGCACCGCCACCCGCACCCCCACCGACAACCAATATTTTTGCGCCTTCAATGGGCGCGCTTGCGCCACCGCCACGACCAACAGCCTTACCGATAGAGAAGGCACTTACATTTGCGCTAATCATTACAGCACCAGGGCGTGTATACCAGTGGCAGTAGTGCCTGTACTCAGGACTCGCTTGATAGAGCAGATCAGATAGAAGTTATCAGGTACAGTAACTGTACGAGATACACCATCCTTGTTGTGGAATGCGACGTTGCCTTCACCTGTAATGTACAAGCCGATAGCAATGTTACCAGCACCTAAGTTATCAGAACCGTCAGCAGGAGTGACGGGAACCATATCGTAAACACTGCCATTTAACTGACCGCTTACACCTTCAAATGGATTAGACATTATAAAACCTCAATAAATTATTTAGCGACCCAGCCAGTATCACTAGTGCCTGACTCTTTGATGTATAAAGTGGTATTAGAACCACCGTTGTTTCTGTACCACACTGAACCTATACCAGCGGTTACTGCACTCTCAGGTGTGCCTGCACCAGAACCCTCATAATGAATAGGGAATTTAGTGAAGTCTAACTGAGCTATGTTGTCTGTACGATAGTTATCCTTAACTATTCCTGTACTAACCAGAGTCTCAGTGGTGCTTAACTGAGAAATCCAATAGTCTTTATAGCTAGTGCCTACAACATTAGTTACTGTAAGTCCCTGTGTTTGATACCAGCTAACCACACCTCGTGCAGAAGAAGTGTCTGTTGATCCTTTTGTGTCATACGTTTTAACATTATCAATACAGACATTGCGTGAATTTTGAGAGTAGACGGCTGATTCGTATGTCTCATAGAACATAGAGTTATGCACTGTAATAGCCCTAGAGTCGTCGATGCCTACCCCGTTTCTCTTAGCAGTTCGAACAGTGGCATTGTTGATCACTACATTACCTGCCTCGTGCATTTGAATACCATCTAGCTCAGATGTGTCAGATACAATGTTGTTCAGGTTGATGTCATGTGTGCAGTATTTAACTACTGGAGTACCACCAGCATTACCAGCAGTAGCATCTTCAGAGATGTACTTGATTGTATTACCGCTAACGCTGTAGATAGGGAACGATCCGTTAAAGCCTGCAACACTAGCGCCAGACATATTGATCCAGCCATCAGCAGTAAACAGTGTGCCTGAGATGGCAGTACCTAAATCAACTGTAACCATCCTGACTGTAACGTTAGATGTGCCAGAAGGCGCTACGTTAATCACTTCGTCAGCAGCAGTAACGTCAGTGCCGCCACGAGTAAAGCTCAAAGTGTTCTCTGCCCTGAATCCATAGCCGCAGTTGATTGCACTACAGTTAGTCAGGTTAGTGTTTCTCTGTGGGGCGTGTAGTCTAAAGCCCATGTTAGAACAGTCTCTAACAAAGCAGTTAGTAATCTGTGCGCCAGTGTTATAGGCTAGGGTAATACCATTGCCAAAGTTGTTACCATCTGCACGACAGTTAGACATAGCTAACTCAGGAGCTAGACAGTAGAACCCATTGTCATAAGTCCAGTTAAATGCGTTACAAGCATCAACAACTATCTGAGTGCCACCAATGTAGAATCCTGTAGCGCAAGAGTTAGTGCTACAGCCACGCATGTAAGTGTATGCAGAGTCCACTAATATGCCTCTAGGTGTACCAGAGTTACCGTTCTGCAACCATGACGCAGCGTTAAACACAGTACAGTCAAAGATAGAGTTCTGTAGCTGTGTGCTAAATCCTGTGCGAGTAGCAGTAATTACAAAGCCTGACCAGCCATCTTTAAAATAACAGTCTCTTATTCTTGATCGACTAGCGTATGCAAAGTAAACGCCGCCAATACCTTTATTAGTAGCGGTCACTGCACCATCAGCAATAGGAGTAGATCGTTGCCCGTGGAATGCAATGTTCTCAACGTGCATCGAGTCATTACCAGCCGCATCGCTGTCATAGTAAGCCTGATTGATCAGGATAGATGTAAACATCGTACCAAGGGTTGTACCTGCACCACCTTCTTTTAAGATAGTTGCCTCAACACCATCACCATATAGCTTAGTGTTAGACTTAATGCGGAGGGTAGTATTGATCAGGTAGGTGCCAGCAGGGATATACACATGACCCTTTAGGTCTAGCGCAGCCTGGATAGCAGCACTGTCATCTGTAGTGCCATCACCTTTAGCGCCAAAGTCTCTAACATTGTTAGGCGCACCATCAATCATTCTATTGTGGGCTAGTGTTAACGCCATGTTTATAGCTCCGGCTTAGTTGCAGGGAATGAATCCGTAGAGGGCCACTGTCTGAGTGATTCCCTATACGTCATGTAAGCATCACGCTGTGGATGATCTGACAAAGAGACTATGTAGTCTGTATGCATCAGTTCTATGTCACGCCATTGTCGGGCTTCTTCTTCTGCTGAAGGCTCTGCTGGCGCAGGATTAGGGTCTGTCCAGAGTTCGTAATTCTCAAAGTTAACTCCTACAAACTCAGCGTCAGCAGTGATGGTATTGGTTATGTTACCGTCAGCATCTAATATATTATATTTCATTTCATATCTCCTTACGGTATGTACTGGATTACGACGATACCTTCACCGCCTTCACCGCCGTTGCAGTAAGCTGCGGTTGCAGTATTTATACCTGCTCCCCCGCCAGCGCCTATACCACCATCGCCTCCTTGAGCCAATGAAGAAGGATTTGGGTTGTTCATAATTCTAACGCGACCACCACCAGAAAAAGGCTCACCGTTTGCGTTTGTATTCCCTGAAGGTTGCGATGTGTTATTTGCGTTAGTAGTGCTACTTACACCTCTACGGCCTCCTGCTATTTGTCCTAATGTTGATGACCACAAGTCTCCAACAATGTCACATACACCTGCCCATCCGTTAGCACTGTCTTGAAAGCCAGTGTCTCCTGTGCCAGTAAGACCGACAGCACCTCCACCACGGTAGGATCCTCCCTGCCCTCCAGTAGTATTAACGTCACCGTTACTTCCAGCACCCGCAGTAGGGGCAGCGCCAGACCCAATACCTCCACCAGCCCCTCCTGTAGAGGTCAGAGTGCTTGATAGTCCTGTACCTGCTACAGAACTAGTGCCACCGTTTCCACCAGACGTGTTGCCTTTGCCGCGACTACCCCCAGACCCAATAACTACCGTAAAAGAGCCTGAAGTAGTCACAGCTAAAGTATTTTTTTTACAATAGCCTCCAGCAGAGCCACTATTAGCTGCATAATCCGTAGACCCAGCCCCTCCTCCACCAGCCCCAATAACGTGTATGCAGATGTTGCCGTCTTGCGGAGGAACCCAAGTCTGGGACTTACTTAAAAATATTGTTGGAAATGACGCAGAGCCACTCCCGCCTATAAAGTCACTAAAGTTGCTCACGACATCACCCACCCTTGAACTGCGTCCGTAAATATGAATTGGATGGAGAGATACGCTGCATCCATAGTAAAGTCTGTTGCACTGCTCATTATCTTTGATCCGTTTCTAGCTACCACTGTGTCGGTAAAGTTACCTACAGTTATCAGGACTCTTTGTCCTATAGCCGGTGAAGCAGGTAGCGTAATTGTTTTAGTAGCCGCACTAACATAAACGTGTGTGTTAGCAGTAGCTGTAATAGATGCCGCTGTAACGACTGAAGTAATACCTACCGCAATAGGCACTGAAGCTACTTGGTCTGCGCCAACACCATCGTCTGCAATACTAAGCGTTACATTTCCTTCAGTACCCCCACCCGACAAGCCTGTCCCAGCAATGACCCCAGTAATGTCACCTATGACATCAGTATTTCTAATGAACTTTCTAATCTCAATATTAGAGTCAAGAGGAGGGGCTTCAGAGAATGTCACCACTAAACCAGACAAACTATAAGAACTAACCTTCTGCATCAATCCATCAATAGATACTTGCAATAAAGATGTACTACTTGGAGCGTCACTTAATGTAAATTCCGTCTGCGATCCTGTACCAGTAAACTCATCTATTGTTAAAATCTGTGTGCCAGTTCCAGTTATAGCATAATCTACTGCTTCAACAGCACCCGTAACAGTGAATCCTAGTAGCTTATTAGCGCGACTAGAAGCTACTGGTAGCTCCATATTGATTGTGC
>OJBN01000127.1_pt1 | contig 19886 bp, 19 predicted proteins | sample 1590441 | NCBI WGS metagenome assembly OJBN01 (sample SAMN05416760, study PRJEB24817) | seawater metagenome | isolation source: Sea water | place: Canada:Atlantic | collected 2013-07 | reverse complement strand
GAGATCCTCTCTGGTCTCGTGGGCTCGGAGATGTGTATAAGAGACAGCTATTCTCAGGGCGGTATTTTTAGCCGTGATCGTGAGCTGTCATCCACGGCAGATGGACGACCGCGAGAGGGTGTTGACCGCCGCTCTAGTGCCACAGGCAATGCTCGTATTAATGTCGATGGCGATATTTTGGTGCTGTCAGCCGACAATTTAGAGGGTACATCTGCAGCGGATTTTCGTCAGGCAACCAATGAGGACCTATTTGATGGGCAGCTGTTCAGCTCATCGCTAATTCCCGCAGAGCGAAACTCGGTCTATATTGCTGGCGAATTTAAAAAGTTAGGTTCTCTGGATGCTGCCTTTGACCTCACCTATGTCGACAGCAGCACATTGATTACTTTTGCTCCAGCCTCTGTTTTTACCGCCTTTGCCAATACTCCAATCAGCATCGCCAGCAGTAATCGCTACAACCCATTCGGTCGAGACCTGACTGATGTTCGAATTCGTCTGTCGGGCCTGGGCCCGCGTTTGCAGACTAACGATGCACAAACATGGCGTGCCAATGGACGATTGATGGGTAACTTACGTGATGGCGAATGGCAGCTGAGTTTTAATTGGAGCCAAACGGATGCGCAGGAACGTTGGCAGAATCTGGCGAACTTACAAAATATATCTCGAGGTTTGGGTACGGATGCCAGCCGCCTAGAAGACTGTGTACCGATTAATTTCTTCGCTCCGGCCGCCTCAATGGCTCAGGATCAATTGGGCTTTATTAGAGCGGGGGCGACGAATCGCGGACAGTCTGAGCTGATGTCAGTCAATCTCGACTTCTCTCAGCTAGTTGATATATTGCCGGCCGGTGACATCGAGTTTGCGTCGGGCTTAGAATTTCGTCATGAGAGTTTAAATACAGAAACTGATTCGTTACTGGTGAACAACCATTTAGTTGGTGGTGACTTTGCCAGTGGCACTGGGCGTCGTGACAGCACTGAGCTGTATCTAGAATCACTGCTGCCTCTGGCAAAAGGCGCGCGGGGTATATACAGTCTTGAGGCCAATGTCTCTTTTCGCATGACCCATTCAAATAATGCTGGTCTGCGCGCTAACCCCAAGTTGGCGCTGCGTTTTCGTCCCGTCGAGGATTTAATGCTACGGGGCAGTCTGTCTACTGGTTTTCGCTCGCCCTCACTCTTCGAACTACATCGGGCGGATAGCCAGAGTCAGGGCTCTTTTATAGATCCCTGCTCAGTGATTGACGACATCGATGATTTGTCCGGTTGTCAGATGGCCACTGACCCACTGCGCAACCAGTTTATTCGGATAGCTCGGGGTAACAAAAATCTACGTCCAGAGAAGTCCCAAAATCTATCCTTGGGTTTTATTTTTACCCCCAGAGGATTGGAAAATCTCACTTTGGGATTGGATTTTTACCGGATTTATGTCGATCAGGTGATCGGCACCAGTGGGCAGTTTGCCCTAGATCAAAATGCCCAATTTGGGCTTTTCCCCGATCGCATTATGCGCAATGCTGACGGTGAATTGATGGCCGTTGTCGCCAGCGACGAGAATCTTGGTTCAAGAAAAATTCATGGCATTGATATGGATATTTCATGGCGCCTGTTTATTGCAAAATGGGGAACTCCTTGGTGTCAATCTTGGCGGTGCTTATATTCACTCATACAGATTGCAACGCAGCTCAAACAGTGCTCAGGTGGACTTGGTAGGTACATTTAGGGATGCCGCAGCTGAAGGCAGCGGTTCTATTCCTCGGTGGAAGTCAAACCTCAATCTATTTTGGCAGTTTGGGCGTTGGGAGATGGGGCTATCGTCCTCACATGTCTCTTCAGTGACTGAGCAAATTCTTGCACAGAACCGTTCTCGGGATGCCGGTGCTTGGTCGCGAGAAGACGTGCAGTTGAGCTATCGCTTTAATACGGGTGAGTCCCTGGTGACTCTCGGCATTGAGAATTTTCTAGACGAACAGCCGCCATTTTTAGGTTCAGCGCTAAATGATAATTTTGATGTTAGAGGTCAGGATTTAAGTGGACGATTTTTATATGCACGACTGAGCCATCGACTTTAAGGTTGGCTTTCAAGGATGTCCAGAGGTCAGGTTAGATGCGTTTTTCAGACTGAGCTGGCCATCGATCTAGTAAAGTCTCGATGCCCGCATAGTGATTACTCGTCGGTAGACAGCGAGATGTCGTAGACGCCAGCTTCACGCGCCTGATCGGAGATCTTTACAAACATCTCAGTTCTAGATTTTGGATGAGAGCTAATAACAACCTTGGCTTCAGGTTTTTCAGCGTGCATTCTCTCAACATTGGCGCGAACTGCGCGAATATCGATGCGTCTTCCTTCAAGTGTTAGCTCATTGCTCTCTGAGATACGGAACACGATGTTAGTGTTCTCAGAATCTGGTGGTGGCTGATCTGAAGTTGGTGGACGGTTAACGCTGATACCTGATTCATTAACGAATGAAGCAGTTACAATAAAGAAAATAAGCATAATAAACACAACATCCAGCATAGGTGTCATATCAATTTGCGATTCGTCTTCTTCTCTACGTCTTTTACCTAGCGCCATGTTTAGCCGTACCTTGATCAAAACAAGTCTTACAATGGAGCAGGCATTCTACTGATTTTTTAACAAAATACCAGAGGCCCCACCCCTTAGTGTCGCTAGGCAATATGTTACCCTGCCAGAACTTAAACAAGTGTGCCAGAAATCATGCCTTTTGAACAAACAAAACCTTAATAATTGAGTCATTTATGCCCGAATTACCTGAAGTAGAGACTACCTTGCGAGGTGTAGAGCCTTGGATTGCTGGTCAGATTATTGATTTGGTGACTGTGCGCCAAGGCTCTTTGCGCTGGCCAGTAACTGAGGGCATGGCAGAAATTGTTCAGGGGCAGACTGTTGTAGCGGTCAAGCGTCGCGCTAAGTACCTGATTATTCAGCTTGAGCATGGATCGATGCTAATACATCTGGGGATGAGCGGCAGTTTACGGTTAACTGATCGCGACCTAGTGTGGCGCAAGCACGACCATATAGAAATGCAGCTGAGTAATGGCTCGACGCTGAGATATCACGATCCACGACGCTTTGGCTGCTGGCTGTGGTCCGAGGGTGAACACAGTCAGCTGGCCCGGCTTGGGCCGGAACCACTGTCAGATGCATTTGACAGCGAGCGGCTTTTCCAGCTGTCACGCAAGCGTAAGATGGCAGTGAAGCCCTTTATTATGGATAACAATGTGGTGGTTGGCGTCGGTAATATCTATGCTTCCGAGGCACTGTTTCGCAGCGGTATCAGGCCTGATCGTGCTGCGGGACGTGTTTCTTACCAGCGCTACGAGGTGCTGACTGGGCATATTAAGGAGGTGTTGGCGGCTGCGATAGAACAGGGCGGTACGACATTGCGTGACTTTGTTAATGCCAATGGAGAGCCGGGCTATTTTCAGCAGACATTAGACGTCTACGGTCGAGGAGGTAAGACCTGTAATCAATGTGGTTGCGTATTAAAAGAGATTAAGTTGGGCCAGCGCAGCTCGGTTTTCTGCCCGAGCTGTCAGCGTTAAGTCTGGGCATTAACCTTGCTGAAATTTCTTCAGCAGGGCCTCGGCCACATTCGCTGGCACAAACTTGGATACATCACCGTCCAGAGAAGATATTTCCCGGACTAATGAAGAAGAGATATACGAGAAGCGTTCGGCTGGTGTCAGAAAAATGCTCTCAACCTCTGGTGTCAGTGCACGGTTCATATTGGCCAGCTGAAATTCATACTCAAAGTCAGATACCGCGCGCAGGCCACGCATAATCGCATCGGCCTTGCAGTCCTTAACAAAGTGAACCAGCAGGTAATCAAAACCAAGAATCTCCACGTTAGGCACGTGAGATAGCGCTTCAGAGGCCAGCTCAATGCGTTCATCGACGCTAAAAAGGGGACTTTTACGTTGGCTGCTGGCAATGCCAATAATAATTTTGTCGAATAGCTTAGAGCCGCGTTCGACAAGGTCAATATGACCATTGGTAATAGGATCAAAGGTGCCGGGGTAGACGATAGTCTTCATACACGGAGTCCTTGGGCTGTTAAACAGGCGCGCATAGTACTTAAATTATAGCTTTGGCTCAATACGTGAATAGAGGCAGTAGCGCACCTCGCCGCTAACCTTCTCACGCAACATCTGCCAATTCTCTGGCGCGATAAAACTATTGTCCGTGGCGGCCATTTCACAGTAGATCATAGCCTTAGCGGTTAGCCAACTATCATTGTTGAGCAGTGCGCAAGTCTTACTAACTAGCCCTGCAGCAAAAGGCGGGTCAATAAATGCCAGATTATAGGGTTGTGGTGGCGCGCCTTGCTGTAAATACTTAAGGCTGTCGGTGTGCACAATATCTAGTCCTTCGGCCTGCAATAGGGCAGCATTTTCACGCAGCTGGTTAACGGCGACGCTTTGTTGTTCTATAGACGTACAGTGAGTGGCTCCTCGGGACAGTGCCTCAAAAGACAGAGCGCCGGATCCAGCAAACAGATCAATACAGCGAGCGCCATCAATACTCGCTGTCAGCCAGTTAAATGCGGTCTCGCGAATTCGATCGCCGGTTGGGCGCAAGCCATCCGCCGGTTGGAAGGTGATAACGCGGCTGCGCCATCTGCCAGCAATGATTCTTAGCTTATGGGCTGATGGCCCCTGAGTTTGATTCCTCGGCAAATAGATGTTCCTTGAGGGTTACTTTTAAGCACTTTTTTGAATGTAAATGGTAGGATACACTAGATTTTAATAACCGTAGTACATGAGCCTCAATGGATTCTCAGCCAGCCGACACCCCACTAGCCGACGCCAAGAAAAAATCCTTTATGGACAGGTTTCGACGCAGCCCTGCCCCCGCTGAAACTCTAAGTTCAGAACTCGATGCGCCAGTCAAAGAAAAGCTTAGTTTTACCCAGCGTATGCGCAAGGCACTATCTCGCACAGGAGAAGGCCTTGGCAGCTTATTTTTGGGCGGCAAGACCATTGATCAAGGCCTGCTAGAAGAGCTCGAAACTCTGCTGTTAATGGCCGATGTAGGCATTGAAGCGACCGGCAAGATACTTGCGCAGTTAACTGAGCGCCTCAACCGTAAAGAACTTAAAGATAGTGCCGCCTTGCAGTCGGCATTGCATGAAATATTGCTAGCCAGATTAGAGCCCTGCCAACAGGCTATGGCCATAGAAACAGTGGCAGCCCCCTACGTGGTATTGGTTATTGGGGTTAATGGCGTCGGTAAAACGACCACCATAGGTAAGCTTGCCCGTCGTCTGCAGCAGCAGGGCAAGTCGGTGCTGTTGGCGGCCGGCGATACCTTTAGGGCGGCGGCAGTAGAGCAGCTGCAGGTCTGGGGCGAGCGCAATCAGGTGCCTGTGGTCGCTCAGCATACAGGCGCAGATAGCGCCTCAGTTATCTTCGATGGAATTCAGGCGGCCAAATCGAGGGGCGTCGATGTCGTTATTGCCGATACCGCAGGTCGGTTGCACAATAAAAGCAATCTGATGGAAGAGCTTAAAAAAGTAAAGCGTGTTGCCGGTAAGCTCGATGAAACTGCACCTCATGAGGTGTTATTGGTTCTCGATGCGGGCACTGGTCAGAATGCTGTATCCCAGATGGCCGAGTTTAACCAGGTGGTTGGTGTTACCGGTATTGCCTTAACCAAGTTAGACGGCACTGCCAAGGGCGGTGTTATTTTTGCTTTGGCCGATAAATTTTCAGTGCCAATTCGTTATATAGGTGTAGGTGAGGGTCAGGAGGATTTGCAGCCCTTTGTGGCCAGCGACTTTGTCGATGCGCTTCTGAGTTCAGGTATGATCGAAAATGATGAATAACCTACAGGTTGTAAAGGCGTGATTCAGTTCGATAATCTCAGTAAGCGCTACCCTGGTGGTTTTGAAGTGCTGCGCAATATCAGTTTCAAGATGGATGCTGGGGAAATGGCCTTCCTCACCGGCCATTCTGGCGCCGGTAAAAGCACTTTATTAAAATTATTGATGTTGATGGAGCGCCCGACATCGGGAAATCTGCTGATCAATGGCAAAAACCTCAATCGCTTATCGAACTCTCAGATACCTATGTACCGCCGTCAGGTGGGAGTGGTTTTTCAAAATCATCAGTTGCTGTTAGATCGCTCCGTTTTTGACAATGTAGCCTTGCCGCTGCAGGTAACAGGTTATCCAGCCAGCGAAGTTGGCCGCCGCGTGAGAGCCGCATTAGACGGTGTGGGCTTGCTAGACAAAGAGCAGCAAAAACCCATGGCGCTGTCTGGAGGGGAACAGCAGCGTGTAGGTATTGCCAGAGCGGTAGTGCACAAACCTCGTATTCTGCTGGCCGATGAGCCTACCGGCAATCTTGATCCCGAGTTATCCACTGAGATTATGGCGCTATTCCGCCGCTTTCAAAGTGTTGGTGTCACCGTATTGATCGCCACCCACGACATTAGCCTTATCAACCGCATGCAGCTGCGCATTATGCGCTTAGAAGATGGTGAACTTACTGATGATGGGGGCGGTTATGGCGGCTACTGATAATAACCGCGATGCTAATCAGCGCGGTGCAAGCGGTCAAAAACTCAGTTTTTCGAATCGCTGGCGTGCCTATAAGTCACATCACCGCATAACATTGCGCACCAGTTTTAACAAGATGTTGCATGAGCCACTGCAAACGATACTCACGGTCATGGTTATTGCCATTGCGCTGACATTGCCCGCTGCGCTTTATTTAACGGTCGACAATGTGCAGCAGCTGGGCAGTAATTTTGAGTCCTCGGCACAGATCACCGTATTTGTGCAAAAAGGCGCTAAAACGAAGGCTATTCAAGACCTTGAAAGTCAGCTCACGACAATGCCAGCTGTGGCCAGTGTCGACTATATTTCAGCTAAGCAGGCGCTGTTAGAATTTAAAGCCTTATCGGGCTTTGGCTCTGCGCTGCGCTATCTCGAAGACAATCCGCTACCAGCCATATTTTTAGTGCAACCCAGGGTAGAGGGAGAGATTGATTTAGCCGAGACTAAAAAGTTTGTTGAAGCTATAGGTGCACTACCTGTGGTTGACGATGTGCAGGTTGATATGGTCTGGCTACAACGTCTGCATTCATTGATTGAAATGGGCCACAAATTAGTTTTGGCTCTTGGTATCACGCTGGGTATAGGTGTGTTGCTGGTAATAGGCAATACCATCCGCCTGGCGATTGAGAGCCGCCGCGATGAAATTATTGTGGTTAAGCTAGTGGGCGGTACCAACGCCTATGTGCGCAGACCTTTTCTCTACACAGGTTTACTGCTGGGGCTATTGGGTGCCCTGATAGCCTCAATTATGCTGTTTAGCGGTCTGCTATGGATGAGTAGTTCGATTGAAAACCTCGCCAGTCTCTACCAGAGCCAATATAGGATAGAGGGCCTTGGCGTTGCCGGCTTTTTCACCTTGATGCTCTTAGGCGCTGTGTTTGGCTTGGGTGGTGCATGGATTGCGGTAGGCAAACATTTGCGAGATATAGAGCCAAGGTAAAATAGCAATCTAACGAGCTCTCAGCCTAACTTCTTAGAGAACTACTAGAGTCCTTACAGGCTCTAGTAACCAGTAATTGTTTAATGATAGAATTATCGACCCACGATTAAAGAGTGCAACATGAACACAGCCCTTCAAACTATGGATTGGATGACACCAGGCGCTAACCTGAATGCTTATATTCAGGGCACAGCCACGGTGCCTATTCTATCTGTCGAAGAAGAGAAATCATTAGGTGAAGCCCTGTATTACGAGGAAGATCTCGATGCAGCACGTCGCCTGGTAATGTCTCACCTGCGCTTTGTTGTGCATATTGCTCGCTCTTACAGCGGGTACGGCCTCCCACTGGCTGACCTAATTCAAGAGGGCAATGTGGGCTTGATGAAAGCGGTGCGACGCTTTAATCCAGAAAAAGGCGTGCGCGTAGTCTCTTTTGCGGTGCATTGGATCAAAGCAGAAATACATGAATTTATTCTTCGCAACTGGCGTATTGTCAAAGTTGCGACGACCAAGGCGCAGCGTAAGTTATTCTTTAATCTGCGCAGTGCGAAAAAAGAATTGCAGTGGCTAACCGCCGATGAAGCCAAAGCGGTTGCTGGTGATTTAGGTGTTGAGGTCAAAGACGTCAAGGAAATGGAGATGCGTCTCTATGCCCGAGATGCCGCCTTTGATGCACCGGCAGACGAAGATGAAGACAGCGTGCAGTATGCGCCTGTGTTCTATCTCAATGATAAAGGCGCAGATCCTGCCGAGCAGGTCGAAAAAGATGATTATGAAGGCGACAGTAACTATCGCCTTGCTGAAGCGGTTAAAAGCCTTGATGAGCGCAGTCAGGATATCTTGCAGCGCCGCTGGTTAGATGACAAAAAAGCCACATTGCATCAGCTTGCTGACCAATACGGTGTCTCTGCCGAGCGCATTCGTCAGTTAGAAAAAAATGCCATGAAAAAAGTCCGCGTATTAATGGAAGCCTGATTGACTAAACGAATTTAACAAGCCGCGTCGTCAAACGCGGCTTTTTTATTGCTATGAATAAAACAGCTTGGATCAAAATTATTGCCCTTGGTGGCGCACTATCTGTTGCCATGGGGGCCTTTGCTGCCCATGGTTTGGGCGGCAGCCTATCGCCGCGGCTAATGGATACATTTCGTACCGCTGTGCTATATCAATTTCTCCACAGCCTCGCGCTGCTAGGTATTATTTGTCTCCCAGAGCAATTGCTGCACAGCGGCAGACAGCTATGGGTGGCTCGAAGCTTTCTGGCGGGCATTATTCTATTTTCAGGATCCCTCTATGCGCTGGTATTTACCGGCATAAGTGCTCTGGGAATCATCACCCCATTGGGCGGCACAGCCTTTATTGTCGGTTGGGGAGCTCTTTTTTTCTCGGTAAAACCACAGATTCAAAATTAAACCATGGATATAAGACCGGAATATCGCAAGAAATCAATTCGCAGCTATGTGGTGCGAGCAGGGCGTATGACCGATGGTCAGCGCAATGCCTTTGAAAACAGCTGGTCAACCTACGGCCTAAAATTGGCCGATGGCGCCATTGATACAGATACAGTATTTGGTCGCTCTGGGCCCAAGGTACTGGAAATTGGTTTTGGTATGGGTGACTCACTATTGCAGATGGCTGCAGCTGAACCGGCGACAGATTTCATCGGCATCGAAGTGCATCCTCCAGGGGTTGGCACTATTATGAATATTGCGCAGTCAGAGGGGATATCTAATCTGCGGGTTTATTTAGCCGATGCTAATGATGTACTTGAAGAATGTTTCCCTCCCCAGAGCATTGATCGACTGCAGCTTTATTTTCCCGACCCCTGGCATAAGAAAAAGCACAACAAACGGCGTATTGTGCAGCCGCAATTTGTCCAGTTGGTACGTGAAAAATTACGCCCCGGTGGTGTACTCCATATGGCCACAGACTGGCAGCACTATGCAGAACAAATGCTCGAAACCCTCGACGAAGCTGAGGGTTTTGAAAACATTGCTGGCATTGGTCAGTATTCATCCAGACCGGATTATCGGCCCATGACCAAGTTTGAAAAACGCGGCGAGCGTTTAGGTCATGGTGTTTGGGATTTGATTTACAAAAAACGAGATTAGTCGCACAGCCGTCTAAAAATGACCTAGAATATTGGCTGACAGCGCCTGTGTAACAGAGCCTTTTAGCGAACTTAACGAAACATCTTAACTATATAAAGGAATACCAATGAAAGCATTGAAACTTCTGCCTCTGACTGCCCTACTGGCTTTAGGCGCCTGCGATCAGCTAAAGCAAGAGGACGTAGATCTGGAAACCCAAGCACAAAAAATCAGCTATTTGTTGGGCATGGACAATGGCAAAAACATTCAATCTGTAGGTATTGAGATTGATACCGCAGCTTTCCAGCAGGGTTTTGCTGCAGGTATAGCGGGCACAGACCCTGTATTGACTGAAGAGCAGATTGCCGAGACGGTAAAAGCTTTCGAAACCGAGATGCTGGCTAAGCGCGAAGAAATGCAAAAAGCAGAGCAGCAATCAAATGAGCTTCAGGCTGAGGGCAACGCCATTGCCGGCACAGAGTTTTTGGCGGCCAATGGTGTTAAAGAGGGTGTAACAACGACTGAATCTGGTTTGCAATACAAAGTATTAACCGCTGGAACTGGTGTAAAACCAAATGCCTCCAGCACAGTTGAAGTTCATTATGCTGGTCGCCTGTTAGATGGCACTGAATTTGACAGCTCATTTAAGCGTGGCGTGCCGGCTCAATTTGGCGTAACTCAGGTTATTGCGGGTTGGACCGAAGCGCTGCAGCTAATGCCTGAGGGTTCGAAGTGGGAGCTGTATATCCCCGCTGAGTTAGCTTACGGCCCCGGTGGTACAGGCCCGATTGGTCCCAACTCAACACTGATTTTTGAGGTTGAGCTGTTGCAGGCGAATGTTAGTGCTAAGGAAGGCTAAAATAGCGGCCTAAAGAAAGAGTAAAAATAGCCGCGCGATAAAAAGTCCCGATTAATCGGGACTTTTTTTGCAGTCGAAAAAAACGATTGGCCTCTGTGTAACAGGCTCTACGCAGAGTCAGGTTGCGATTCCTGAGTCTGCATAAGCTGCACTAGGTGAGCGTTATGCAGTACCTCAATCATCTTGTCTTCTGACTCAAATCGCTGCGCGAGGGTTTCGCCAATTACCGAAAGGTCAGTTCCTAATGTCTCGAGATCATCGGTAGCGAGATACTTATCGTTAAAATCCAATAGCGCCTCAGTGGAGGGCTGAATTTTTTCCATCAGTTCGGCGCCCTGTCGCAGGCCATCTTTATCACTAAAGGCCTTGCCTTCACCGGCTAATTGCTCGAAAACTTCAAAGTGGCCCACCGATACATAGTCGACCATAACCTCACAGAACCGCTGAAGCATGGTGCCATGATCATCATTGCTACCATCGAAGTCTTTTATTTCGCTTAGTTCACAGTACTTGACCAGCATTTCACGGCGTTCTTCTAACCAGCGGTCAATGATTTCACTCACGCCACCCCAGTGCTGCTGTAATGTTTGGCAATTTTCCAACATAACTACCTCTACTTGTCACTCCTTTGGATTCTAAGTTTACATCTTTTTAACCTGGAGAAAAGCTATTCAGGACTATTCAATGCAGAAACAGTGCTACCAAAGAAGGTAAAAACAATGATGTCCAGATACCATTTAAACCCATGCCCAGCGTGGAAAAGGCGCCGCAGCGGGGACTTATTTCAAAGGCTCTGGCAGTGCCAATAGCATGAGACACGACCCCAAGGATCAGGCCCTGCCAGCGTTCGTCTACAATTCCCGTGCGTTTAAAAATCACATCAGCAACCACAATACCAATAATACCTGTGAGTAGAACAACGAGTGTGATCAGCGTTAGCAGGCCGCCGAGTTGCTGCGTAATACCCATAGCAATAGGAGTGGTCACTGATTTTGCAGCAATGGACAGCAAGACCAAGTCGCTAGTGTTAAACAATACTGCCAAGCTTAGGGCCAGGACAGCGGCTACAAATCCACCAAAAAGTACGGTTAGCGACACTGGACGCAGCAGTGCTGGGAGTTGACGCAGCTCTTTCGAGAGGGGAACGGCAAGCGCCACTGTGGTCGGGCCCAGTAACCATGAAAGTGCTCCGTTAGCCTGATAATAATGTTCGAAATCAATATTCCACAGGTATAACAGACTGGCAATAATCGGGGTACCTATGAGCAGCGGGTGTAAAAAGGCATTGCTGTCACTGCGTCGATAGACCCACAGACCAATGCTAAAACCGATCAGCGACAGCCCCAAAAGCCAGGAGCTGCCAGTAATTTGCTGCCACTGCTGGTGTATTAATTCAGTCATCTTGTACCAGCCGTCTAATCAGCAGTGTCATAAAAATAATCACGCCGCTGGTGCTTAGAACTATCAGGGTCAAAATTGAGGGAAACTGCTGGTATATATCATGGCTGAGAAAAAAGGCACCCACTGATATTGGGATAAATATCAGGGATAGGTTTTGTATCAGCAGGTTACTGGTTTTATCGAGAAATGCCACCGGCTCGTCGCTAAAGCTTAGTGCCGCCAGCAGCAGTAGCATGCCCAGCAGGGAGCCGGGAATGGCCAGCCCAGTCAACCAGACGCCAAGCTCCCCCAGCCATTGAAAAGCCACCAGCACCAAGAGGGCGCAGACAAACTTTAAGCTTTGCGAAAGAATTGCATCAGCCCTATGCCAGCTAACAGAATAAACGCGATCAGCACCCAGGCGGGCATACTTAGTCCCAGCAGTTGCCATTGCACTTCGGCACAGTTGCCATCGCCACGCAGCAACATGCTGATGGCGTCGGTGGTAGAAAAAGCCTCGAAAAGATAGTCAACCGGAGGTCCACAGGCGGGAACCTTATCTTCAGGGAGGTTCTGTAGCAAAAGCTGCTTGATTGAGAAAAAACCGCCAGTAAAAGCGCTAACCACTAGCAGTCCAGCATAGGCTCGCTGCCCCTGTGGCGAGGGATTATGCAGCGCGGCAACAGCGCAAATAACGCCAGCTGCCAAAACAAATACCCGCTGGGTAATACATAGATAGCAGGGCTCTAAGCCGAGGTAATCCTGAAAATAAAACACTGCAATAGCAATAAGCCCCGCGCAACCAAGGGCCACAATAAGGTTGGTAGTTCGATAACCCGGAAAAATCACATACAGCTCCTCAGTTTAATTAACTAGCGGCATAGTTTAATTCAATTTCCTGCAATGTTGTGCGCACAAATACTTGCAGTCGCGGATATAGCTTATGAAATTCTCGGTTTATTGCCGTCTGATGCTGCGCAACAATTGGCAGCGCATCTTGCAATGCTACCGGTTGGCTTAGACGCGAGCCAGTGCGTTGCAAAATTAAGGGCAGATTATCCGCATTGCTATAGCTCTCTAACCAGCCGACTCTGGGCGCATGTTCAAGAAAATATTGCGCCCGCGTTGGCAGCTGATCATCATATTCCGCTAGCTGTTGGTAAAACTCCTGGCAGAAGTCTTGCAGCGGTTGCTGATAATACTGGGTCCATTCATGCGCCAGAAGGTGATCGTAAACCACGTCTGCGACTATGCCTGCGTAGCGGCGCATGGGTTTTTCAAAACGCTGAAGAAATAGCTGAATTTCAGGTTGTCGATCAACAAAGGCATCTAGCTTGCGATGTGCTGTGATCCCAGCTTCGATATCAAAAGGTAGCTCGCCTGATAGTGGTCCGCGCACAAAATCTCCCAGCAAACCGCCAACCCGGTGTCCCGGATTAGAGCCCGCTAGGGCAATATGGGCAAGATAGTTCATCAGTAGTTTGCAAGAAACTCATCAAAAGACAGATTATCGCTGGCTTCAATCTCAGCCTGACGCTGGATGGACTGCTGTGCTAGCTGACGATACTTAGCTATGGTCTTATCGCTTGGTGGCCGCTCGCGAAAATAGTCGCGCTGTTCGCAGGCTTTACGCATTGCCAACGAATAGTAAGTTTCATTGTTGTCCGCCATCTCGCGCAGCAGTGTCGCCGCGGGAGTCGAGCTATCATCTTCAATACGCTCCTGCATATTAGCTAAGGCGACAGAATAGGCCTGAGTTTGATTGGCACTATCAAGCAGCTCAGCAACTGGCTGTAATTCAGACAGTAATGTGCGACCCCAATCGCGCAGCCCGACTTCACCATCATCACGCAGTAAGGTCAGTTCGGGATCGCGGCCGTTGTAAACGGTACGACTGTTGTTTACTGGGATTTGGGCATATTCTTGATTGTTAGTTGCTGGGCTGTCCTGAAGCAGACAGAACAACAGGAACGTGTCTAGAAAGCGGATAGTTTCTTCATCAATACCAGCTGCAGCCAGCGGATTTAAGTCCACGCAACGCACTTCAATATATTCCACACCGCCCTGCTCAAGCGCATGCAGGGGGGTCTCGCCAGAAGCTGCGGTGCGCTTGGGTCTAATGGCGCTATAAAACTCATTTTCAATCTGCAACAGATGCGTATTGAGCTGTTTATAATTGCCCGCGTCATCCTTTAGACCGATCTCATCATAGGCTGGATAGGGTTGCTCTAGGGCTTCGCGCAAGGTCTTGATGTATTGATCAATACTGTTGTAGCACACCACCAATGAGCTCTGAGCATCACTCTGATAGCCAAGGTCGCCCATTCGTAGAGATGTAGCATAGGGGGTGTGCAGGCTATGGGTATCTTTGCCAAAGGAAACAAGCTGATGCTGCCTTCCCTGGACAAAACTCTTGCACACAGCTGGGGCAGATCCAAACAGATACAGCAGCAGCCAGGAGTAGCGGCGAAAGTTACGAATCAAAGCAAAATAACCTGCGGTTTTAAAATCTTGCAGGCTGTCAGTATTATCGCTGGCGGTCTGCAGTTCACGCCATAACTCTTCGGATACTGAAAAATTGTAATGAATCCCGGCAATGGTTTGCATCAAACGCCCATAACGATTGCCAAGACCAACTCGGTAGACATTTTTCATAGTGCCTATATTAGAGCCGCCATATTCGGCGATAGGAATACTGCTATCGTCTCCAAGCTGGCAAGGCATACTGCTAACCCAGAGCAGCTCATCGTTAATATGCTGATAGGTGTAGCGATGAATTTCATCCAGCTCATTGAGCACCTGTGCAATTGATGATGAGGGTGCCGTGATAAATTCTAGAAGCGCCTCTGAGTAATCTGTGGTGATCGAAGGGTGAGTCAGTGTCGAACCAAGTGCTTTTGGATGGGCTGTTGTCGCTAGTTTACCGTTGCTCTGAACGCGCAGGCTCTCTTTTTCAATCCCCCGAGTAATACCGGTCAGCAACGGCGCGTTATCAGAGCCGCTCAATAGAGCCAGTTTAGTCGCCAGTGATAGCATAAATATTTGCTTAGGCCGCGTTGGGCTGAGCAGAGTTTGCTGCGATTTTCTCGCTGGGAATAAGAATTGGACGGCTCTTGGAGTCTGCCTCACATTCAACAATAGAAACTCGTAGGCTGATATCTTTAGCGTTTATCTCAATAAGCTGATTGAGCGCTATATCTCTATGCGGGCTGGAGAATACGGAGTCTCGATGCGGCTCAGAGCACCATTCAAAATTTTTGTTAAGAACAAGATTATTCTGTGTTTTTAAAATATAAACTTTCATGCCAATCCCGTGACAGCCACTTTGATTTCCGGCACAGTGTAACCCATACCTGTGGCTTATAAAAAGGAAATCATATGAGTAAAACAGCACTAATGCCCATTGCGAATGGCAGTGAAGAAATCGAAGCAGTTACCATTATTGATATACTGCGGAGAGCTGACATTGATGTCACCATCGCCAGTATAAATGACACTGGCGATCTGCAGGTGAGCGGGTCCCATGGTATCCAGATTGTTGCCGATCGCAGTATTGATGACTGTGCAAAAACCGATTTTGATCTTATTGCAATCCCGGGTGGGCTGCCCGGAACAGAGTATCTTGCCGCTAGTGCGACGCTGGATACGATTCTGCGCAAACAGGCGGCAGAGGGCAAACTCTACGGGGCAATTTGTGCGGCACCGCAGTTAGTGTTGGGGAGCAAGGGGTTGCTGGACAATAAGATGGCTACTGGCCATCCCATGTTTCAGTCGTTACCAGGTGCCAAAGAAGTGGACAGTGAATCTCGCGTGGTTGTCGATGGCAACTGCATCACCAGCCAGGGCCCGGGAACGGCACTGGATTTTGCCCTAGAGCTAGTCGAACAGCTATGCGGCCTAGTAAAGCGTGAAGAGGTCAGCTCACGATTGGTGCTAACGACATCGGCGACTGCCTATTACTAGTGCCATTTTTCCAGATAAAATCTGCTAGGCGCTATTTTCAACCAGCGGAATGTTTGTGAGCCTGGCTTTGAGGTTGGCGCCGGCCAGATAGAGGCAGGGGACAAAAACCAGCGTAACCGTAGTCGCAAATAACACGCCAAAGGCAAGGGAAGACACCATTGGAATTAAAAACCGTGCATGCATGCTGGTCTCCAGCAAAATGGGCACTAACCCAATAAAGGTTGTAATTGAGGTCAGAATAATCGGTCTAAAGCGCTCGTGACCGCCACGTATAAGGGCTTCTTTGACATCGTAGCCCTCCTCACGTAACTGGGTAATCCGATCAATTAACACCAGATTATCATTGACCACTACCCCGCTCACCGCCAGTACGCCAAGTAGCGACAACACACTGAAATCCAGCCCCATTAGCAGGTGACCAAAAATCGCCCCCATAATGCCGAATGGCACCGCTGATAGAACGCCTAAGGGCTTGAGATAGGACTTAAACTCAATCGCCATCAGCATATAAATAACCGCCAGCGCCAGAGTAAAATACATGAGCGATGCGCTGTAGAAATCTTCCTGGTCGGCCAGTTCGGCATCTTTATCAAGGCTGACTTGGGGAAATTTCTGTGCAATTTCAACAGCGACATCGCCGTAGATAATGTCGGCGATCTCATTGATGGTAATTGCTCCCAGCACCGGCTGCGCTGTGACCCTTACGCTGCGTTCACGATCGCGGCGATTGATTCTACTGTAGCCCGGCACGTACTCAGCTCGGGCTACAGAGTAGAACGGAATTTCAGTGCCATTAGCTGTGCGGACACGCAGGTCCTCAAGGGTATCTACCTGAGCGCGGTCGTCTTTAGGGTAGCGCACCATGACCCGAACATCATCCCGCCCTCGAGGTATTCGCTGAGCTTCCGCACCAAAAAAACCCTGGCGTACCTGGCGTGCGACGTCCCTCAAACCAATCCCGAGGTTGTCTGCATTGGCGCGCAGGCTGATGTCTATATCAGAGCGACCGGAATGAACATTGTCACGGATATTACTGGTACCAGGTACTTGGCGCAGCTGTTGTTTAACATAGGCCGTTGCAGCCTGTAGCTGCTCTATATTGGTCGATGAGAGCAGCACCGAAAATCGGTCCGCGTTAGTGCGTGACAATGAGGCCTCAGTTTCAAAACTCTTGGCTTCCGGTAGCTTGCCTACATGATACTGCCAGCGCTCCGCCAGCAAATGTGGATCTATCCTACCACCGTACTCTGGGCTTATTTCCAGAATCAGGCGCAGATGATCTCCCCACATAAAAGAGAGCTGGTTTTTAGTTAGATTGGCATTTTCTATCTGGGGAGCAAAAAGAGGGTCATCGGGTAGCATGGCTACGGCTTTCTCGGCGCGCTCAATAATGTCGAGCTTATCAGCTTTAGAATAACCATCTGGCATATTGATCTTCATCTGAATAATATCGGAACCTACCTGGGGCATAAATCGCTGCTTAACATAGCCAGAGCCGACCAGCGTAATCGATAGGGCGAAGGCCAGCGTAAAGCTGGCTAGGGTTAGGTAGCGCCAGTCGAGTGCCTTGATTAATAGCGGCTGATAGATGTTCTTGGCAAAGCGCATCAAGCCAGTGGCAAACCATTGGCGCAGACGGTAAAACTTAATGCCCCATTTTGATTTAGGCTCTTTTTCTGGTTTCATATGTGCCAGATGAGACGGCAGTATCAGCAGTGACTCAATCAGTGAAAAGCTCAGCGCCACAATAGTTACCGCGGGGATTGCCCAGAGCATTTTTGGCCAGATGCCGGGTAAAAACAGCATGGGCAAGAACACGATCATGGTGCTTACCACCGCTAGAATCACTGGTTTAGAAACGGCCTGAGCACCGAGCTGTGCCGCAGCGCTACGATCATAGCCCTCCTGCTGATGACGGTAGATACTCTCGCCCACTACGATGGCGTCGTCGACGATAATCCCCAGAATCAGCAAGAATGAAAACATCGACAACATATTCAGCGTAAGGCCCATACTCGGCAGAATCCACAGCGCACCCATGTAGGCAATGGCAATACCCAGGGCTACCCAAAACGCCAACAGTGGCCGTAAAAATAGCATAAGCACGACAAATACCAGCACCAAACCGCCGAAGGCATTGGCTGATAACAGCTCTAAACGGCCGGAAAACATAGTCGAAAAATCTGCCCAGGTAGCAATGCCGAGTTCTGCCGGTAGATAGTCTATTTCCTCTGCTATATAGCGTTTAACGGCACCTGTGGTAGCCATTACATCGGGCTCGTTGCCAACACTAATACCGAGAAAGATCGCAGGCTGGCCATTAAAGCGCACCATTGCATTGCGCTCTTCAAAGGTATCTCTCACCGTTGCTACATCGGAGATTTTAATTTCAGCACCGTCGGCGCGGCTGCTAATCGAAATATTGTTAAAGTCATCTTCATAGTAGGCTTGACCGCGAGTTTGAATCTGAATGTCACCTGTGGCCGCGCGAATGGTACCTGCGGGCAAATTAAGTGAGGATCGACTAATGCCATTGACCACATCATTGAAAGAGATACCATAGCGCCGCAAGGCCACTTCAGATAGCTCGATATCTATCTGTGCGTCACGCACACCGTCTAGCTTCGCGTGATCAACCTCAGGCAAGGCCGCTAAATCATCCCTAATTCGCTCACCGTACTCCTTGAGTACAGATTCATCTGCATCGCCAAACAGCGCAACACGAATCACTTCCTCGCGGAGTATCTGTTCCATCACTACTGGGCGCTCAGCATCGGCAGGGAAGGTAGTTACAGAGTCGACACGACTTTTAATATCGTTGAGCATCTTATTCATATCATGTCCGGTAGCCACTTCTACCGTTACCCTCCCGCTGCTTTGACGCGCTTCGGAGGTAATATGTTTAATGCCATCAAGGTTGTAGATGGCTTGCTCAATACGAATAACAATTTGTTCTTCAACTTCTCTCGGCCCAGCCCCGGGGTAGGGCATATTGATATCGATATAGTTGACCGGTATCGCCGGGAACACCTCCTTGCCGATATTGGACGCTCCCATTGCACCACTGATCAGGATCAGCACCATCAGTAAATTGGCTGCAATGGGATTGTGGACAAACCAAGTGATCAATTTACTCATAGTTCTTCACCGGCCGACGAGGTTGGCTGAACTATTGATTTTATGTCTGAGCCTAGTATGCGCGCGACCCTCATGCCATTGATCGGCAGAGAGATACGCGTTGCCACGATTCTGGTGCCAGCGGCAATGCCCACCGCCACCACGGAACTGGCATTAGAGCGAAGAACTGAAATTGTTTGAAAATTAATTTGATTGTCGTCATTGAGCACCAGAATCTCTCGGCCTCTGTAGACAATCTCTTTTGGCAGTCTCAACGCATTCTCAATCACTCTGCTGTCGATATCGGCCTCAACAAAAAGACCGATATTTAATGGCGGGCGGTCATCGCCGATATCAGCTTTGAAAGGGTTCCTTACCTCCGCCACCGCAAATGTCATACGACTCTGCACATCAATAGAGGCATCGGTCCGTACGATCTTGCCCAGCCATTCATAACTGAGGTCTCCGACTCGACTGCGCAGAGTCACGGCAGGATAGTTAACGGCCTGACTATCCTCGAAATTTACGGGTAGATTAACCAGCATCGCCTCGCGATCTGAGAGGGGCAGGCGAACCTCGACAACATCTGTGCTGTACACCTTGGCAACCCGTTCGCCAGGCCTGACATATTGGCCCAGATCGACAAGTGTATTGCGAATACGACCCTGAAAAGGTGCGCTGATGTCGGTGCGAGCGAGATCGAGCTCTGCTTTTTGTAGATCTGCTTGAGCCGAGTCAAGACTAGCTTTGGCCGCGTTCAGTTGGGGTTGGCGAAGAAAAAGCTTATTGGCTGTTTTATCACCCAGATCGCGCCATTCTCGTTTAGCTTGACGTGAGCGGCCCTGTTCTAGGGCAACTTGTTCCTCGGCTTTGGCCACCTGTGCCTTGGCGCGAACCACAGCAAACTCATAGTCGGCTGCTTCAATCTGCACCAGTTTTCCTTCCGCTTGAAAA